>Ga0222713_10005005_pt1 | contig 13035 bp, 20 predicted proteins | sample C33_649DmetaG_FD_165061 | JGI IMG/M metagenome (GOLD analysis project Ga0222713, IMG submission 165061) | Estuarine water microbial communities from San Francisco Bay, California, United States - C33_649D | ecosystem: Environmental > Aquatic > Marine > Unclassified | place: USA: California...
AGGAGAGGGCTGTAAATCCAGCGACCCCACCTCTCCCAATGGTCCGTTGGTCTATCGGTTAGGACACATCCCTTTCACGGATGAAAGAGGGGTTCGATTCCCCTACGGACTACAATAATTAATGTTTAATTACATACTTATTCACACGATGGAGGTTTGGCAGAGCGGTCGAATGCGGCAGTCTTGAAAACTGTTTTAGGTAACACTAACCGGGGTTCGAATCCCTGAGCCTCCGCTCGAATAAAAATAAATTTGGCAATGTCAATTTTATTTCGTATATTTGTAATGTTCTTTGAAATACACCACACTACTGGTGATGATGTGAGAGTAGTATAAACAGAGTATCCTTAACAGGGCGTAAGTTTGGTTCACATTTATATTTGCGGAGAAAGACTTAAAAGAAAGTCGCTTGTCATCCAGACAAGAGGAGTTGGGGCGGTTCCAACTCTCCGCTCAAACAAGGATGTGTTCTTTGTCGTTTTATGTCTAACAATTAATGTGAGAATTCTTTATGAAGAAAATGCTTGCAATGTTTGCAATCGCAGCTGCTGCTGTGGCTTGTAACACTACAACTGAAGAAGCAGTAGTGGAAGAGGTAGTAGTTGATTCAGTTAACGTTGAATACGTTGACTCAACTACAATCGGTACTACAACTGATTTGGAAGACGCTTCCGCTGAATAATATAAAAAGCTGAGTCTAGCCGAAGGGTTTTGATGGTTGAACCCCAATCAACCATCTGCCGCCTCCATAGCTCAGTTGGTAGAGCTACTGATTTGTAATCAGTAGGTCGTTGGTTCGAGTCCGACTGGAGGCTCAAGAAATGGGGGTATAGCTCAGTTGGCTAGAGCGACTGCTTTGCACGCAGTAGGTCGTGGGTTCGACTCCCTCTATCTCCACAATTGCATGCCATGCGAAGGTTTCTTTGTTCCTTGGGAAAAACAAAGTGGAGCTAATGTGGCGGTTTGCTGTTGTACCATAACAACAGGGTGCGGTAATAGCTCAGTTGGTAGAGCATAACCTTGCCAAGGTTAGGGTCGCAGGTTCGAATCCTGTTTACCGCTCAAGTAGACCTTCAAAAGGGCCCTTCCGTATTATACGGCTTGTTGGGCCCGGGTCTACGACACATAATCGCGGGATGGTAGCAGTTGGTAGCTCGCAAGGCTCATAACCTTGAGGTCGGGGGTTCGAGTCCCTCTCCCGCAACAAGTGATGTCGTTCTTTAATTTAAAGGAAAATTATGGAAACACTTATTGCATTCAGTTGGGGTGTGGTTACGATGTTCTTTATTGGAATGTTCGTGGTCGTGGTTCAGTTGAAAAACCAAGTTAAGCAACTATCATTAACAAATCAAAATCTTGAACGATATATTTCAGATGTATCACGAAAGATGGAAGAAGCAAATTCTCAACTCCATCAAAGAGTGGATGGTGAAGTAAGTGAATTACAACGCCAATTAGATTCACGATTTGACAAGTTTGAAAACAAAATAACAAATAAAAAAGAAATCCTAAAAGGATAATTATTAACCGAACGACATCGCTTATTTTGCCCTATCGTCTAATTGGCAGGACATCTGATTTTGGTTCAGCGAATCGAGGTTCAAATCCTTGTGGGGCAACTACATTTAAGGAGTAAAATGAAACAATTATTAAATTGGTTTAAAGGTCTACTACCATCAAAGAAATTCAACCCATCTATGCTTGATGGGTTTAAATTGATATTAGACCATACTGAATATAAAAAACACAGATTATCTGGCTATACTGATTGGAGGGTATCAAACAATATGATAAAGTCCAATAAAGAATACAAGTATGGTTATTTTGAAGTTTTAACCAATGGTGATTTTATTTTATCATCAGAAAAGATTTCACCATTAAGTTTGTCAATCAGTAGTCACGGGTGGTTCTATATCGAAACCATAGAGCCGAAACTCAAAAAAGTTTGGAAGCACTATAATAAAAATAAAGAAAAGAAATACGGAGTATATTGGTCAGAAGACCGAATTACTGTTTGGATAGATGATATGATGTTATACGATATAACCGATATTGATATTCTTAAATATTATATTGAACCAATGCGAATTATAACATCCAAAGAATGTACTTATATTAAAGTTTACCAAAAAAAGTAAGTTATGTTAAGATATGATATTGTAAACACATTAATCAAAAAACACGATTTTAAAAACTATCTTGAAATTGGAGTATTTGACCCAGCGGGTTGTTTCGATTTGATTGAATGTGAAAACAAAGAGGGTGTTGACCCTGGAGTTGAGTATCCCGATAATCCTGTAAAATACAAAATGACCTCTGATAGATTCTTCCATCTATTAGATACCAATAGTTTAGATAAACATCCGGATTTTAAATGGGATGTAATTTTTATTGATGGTCTTCACATTTCTACTCAAGTTATGCGTGATATTTTAAATTCGTTGAATCACTTGAGTTGGAATGGGTATATTGTTTTACACGATTGTAATCCACCAACCATTCATTTAGCTCGTGAGGATTATTATGTAGATGGTCAACAGCAAGAATGGAATGGTACTGTTTGGAAAGCCATCTATTGGTTAAGAGCCAATCGTGCTGACTTAAAGGTTCAAGTAGTAGATACAGATTGGGGTGTTGGTATTATCAAAAAGGAAGCATCTCAATTAGTTCCATTTGACAATCCGTTTTATGAATACAATCAAATGTGTGACAATCGTGTAAGAGACCTTGGATTAATTTCCATAGATGAATTCAAATCCACATATACATCACATTCAAATCATCAACCCGAATTCCAATCTACTCCACCGACTGGCATTACATTTAAATTTTGACCGATTTTGTTGATAACTTTTTTAAAAGGGGGCTTGTTTAAGTCCCCTTTTTTTATTATCTTTACATCGTAATAATTATTGGTATGGCTAAGACATATAAAGACAAGATATCGTTCAACGGAGATTGGACCCTTGGTGAAGCAGCACATCATATTGGTAAAAAAACAACTACCAAAACTCATAAGTCTGAAAAGGATTACAGTAGGAAAGATAAATCTTGGAAACGAGATTTAACAATTTCTTAACATTGGACTATTGTGTATTCAATTTATTTTCGTATCTTTGTATAGTAATCATTGACCTATGGCAAAATTAAAATCTTCCTATTCTTCGTTCTGGCTTGACAAGTCAATGTTCCTTGATGAAGATAAATACGAAGTGACCTCTGATGTAGAGCGTCGCTCAAACGACATTATGAAGTTGGTATCCTACAAACGAGCGGTATCCAACTTCGTTAACATTGTAACGGGTATGCCGATTCGGGTTACCTTTGATGAACGCGGTACTGACTCTTACACCAATGGTAAAGAGGTAGTCATCTCTTCTAAAATGGATGATGGTGAGTTTGACCCCGTTGTTGGTCTGGCTCTCCACGAGGGTTCTCACATTAAACTTACTGACTTTGAAACTCTTCACAAGATGACTCGTGAAGATTTTCTACCATCCACGATTGATGTAGAATACCTTAAAGAACGATTTGGTCTTGAGACTCAAGGTAGTATTTCTACTACCATCTACGACAAACTTAAAGACCTATTAAATGTGGTTGAGGACCGCCGAATTGACAACTACATTTTCAGTACCGCTCCAGGTTATCGTGGTTACTACGAGGCGATGTATGATAAATACTTCAACGCAAAGATTATTGATAAAGGTCTTCAGTCCGCTGAATGTCGTACTGAAGATTGGGACTCTTATATGTTCCGTATCGTAAACATCACCAATCCTAATCGTGACCTTGACGCCCTCAAGAGTCTTCGTGAGATTTGGAATGTACTTGACCTTCGTAACATTTCACGACTCAAAACATCTTGGGATGCTCTTGAGGTTGCTGGTCAAATCTTTATGATTGTTCAAAAATCAGTTGACGCTGCAAAGCAAGATGGGAGTGATGAGGGTAACGAACCCAATCAAGAGGAACTGAATGGGTCTTCTGATATGAGTGGTGATATGGATAACGAGTCACCCAATCAAGGTATGAACTCTACCACACAAGTCCAAGGTGAACCTACGGATAGTGGTGATGATTCTGACTCACAACCCGAACAACTTTCCGCCAATCAAGTTGAACAACTCCGTAAGGCGATTGAGAAGCAGAAGAAATTCCAAGAGGGTGACATCCAAAAGAAGAAACTCAATAAAGGTGAAAAACGTAAAGTTGATGTCCTTGAAAAGTCGGAGATTGATATTCAAGTTACCGGTAAGAATCTCAACGAGCGGTCTGTCTACAAAAATGGTGGAACTCAAACCTATGTTATTCGTAACTTCACTAAAGACTTGGTTGACACCAACCAATTCAGTATCTTGACTAACTCCGAATGGCGTACTGAACGAAATGTTGCCAACATCCAAAAGGGTATTCAAATGGGTATTCTCTTGGGTAAAAAGCTCAAGACTCGTAGTGAAGAACGCTCTTTAATCACCCCTCGTATGAAGAGTGGTAAGTTGAGTGGTCGTATGATTCACGAGATTGGATTTGGAAACTTTGACATCTTCGAACGAACGATGGTTAATAAGTCCAAGCCCGCTATCATCCACATCAGTATTGACGCTAGTGGTTCTATGGGTGGTGACAAATGGAATAACACCCAAGTCGCAGCCATCGCTATCGCTAAGGCGGCTTCAATGACCCAAAACTTGGATGTGGTAATCACCTACCGAAGCACTTCCGGTTATGGTAGTGAATACCTACCATTTATCTTGGTGGCTTACGATTCACGCAAAGACAAGTTCAATAAAATTCAAAATCTCTTTCACCACATCGAACCCAACGGAACGACTCCTGAAGGTTTGTGTTTTGAGGCGATTCTAAAAGACATCGTGTCTTACTCCAAAGGCGCTGATGCTTACTTTGTAAACTTTTCTGATGGATGTCCGACCTTCTCAAATCAAACGATTTCGTATGAGGGTGAATCCGCTTTCAAACACACAGCGGACCAAGTTAAGAAGATTCGCCAGTCAGGTGTGAATGTCCTTTCTTACTTCATCTCTGATGGCTATGTTGGGTATGACGCTCAAAACTTCCGAAAGATGTATGGTAGTGATGCTCACTTTATTGATGTGACTGAACTGACTCCGCTGGCTAAATCACTCAACTCAAAGTTTGAGGCAAATTTAACAATTTAATAACATTAGACGCTTGTATATTCAGAATAATTTCGTATCTTTGTTAAGTAATCAGTTAATCACTCTTTTATGAAAAACCAACGCTTTGTTTATGGTTCAATTGTTGAGAAAAACGGAATCCTCCTTTTCTCTGATGTCGAAGGTAAGTTGTATAACTTGCCAGAATTAAACGAGAAGGGCTCCCCTCTCTACAAGCGAGCCCGAGCGGCCGCTAATAACCACGCCAAATGGGCGTTCAAGGTTCGTGTTGTTGGAACATTGTCCAATGGTAGTCTTGGGTTTACCCGAGTGGGTGCAGAAATGCTCGCTGGCGCTGAGCCCGTGACCAAGTTTGATAAACCAAATGGTGGTCTTGAATCTTTCCTTTATAATTCGAATCCTGTTATGTCTGAACCAAGTGTTACAAGTGTTCCTGAAGATGTTCTAAACTTTATCCACAACGAGGCTGAAAGTCTCAAACCCAAAATGTTGTTTATGAACTCACTCAAGTGGAAATACTTGATTCGTAACATCATCCGTGGTAAGAACATTATGATGACCGGTCCCGCTGGTTGTGGTAAAACGATGGCTGCTAAAGCTGCTGCTAACTCACTTGATGGTTACAACACCTTTGTCATCAACTTGGGTGCTACTCAAGACCCACGAACTACCTTGATTGGTAATACTCAATTTGACACCACCAAAGGTACGGTGTTTAACTCTTCTCCGTTTGTCAAGGCGATTCAGACCCCTAACACGGTTGTGATTCTTGATGAGATTACTCGTGCTCACCCAGAAGCTTGGAACATCTTGATGACGGTTCTTGACCAAGGTCAACGCTACCTTCGTTTGGATGAGGCTGCTAACTCACCGGTAGTTCGTGTCGCTGAAGGTGTGTCCTTCATCGCTTCCGCTAACATCGGTAATGAGTACACCGCCACACGAATGTTGGACCGGGCTATTCTTGACCGATTCACCATCATTGAGATGGATACATTAACCAAAGAAGAAGAGACCCAACTCCTTCAGATGATGTACCCATCGGTTGACGCTGAGTTGGTTGCAAATGTTGCCGAAATCACCGCAATGACTCGTAGTGAAGTAAAGAGTGATTCACCCAAGTTGACCAACTCTTTGTCCACACGGGCTGCTGTTGAGATTGGTTCACTTCTCTACGATGGATTCTCTCTTGAAGAGGCTGCTGAAATCACCATCTACCCATTCTTTGAAGAAGCCGGTGGTGCTCAATCAGAACGAGTCTACATCAAGCAGTTCGTTCAAAAGTTCATCAAGTCATCCGCTACCGAAGACCTCTTCAATCTAAACTCTGATAATGAGGTTACTTACGATTACTCTAACCCCTTCTAATGGGGTTAGGTAACCTACTTATTAAATATTATTAAATAAACGAAAGGTATTATATGGATTTTAAAGATTCTATTGGAGTATTTCCAAACGCATTAAGTGATGATTTTTGTGACCACTTGGTTAAGATTTTCCAAAAAAATTGGGACAACCACTACCAAGGTATGGTGGGTTCTGGTGTGGTCATCAAAGAAACTAAAAACACCCGTGATTTTGACTTGATGCAATATGCGGATTTGTATTCCGATGAAATCAAAACTTTGACCGAAGCGGCTAACGACAAGATTGATGATTATATTTTAAAGTATAAACAATTTCCAAACTTCGATACACCATTGTATTTGTTTCAACAAGGTACATTTTACCCAAACTGGCAGCTTCAATACTACGAAAAGTGTGAAGGTCATTTCCAACGATACCACACCGAATCAGAATACAATGAATTTTCAAACCGCATATTCGCTGTAATGTTCTATTTGAACGATGTAGAAGAAGGTGGTGAAACTGAATTTCCATATTGGGATTTAAAAATCAAACCTAAAAAAGGAACTTTTCTTGTATGGCCGGCTCCGTGGCCTTGGGTTCATTGTGGACACATTCCAATGTCAAGTGACAAGTATATTGTTACAACGTGGTTAGTTCGTAATGAAGAGAATGTCGAAAATAATTCGGCAGTTTAATTTTTATTTCTTATCTTTAATATCGTTATGGGATACAACAAGTTTCAATGGTGGATGAATGGTCAGAAGGCCAAAAAAACGTTGGGTAAAAACTCACCGCTACTTTCTAAAATCAAAAATGGAGATTTTGATTACTCACCGCTATTTGACGCTTCGGTAAGGTGTCGTGAGGAGGCGGACCTCGCTTACGAATTGGCTTACAAAAACTACATTGGTAATGATGAGTCAAATCGTAAACGAGCCGCCGAGGACAGCGCTCGTATGAAACGAGTTCGGGCTCTTAAACTCAAAGAAACTGCAAACGACCAAGAGAACAAACGACTTATTGAGCTACGAAAGGCTCTTATATCGGAGTTTGGAGCAGACTTTTGGGATGATATGATGGAAGAGGAACCTATGTCTTTAGTTGAATTGTATAAATGGTATGAAAAAAAAGTTCGTAAAATTAAGTGACGCTGAGGTGGAGAATCTCAATGAGGAAGAGTTGATGACTTACCTTGACAATCTATCAGAACATCTAATGAAGGATGCTGCTCCATTGCCAGGTTATTTTCTAAAACGATTCGCATATATGGACGCTCAACAACGTGGAGCAGAAGTAACTGACAAACAACATCGTGAATTGAACAAACGGGCGATTGAGTATCGTGAAGAAGCAAATGCAAAAATGATTAAAAAACTTTCAAAAGATGGGATTTAACAAAGTATACGTTCCAAGTATCAACATCATTTCATCAGAAGTATATGATTATGGAGTTGAGTGGGTTATCCAAAAGTATGGAAAAGCTGATATGTTGATGGGTGACGCTGAGTCCATTGAATACATCAACCGACTAATTCAAATGAAAGATGCACATCAATCATAATAACGAAGATGATTTTGAAGAAATCTATGAAGGTGTAAAGGAACATTTATTTTCTGAAAACTTTTTTGAAAAACTTCACATCGAATATGAGGGTAGATTTTTAGACATCCTCAAAAAAGTCTTAAAGATGGCAAACGATGATGACTTGCTATCAGAGGTACTCCTTAAAACTCTACAAATTTATCATAAATTAGAATTTGAGGATACCATAGAATCATTATCCGAAAAAGGTCTTATTCGGATGGTCGTGGATGAGAATGGAAGGCTCGGATACGAAATTAATTTTGAAGACTAATTATTAAACAACTAACATTTAAATTTATTTCTCTATGAGCTATTATGTAGTAAAGGTTAAGGTTAACCAAGAAGATGCAAAGGGTCGTATTAAAAAACTGACCGAACAATATATGGTACACGCTGTATCAGTAACCGATGCTGAGGCTAAGGTGGTTGCTGAGTTCGAGGGTTCTAACTTGGAATTTGAAGTATCGGCTGTAATCGAAACTAAAATTATTAAGGTAATTGAATGAACCTTATGATTGGTGAACAAGTCATTGCAGAGGTGAATGGTGTCCACAAGGTGGGCACCATCATCTCCAAGACCAGACTAAAACGTGGTAATACTTACGCTTTAAAGTTGGAAGATGGTAAAGTCATTGATGAATGTTCTATCAACAAAGAACTTTCACCATATTGTCACATCAAACGAGGTCTTACAAAATCGCTTAAAAAAATAGAAAATGATAACGCCGGACAAGAAGAAGTTTCAAACTCTTAAAAGAAAAGTTCTAAAAGCATTTCCCAACGCAAAAACACATATGACCAAAGATGGTCTCTACTATGTATCAAATGGGGATGGTGGGATTGTAGGTGAAGAACTACTAATCCCAGCACAACCAAATGTAATGAATGCTTGGTATTGGGCCGCAGAAAGTGTTCGGATTGAAAAAAACATTGAACGAACTTCACCAAATCGTATGAGTTTGGACTCTTTTGAGAAAAAATTTGAAAGAATTTCCAACAGAAACAAAAAGTATTGATAAAGCCAAATACTTATTGGTATAATCAATTAATTTTTTGTTATGAAAAAATATAACCAAACCCAGCGTGGTAGTTCATTGAACCACTCGTATGGTGCTTCCGAATCCGAGGAAGCTCGCTTGAATAGAGCGTTCGGAGAAAAGTTCTCTTCCATTGATTTTGAATTTGATTTAGAGGAATCTGATTACCCAATTAAAAACTCAACACAACTTGGGGTTTTAGTTGTTGGTGATTATCGTATCTCTTTATCGCTTGGAGAAATGGATAGAGTAATGCGTACATTAGAAGATACATTAACCACTGTAAATATGAAGGGAAGGTTGGGCGTCTTTTAACTACTTATAATAAACAAGGAGTCAGTATGGAAGATGAGTCTTGGGATGAAGCAGAATACAACTTCTTTTCAAGTTTATCGGATGATGATAAATTGTACTATATGTATGATGTCATAACCGAAACATTTGGATACGAAGAATTTGATACAGGGATTTCATCGGTAGAAATCACGATTACGGACTCCCATTTTATTATAGATTGTGATGAGATTGAAATATCAAAAAAGTTTTTAGCATCATTTGTGATGGATGGTATGATACTTCAGTTTCAAGAACAAAAGGGTACTGCTCTTTTTTACAAGATAGTTGGAAATACTGAAAATATGTCAGTTAACTGACAAAGTGTAATATAATACACATTTGGTATGTAGTTTGTCCCTTTAATTGTACATTAACATAAAAAAGGGTAATATATGACACTATCTAACTACTTTAATCGTGAACATATGGAATTGAAAAACGAGACCTTGCTTATGGAGTTTGAAGTTCCGGGTTTTGACAAAAAAGAAATAAAGATGTCCGTAGAGGGACAAATTCTTGAAATTCTTGCTGAAAACGAAACTCGTGAATTTACTCGTAAGTTTAAAATCAATGATTCGTTTGATGTTGAGAAAACCATCGCCGAATTAAAAAATGGTATTCTCAAATTAGAGATTCCAAAACACGAATCTAAAAAAGCAAAACAAATTGAAATTAAATTAAAATGAGTAAAATAATTGGTATTGATTTAGGAACAACCAATTCCTGTATCTCCGTCATCGAAGGTGGTGAATCGGTGGTAATTGTGAATGGTGAGGGAAACCGAACCACACCATCGGTGGTATCTTTTGATAAAGGTGATGTAAAGATTGGTGGTGCTGCAAAACGAGTAGCAGTAACCAATCCTAAAAACACACTTTATTCAGTAAAACGTTTTATTGGTAAACGATACTCTGAATTAAACAAAGACCACCTTAACGTGGGGTACGAAGTTAAACAAGGTCCTAACGATACCATTCTCATTAATGCGAACGGAAGAGATTATGTTCCGCAGGAAATTTCGGCTATGGTTCTCCAAAACATTCGTAAATCTGCGGAAGCATATCTTGGTGAAGAAGTTCGTAAAGCGGTAATCACGGTTCCTGCATATTTCAATGACTCACAACGACAAGCAACCAAAGAGGCTGGCGAAATCGCCGGACTTGAGGTAATGCGTATCATCAACGAACCAACGGCCGCAGCACTCGCTTATGGTTTGAACAAGAAAGATACTGATGTGAAAATTGCAGTATTTGACTTGGGTGGCGGAACCTTTGATATATCAATCCTCGAATTGGGTGATGGTGTATTTGAAGTTCTATCTACAAATGGTGATACACAACTTGGTGGTGACAACTTCGATGAACTGATTGTAGACCATATTGTGTCTATGATTAAAACCACCCAAGGTGTAGACTTGCGAAGTGATTCTATGGCTATGCAGAGAATCCGTGAATCCGCAGAAAAGGCAAAAATTGAATTGTCATCAACCTCAACTACTAACATCAACTTACCATACATCACAGTTGGTCAAAATGGACCAATCCACTTTGAAACAAATCTTTCACAATCAGAATTCAATCGGTTAACCGCATCGTTGGTTGAAAGATGTATAGTTCCTTGTAGAAAAGCTGTTTCCGATGCTGGTCTTTCTTTGGATGAAATTGATGAAGTAATTCTTGTGGGTGGTTCGACTCGTATTCCATCGGTTCAAGAAGCGGTTGAGAAGTTCTTTGAGAAAAAGCCAAGCAAAGGTGTAAACCCAGATGAAGTAGTTGCTGTTGGTGCTGCTATTCAAGGTGGTGTTCTTGGCGGTGATGTTAAGGATGTTCTTTTATTGGATGTAACTCCACTATCTTTGGGTATTGAAACTCTTGGTGGTGTATTTACTAAAATCATTGAATCCAACACAACAATTCCGGTTCGTAAGTCCGAAAAGTTTTCTACGGTATCCGACAATCAGACTGTTTTGGAAACCCACGTTCTTCAGGGTGAACGACCTATGGCTAAAGATAATAGAACATTAGGTAAGTTCTTACTTGAAGGAATTCCAATGGCTCCACGAGGTGTTCCTCAAATTGAGGTTACATTTGATATTGACGCTAATGGTATACTGAAGGTTTCATCGAAAGATTTGGGAACTGGTAAAGAACAAAAAGTAACTATTCAATCATCAACGGGCTTATCCAAAGAAGAAATTCAAAAGATGAGAGATGACGCTGAAGCTAATCGTGTTGAAGATTTGAAAAGACAAGAAGAAATTGAACTACTGAATTCATCAGATGGATACTTGTTTTCGAGTGAAAAACAATTACAAGAATTGGGTGATAAGATTGAGTCAAATGAAAAGGAGGAATTGGAAGGTCTTATGAGGGACTTGAAATCCGCAGTTGATAAAAAAGATATTGAGTTAGTAAAAGATAGTAAAGCAAAGTTAGAATCTGTGTGGTCTAAAGTCACAACACGAATGTATCAGAATCCACCACAACAAAAGGATGATGGTATTCAAGATGTGGAGTTTGAAGAAGTTACGAACTCGTAATGATTTAACAATTTCTTAACATAGGGGGCTTGGAAAAGTCCCCTATTTTTTTTATCTTTGAATATAAAAATTTAACTATGACAAATTTAGGTTACTGCTGTATCAATATGACCCTTGGTAAGGATAAGATTACCACCAACCGGTCAATGATAAAGAAAACATTTCTTGCGGAAGGTATTAGTAGGTCATCCGACCTTGCACTACAAAACGCAAAAGACTTGGTAGAGATTATCAAGTGGAATCATCGTAATGGGTTTAACTTGTTTCGTATGACATCTGACCTTGTTCCTTGGGCTAGTGAGTTCCAATTATCAGAAATGCCCGACTACGAAAAGTTTTCTAATGTACTCAAAGGAGCGGGCACGCTCGCTAAGACCTACGGACAACGTATAACATCACATCCCGGTCCGTTTAATGTATTGGTGTCTCCCAACGAGAAAGTCGTGGAGAACACGATTAAAGACCTTTCTCTACACGGAGAACACTTTGACCTTATGGGATTGGAACGTACCCACTATAACCTTATTAACATCCATTGTAATGGTGTCTATGGTGACAAACAATCTGCGATGGATAGATTCATCAAGAACTTTGAACGACTGCCTGAATCAGTTCAGACACGACTGACTGTTGAGAACGATGACAAAGCAAGTATGTATTCAGTCAAAGACCTTATGTACATCCACGAACGTATCGGCATTCCTATTGTCTTTGATTATCACCACCACACATTCAATACTGGCGGACTGACCGAACAAGAAGCGCTTGAGTTGGCTATGTCTACTTGGGGTAATATTAAACCACTCGTTCACTACTCTGAATCCAAGACCCTTGAAGACCCTACCGCTAAACCACAAGCACACTCTGACTACATCTATTCAGAGATTAACACATATGGTCACAACCTTGATATTGACATCGAAGCCAAGATGAAAGAACTGACTGTGTTAGACTATATTTCCAAATTTGGTAAACACCCAATGGGGCATAGTATGGGGAAAGCTTAATATAATCTGTTATTATTCAAGC
>Ga0222713_10005006_pt1 | contig 13034 bp, 13 predicted proteins | sample C33_649DmetaG_FD_165061 | JGI IMG/M metagenome (GOLD analysis project Ga0222713, IMG submission 165061) | Estuarine water microbial communities from San Francisco Bay, California, United States - C33_649D | ecosystem: Environmental > Aquatic > Marine > Unclassified | place: USA: California...
ACAAAGGTTTCTGAACCTACAGTCCATTTATCGTCTGTTTCGTTCCAAAGAAGAGTTTTATTAGTTGCATCTCCTCTTTCAATTTCTATACCTGCATTTTCAGTAGGTGTGCCTGTAGCATTAGAATTAAATAGAATAATGTTATCTGCAAGATTAATAGTTTCAGTATTAACTGTAGTGGTAGTTCCTGAAACAGTAAGATCTCCTGAAACTATGACATCACCAAAGGTTACATTGTCGGAAGTTCCTACTGCTTGACCAATAGAAATAACACCAGTGGTGTTGTTATAAGTAACTCCTGTACCACCTGAGATTAAACCCCTAACCTCTGCATCAGTTCTTTCTGTAAAGCTAAATACACCTGTAGTTGAATTGTAAGAAAGATCACCTGAAGCAGATACTAAACCTCTAACTTCTGCATCAGTTCTTTCTGTAAATGAAATAACTCCAGTAGTTGAGTTATAAGATAAATCACCTAAAACAGAAATAGCTGCTCTTGCTCTTGCATCTGTGTAATAAAGATTAGTGCTGCCTTCAGCTAAATCGTCTGTATCGTTGTTGGATAAATTATCTTCTGTAGCTGCAATAGTTAAAGTATTAGCAACATCATCGTAAGTAAGTGTGACATTGCTGCCTGCAACTAAAAGACTATTAACTCTGTCATCAACTCTTTCGTCTGTGAAATATAAATTAGTTCCTTCGGTTAGATCTGTTGTTGATTTACCACTAAATGCAGAATCAAATCTTGCAGTTGTATAGTAGAGGTTTGTGCCTTCGCTGAGGTCTGAAGTTGAATGATTAGCTATGCTAGAAACTGTACCAGTAACATCGCCAGTTAAATCTGCTGAAACTGTATTGAAGGTAACATCAGCAGTTGTGCCAACATCTTGACCAATAGCCAAAGTAACACCATTACCAGAAGCAGTAGAAGTTACACCTGTACCGCCAAGAACTGAAAGTGTTTCAGAATCTAAGTCTATAGAAATGCTTGTAGTGCCATCTGTGAGGTCTAAGTCTTGAGCTGTAACTTGAGAATCTACATAAGTCTTAATTGCTTTTGCAGAAGCTATAGTGTCATCGGAAGCAGAAACAGATGTGAGATCTGTGTCCAGAACTCCTGATTTTAAGTTATCTACTTCAAGGTTAGAAATAGTATTGCTATCTGCATCTATAGTTTTATTTGTTAGCGTTTGTGTATCAGTAAGAGTTACAACTGAGCTATCAATAGCAATAGTTAATGTATTTAAAGCACCGCTAGTATCTATGCCATTGCCACCTGAAATAGTAAAAGTTTCTGAATCTAGGTCTATAGATAATGCTCCACCTGTATCGCCCTGAAAGTCCAAATCTTGAGCTGTAACTTGACTATCTACATACGCTTAATTGATTGTTGGGTAGCTAATGCAGAAGCAGAATCAGAAGATAAATCATCTTCGTCTAATATGGTTGTAACTGTTTCGCCTGAGCTAAAAGAAAGAGAAGTAATGGTATTAATTGTGCCACCATCAATATCTACAGTGTTTGAGGTAGTTATTGATACTGGTAAAGTAATCCATGCATTATCGGCACTGTTTCGCATTTTAAGTAGATTATTAGTTGTATCCACCCAAAGCATGTAAGCAGTAGTAGTTGTTGGTTCTGTAGCTGATGCATTGTTAGAAAGTATTGCAGAAAGAGCATTATTTAAGTCTGCTCTAAAGTCTGCACCTGATTGATTTGCTAGGTTGTAATCATGAGTTGCCATTTAAAATCCTCTTCCCCTATTGTAGTTTATGTTGGTTGTGTAGGAAATACCACATCATCAATATTGTCATTGTCTGTATATTGAGATGGTAAATCTCTTAATTGTTGTCTGTAATTTGCCCACTCTGCTTTCTTTGCATCAGATAAAGGCGAATCAATCATTTGTGTCCAATCAGATCTTCTTAACCTAAGATCTCTGTATATTCTTAATTCTTCTAACACTGGAAAAATAGAATCGTTGTTGCCATTGACTATTTCGCCATTAACAACTTTAGAATTCTGTATTAATTCAGGATGACCTTCTATCCATTGCAAACCATCTTCAGGACAAGAAACATCCTCAAGACCTTCTTGTACTGTTTGGCAATGTTTTATATTGCCTTCTGAATCGTACCAACTTATCTGTTTCATCATTTGTAATTCACTATAACTTGTATGCCACTTATGCCATAACTTCTAGTGCTATAAAGCACTCCAGTTCCATTGGTTTGTAGCGTTACTCTATATTGATAATAATAATCTGCTGTATAAGCATCGTTAGCAATAATAGATTGCAATGCTTCTCCTGTTTCACCCCTTGCTCTAATAGTTGCAATAGTTGAATAAGCAGCAGAACTTACGCCACCGCTAGTTGATGCACTTCTTCTTTGTACTTGCAGCTCACACCAGTCAGCAGTAGAACTACCTGAGTTAGCATTAATATAAGTATTGCCAATAACAAAGAAAGTATTGCCTGTAGCAGATGGTGCTTGAAATACACCTGTAGTAACAATAGCTGTTTGAGCTAAATTATCTACATACCAATATCCAACGCTACCTGTCGCAGTTGCAAATACTGAGGTAGCTCTATCAACCAGTTTAACTGTGGTTACAGCATCAGTAGCTAGTTGAGTTGTATCTACGCCACCGCTTTTAATTATTAATTGACCGCCACTATTTTCTAAAGTAATTCCATCTATATTTAATCTTGATGCAGATAAAGTTCCTGTTGTTATGTTGGTTGCCGATAAATTAGTAACAGAAACTAATGAAGCATTAATAGTTCCTGTAGTTATTTTAGAGCCGCTTATAGTGGTTACATTATTAGCAATCGCAGTTTCTACATCGTTTGCATCAAAATCTGTATAACCTGCATTATTGGTAAGCGTTGTAATATTATCACCACTTACAATAATAGAGCCTGCTGTAATTACACCACTAACATCTATTCTTGCTGCTGCCACAGTTCCAGTAGTAATTGCACCACCGCTTATTGAAGTCACATTAGAATTAACTTGACCGCCATTAATATAAGCAGAATCATTCGTAAGAGTAGAAACATTATCTCCGCTAACAATAATGCTTCCTGCTGAGATAACTCCTGAAACATCTATTCTTGCTGCTGCAACTGTTCCAGTAGTAATAGCTCCACCACTTATAGAAGTAACATTAGAGTTTACTTGTCCGCCATTAATATAAGCAGAATCATTGGTAAGAGTAGAAATATTATCGCCAGTAACAATAATATTTCCTGTAGAAATAATATCTGATACATTTAATCTTGCTGTGGATAAAGTTCCTGAAGTAATGCTAGCAGCAGATATATCTCCAAAAACACCTGAAGCAGAAGTTAAAGTTCCTGCGGTGATTTGAGTGGCAGTTATAGTTCCTGCTGCAATTTGTGAAGCTGTAATAGTATTTGCTGCTATCTTTGCTGCTGTTACTGCATTAGCAGCTAGTTCGTCTGTATTGATAGCACCTGAAGCTATATTCCCTGCTGTAATAGTATTAGCAAATATTTCATTAGATGTAACACTGCCTGCTGCAAGTTTAGCTGTGGTTACTGCTCCTGCTGCAAGTTTAGGAGTAGATATAGCACCATCAGATATTTCTGTTGTTGTTATTGCTCCTGCTGCGATTATGTCTGAGGTTACAGCATCATTAGCAAGTTTAGCTGTGGTTACTGCATTAGCTCCTATCTTAGTTGTAGTAATTGCACCTGCTGCAATGACATCGCCCTGAATGGCATCAACAGCTATTTTGGCATTAGTGACTGCATCATCAACTAATTTATTTGTAGAGACTATCCCATCTTTTAAATCTGCTTGATCTACTGGTGCTGTTCCTACGCTAAAAGTAAGTGTTGCAGGGTCAGATTCTGACCCCACTGAATTGATAGAAGAGACGGAAGCAACATAGTTAGAGCCTACTGGAATAAAGTTAAGATCAATAGATTCATTGCTTACTATCCTGTTGTGCAATTCATTGCTTGAGCTATCTACAATAACAACCCTAAATTCTTTTGCAGGATAATTGGTTGCAGCAGTCCAAGATAAGAAAGGTCTACCAGTTGCAGAGCTGTTTGAATCAGTAAAAGTTAAATTAGTTGGCGGTATAGATTCAAGACCTGTGGGTAAATCTGGTAATGCTCCAACATTCTCAACTGGTGGAACTGAATCCCAAGTATAAATATCTAGATATTCTATAGCTTGAATGTTTAACAAACCGTTATCTAAAAGATCTATTGCTTCAATTCTGAAAAGATGACCGCTAAGACCTAAACCTGCATAGGTAATATCTACAACATCTCCAACCGTTAACTGATAAAGTTCTGGAGTAGCTAAGAAAGAAAGAGTTTTTTGATTTCTTGATCTTCCTAAAATAGCCTTACCAATGTTGTAAGCGATATAGGGATTAGTAATATAATCAAACTCTACTTTGATTTCTAATTCTTCTCCACCATCGTCTGATTTATAGTTTGGGGAAGCATTATGATAAACAGTTACAGTGTCAGCTTCATATTTTTTCTGAGCATTAAAGAATGAGACTACAACTTTATTATATTTAGTGCTTTTATCCTCGTAGCTTATCTTGATTCCTTGATCATCAATAATGTGATCATCGGTAACGCTGAAAGCAGAAGAAGCGGTGTCTTCAATCAATACTGTGTACTTGCCATCAACAAAATTTAGAAAACCTCTAATGTTTGATAATAGATCTCTGGTGTTTTCTAAAACATTTTCATTAGTATCAACTAAACCATTGCAATGAAATCTTTTTACTTTAACTAATAAAGACCCAGCTTCATTTGCATAACTGTTTTGTAAAGATTGAGTAACAAAGGTTCTGTAAACTGTGGTTTCTGTATGAGGGGTAAATCTCTGTGATTCCGTTGCTCGAACATCAGTAAACTCATTATCATCAACAGAATCTTTTAATGATATATATGCACCACCTTTAATGGTTTCCCAGCTATCTGAATCAATATCAATATAATTATTTCCTGTTGTTCCGCTAAATGTTGCGGAAGAATAAGAACCGCCAAATTCAGGAACATCTACTAAAGTTTCTGCTGTATTAGCTGCGGTTTGAAATGATTGCAAATTAATTAAAGAAGCCGATAATCCTTTTCCGTATTCATCATTGCTAATGTAATCAAGTAAGGCTAGAGCTGCATTGTCTGACCACTCAAAGGTACTTGAATCATTTATTCTGTGACTACCAGAACCACCAGATATAGAACCATCCTTTCTAGGGTCATAAAGTTTTTTACCTCTAGCAACCACAGTTAACTCTGGAACGCTACTAAACATTCCCCTGCTATCGTATTCAAAAGAAGCAGCAATATAGGCTATTCCTCTTAATCTGTGAGCTGAAGTCCATTTAGGTATCGAAGCAACAAGCATTGGGTCTGCTACTTGGTCATCAGCTCCTAAATGTGCATTAAAAACCATTCTATATCTTTTTGTAGGGTCAGTTCCTGAACCGCCTGCATTAGACTCTTGCACATTACCTATTTGCGATGCTGTACACAAAGAGCCTGCACCAGAAGCAATACTGTCATATCCTGCATAATATCCCTGTCTAAATACTTTAGAATCTTTGATAGATACTCCGTTTATTTCTATGGTTTCTAAATCTATGCTTTCAATTTCTCCAACACTTAAACCATAAACAACAAACAATTCTTTTGAGTTACCAGAATCGGTGTCCATATATATAAGCGTTGAACCAACCCTTCTAGCTCCATAGATAACAGGTATTTTCCCACCATCAGCATTTTTGGTAGCAAGAATTTCTTGCCCTCTTTTTTGTAATTTTTGTGCTTGTCTATAAGCCTTGATACCAGTAAAGACACTGATAATTAAAAGAATAAGCTGTATTATTTGTAAGGGATTCATTAGCTACCCCACCTAATATCTGATTTCGTTATGTGAGCAAATTCCATGCCCTTATCACCAGAATAAACATTCTGTTGAGATTCATCAGTAAAATGTCTGCCTTTAGTTAGATTCCAGTTATTCCAATGATTAGCAACAATAATATCTAATGCGGATTCATTTTTGCTTTCAGTAATTTCTACTTTTTGTATGTTTCCAGAAAAATAAGTAAATGCATCAACAAAAGAATCATTTGAATCAAAGAATGCTAAATAAATATTAACACTATTATCAATATAGTTTTCAGCTTCAATAATGGTTCTAAAGGTTGGGGTAATATTGCTTAATCTAATAGTTGCTTCATCAACTTTAAGTTCACCAGTTTCAGGTGTAGTTCCAACAGAAACTAACTCTCCTGATGCAGTATAAGAATTAGAATTATAAGTTACATCAAAAGCATGGTCTGTAATTCTGTAGACTGTGGATAAATTTAACTCAAGCAGAAAAGCAATATTGTTATTGTCTTGTTGTAATTGAGTTATTAATCCTGATGATAATGATCTAGACATTAGGTTATCACTTCTCTTAAATTAAAACTTATATCATAAAATCCTGAAGTATCTGTTGAAAATAAAACATCGCCATCTAAATAGACGGTGAAATTTGGTTGATCTACATCTACCGCTTCTGTATCAGATAAAGTTTCAACAAGAGAGGGCGATATTAATACAGTGCCATTTCCGCTTCCGTCTGAGTTTAAATCAGACTGCACCATATAAACTTTTGAATGACCATTGAATTTGATTAGATCTCCTGCTTTTAAGACATCGCTAGTGGATGTGTCGAACCCAGATAAATTGATTGTTGAATCTCCAACACTATGAGAGCCATCAACGGTTATGTCTGTTTGACCCCTGTTAACACCCCTATTGATTGTTGGATATTCATAAGAGAAAGTTTCAAAAGCATTTTTTTGTTTTTGTAAAAAAGCAAACACATCCATTGCATCATCTTTGTTTAAAGGTGGAAGGCTTACAGATAAAGTAAAATATTGTGACCCATAAGCTCTGACAACTCTTCTTCCAGAAGAAGCATGATTCAAAAGCGTTGGTCTATTGTCCTGTAATTGTAATGCTCTTGGTTTTATATCTGTTGGGAAAGTTCCACTCATCTACATTATCCCCATTTTTCCTCTTGAGTTGAAAGCCTGATTTACCATTGTTGTAATCATGCCCTTTCTTGATTTGAGTAATTCATCAAATCCTTTTGCATCTACTGTTGATATATTAAAGTTTACAGTAGCTCCACTGCCCATGCTCTGACCTCTTGTATGATCAACGACTGTTTCATTAGGATGAAGCATTGCCATAAATCCACCTTTACCATCTAAACCACCTGATCTTACTCCTGAACCTGTATAACCACCACCATCAAACTCAGGCAATCCTAGTGAACGACCTATATTAGAAACACTAGATGAAATGCTTGCAACCATTTTTTCTATGATAAATATTCTAATCAATTCATCTATAATTGCTTTCGCTACGCTTGTGGCTAAACTTTCAAAATCCATAAATTCTTTGTTTGCAAAATCAAAAAATTTTGTAAATGCACCTGTCATTCCTGTTTCTATCTTTTTAGTAAATGTTTCAACTGTATTTAATGATTTCTCCATAGAAAATCTAAATCCATCAGTTGCAGGTGGTAAATTTTCTAACTCTTCTTTTAAAGCTGCAATTGCATTTTTTATCTCTGTGGTATCTTTAATACCACCCCTAAACAATCTTCTAAAGATATTCATTACACCATCAATTTTTGCACCAAATATAGTGGTTTTATTGACAGTGCCATCTAGAATTGATTCTAAATCTTTGATTTCTTGTTGTATTTGTGCTGTCGTTGATTTACGTTCTATCATGCCGATAGCATCTAATAAATCTAAGAAGGCATTCGCAGTTCCTATAACTACTCCCTGCAATGGAAGTAAGACCTCTCTCTTTAACTCATTCATGGTGTCGTTAAAGATTTCTGCTTGCCTAATGGATTCTTCAGGTATGATGCCTGTTGCAGAATTTTTTAATTCATCAAGAGCTGCTGAACCGTCTTTACCCATCACAGCTAATTTCACACCTGCTCTACCGAACAAGTCTGCCATGATGCCTGCTTTTCTAGTGCTAGATTCTACATTATCCAGAGCTTTAAATAGCTCTACAAATATTTGTTCTGCACTTTTTGCACTTCCGTCTGCATTGCGAAGACTGACACCTATTCTCTCTAAGCTCTTACCTGCTTCAAGAGTTCTCATCTGAGCTTGACCAACATTCTTAGCGAATGTCTGCAAGCCTTTATTAAACTCTTCTGTACTTAATCCAGATTGTTGAGCTGCGAATTGATATCTTTGTAGGAATTCTGTTGATACACCAATAGAATCAGCAGTCTTACCAATAGTATCTGCAAGCTCTAAAGTCTGTCTTGCAAAATTAGCAATTACTGCTGTAGAAAATGCAACAGCTAAAGCACCTTTAATTTTATTAAGACTTTTATTAACAGAACCAAAAGCCTGTTGAGTTTGATCTTGAGCTGTTATTCTGAGTTTGTAATTACTTGCCATTTTCTATCTGTTTCTTTTTTTCCTGCAAATATGCAATCCATCCGTTAAATTCAGATAAGGTCATTTTTTCTTCTAGCTCTTCAACTGTACAGCTTAACAGCTCTGCAAGATAGTATTTAGCAAATAATTCCTTATCTGTAGCTACTTTTTTTCTTGCTCTTCCACAGTGATGCTAGTCATGATGTCTCCTGCCACCCTAGCCAAAACATCCTTATCCACATGATGCATCAAATCATGTTTATCACCTAAATCAAATATTTTTTCCATATTCTCATCAAGTGCTTTTTGTATTATGCAATGAGCCATCAACTCAACATCATTGTCTTTTGCATATTTTTGCAACCTAGACATCTCAGCTAAAGTTAATGGCTTTGCATAAATAATTAATGGTTGACCTTCGTCACCCCATTCTGGTACTTCAATCTTCTTGATTCCTAAAGAATCAAAATGTCTTTTAGCGTTTTCTATTGCTTTCATCTTATGAAACGGTGCTTTCGCTTAATGCACCTGACCCCTGCACCGATATGCTTGCTTCCACAAGTCCATCGAATGAAGCTGATCTAGAAACCCCTGTGACAATAGCTGTACCAGTATAATAAGTGTCACCAGATGTATCTCCTTCAGGATAAACATTCAATGTAACCTCTGAACCTATGCTTAAAGCACCTTGTCCATTGGTATCAGTTTCATCCCAGAACACATCTAAACTTCCAGAAAAAGAAGTTAGTGATGTTTTATAAGTTCTAGCACTATCACCCATTGAAGTATCTTCAATAGTATCAGCAGATTCTTCTATAGAATAAGATCTAATCTCAGCTACAGAATTAGCTCCAACTTTGATAACACCTTCACTGCCTTTATGTGTCGCCATTTTCAATTACCTCGTCTTTCGACTTTTTAGAAGAAGATTTAATTTTTGTTTGGATTGCTTCTTCTTTCCAACCCTTATTCTTTAGACCTTCAACCTTAGAAGGATGAGCATCTATAGAAACTTTTCCATTTGGACTAATCATTTTCATGTTTGTCTCCTAAACTGCTGTTTCAACATCTTGTTCTTGAGTATGATACTGAACCAAGAATGTCATATTTACGTAACCTAAAGGCTTTTCGCCTTCTCCATTAAAATTAATTTCAGTAGAGTTGATGAATGCATCTTTTGCAATACCACCTAATGTTACGTCTGCCGATATTGCTTCTTCTACCTCTTTGCATATTGTATCAATAGTATCGTCAAAGTTGGTAGTAGCTTTTGCATAGCCTTCTACTGCAACTTCTAGCTCTCTCATTAATACTCTGTTTGTTCCTATAACCATAGGTTCTGAGCTTTCTGACTTTGTATAAATCACTAAAGCAGGTAATGTTTCAAGAGGATAAACCCTTGATTCAGTTACGTTAGAACCTGTGGTTGCTAAACCAGTTAATGTAGTTCCAAAGTATTCTCTGATCTGTTGTCTTACATGAGACATTTATACTTCCTCTAGCTCCATAGCTGTAAAACCTGTTCTGTCTGTTTGCACATTTACTATCGTATAAGTTTGTGCTGCTTTTAATATATTTCCTTCTATATCAGTAACAGCACTTGCTGCTAATGTATCTCCGTAAGATGCATTAGGGGCATCTACGGTTCTGCAATAGGCAATAGGTTTTAATGCTTCCACTCCTATGCCTTCTTCTTGTTCTACGTATTCATTATTTAAAATAATGTTAATAGTAGAATCTATATCGTTTCTTGTATAAGTTGCAGTAATTGCATGACCATAATTGATATCAAGATAAGCACTCATATCTGCTTCTGTCTCTAATCTAAACTGAGACATTATTGTTCCTCAAGCACAAGTGAAACCATGCCTGTGTTATCTGGCTCGACAACTCTGACTCTGAATTCTGTTTGTGCTTTTAAGACATTACCTTGATCTGTGGTAATTGCATCAACAACAATTTTGTCGTTTTGTGAAACATTAGGTGCATCAGAATATTTAATGATTGCTCTAGGTTGATGACCTGCAACATTAACTGATTCACCTTGTATGCTGAAATATTCTTGGTCAATGATAAGTTTGATTAGAACAGATAACCCATCATCTATAAAACCAAGAGTATCTATTAAGGGGAAATCATCCCATAAAGCACCAGTCTCGAAAAATGTTGCAGTTACTCCGTGTCCTGTTGTGGTATCAAGATAAGAAGTAAAATCTGCAGCACTTTCGATAGGTGGCATTATTTTTTAGCTCTTTTCTTAGGAGCTTCCTCTGAGCTTTCTAAACCCACGCTTCTATTTTCTTTTTTTGGTTTAGCTTTTTCAATGTGTGGAGCAGCTTTGCCATAAGCACATAGCTCATAACCTACGTCTTCAGGAAGTTCAACCACATCTCCTGCTTTGACTCTTTCGCCTTTTGCCACTGTATCTTGTGTAATTAAAAATTTTTTCATATTTAAGATGGGGGGATTACTCCCCCCATTCCAAGTAAGCATTAACTATTATGCACCGTCATTAGATACACAGAAGCTAACAGCATGTCTAACTGCTACATCAACTGTTTGAAGAGCAACGATTCTGATAGAACCAGTGTTAGATAAGCTGTAAGGGTCAACTGTGATATCAAGAGAACCATACATACCAATTAATAGATCACCAAAGTTACCAAAGTAGAAATCACCTGAAGTAACTTGATTTGATCTAACTACGTTGTAGCCATTCATTCTGCCATCTGGCTCAACTACAAATTGACCACTACCTGAATCTTTAGAAGTAGTTTTCAATGTGCCGTAGTCAGCAGGCTTACAAATGTAAGACAAGTTGCCAAGTAAAGCATTGTCTGCTGCAACTGCAGATTCCATTCCAACGATCTCAGCGAAAGTTGGATTAGCTGCTGCAAATGTAGTTGTGTTAACACCAGAAGTGTTTTTGACACCTGTAGGTTGTCCTGAAGAACCAGAACCTGCTAATGCACCCAAGTCAATAGCGATAGCAATTGATTGAGTAAGGTCATCTCTGATCAAGTTCTCAATGTCTAGTGAGCTTTGTTGTAAAAGCAATCTAGTAACATCTGTGAAAGCACCAATCACTTTAGGTGACATGGTTACGCTTCCAGATGTGAACTCTGATTCAGAAGCAGCGTTTCCTTCAGTAGCAATCCAACCACCGCTAGAAGCAGCAGTTTTCTTAGGTATAACTACAGAGCCTTGAAGACCACGTAACATAGTTGCACCTGCAGCCATAACTGAAGATTGGTTTCTTAGAACGTCAATGAAATCTCCACCTTTGAAATCCTGAGGGATTAAAGTTGAATCATTAGAAGAGTTAAGATCTCTTCGACCCCATTGAGCTAGAACGTCTGCAGGAAGCATGATGCCTTGTGCAGTTGTTCTATTTTGTCTAGCAGCTTCTTCTGAACATTCAAATTCAAATGCTGCATCTGCTTGAGCTTTTCTGTCAGTTGGATTAGCTAAAGCTCTAAGAGCTTTTACTACGCTAAATCTTTTGACTTCTTTAGCTGTCATACCTATATCTGATGGTGTTTCTAATGGTTTGTCATTAGCGATATTCTCTAAGAGGACACCTCTAAATTCTTCCACAGAAATACCTTCAGAAATTGCTTTATCAGCTAGATCTCTTTTGTTGTGTCTAACAGCTAGATCAATGATCTCTTTAGAGTTTCTTTTGAACTCAGCTTTAGCTTCTTCAACAGTTTTAGATCTAACCTCGTCAAGATTAATATCTTGTTTAATTTGTTTTTCCATTTTTATTTCCTGTTTGAAATTAAGGTTAGTTTCAGAACGACCAACTCCGACAGCTTTTGACTGATCTGCAGGTACTGCAACTGAACTTACCTCTAAAGGTGTCCAGTTAGCTCTGTAGTAGTCTCCTTTGTCATCGCTGACACGTTCCATTTTATTTATTTTGTATCCAACGGATATATTCATGCGAATTCCGTCTTTTACATCTTCAAACACTTCTCGAGCAAGAGCAGATTTTCCAAATCTAACTACTGCAATTGTCCTCTTAGCAGTCTCGTCTAGTTTGAACTCTTCGATAACACCAATTTGCTTGGTCATATCATGATCTAATAGAAAAGGAGCAGTTCCGCTTGACATAAATTCCATGTCAATATCTTCTGCTCTGTGTCCTAAGACTTCTCTTCCAAAACTTCTATCTACTGGTGATTCAGAAGATACACCAACTCTGACCCTACGATTTTTTTCATCAATATGATCAGCTCTGGAAAGATCAATAGTTCTGTATCTCATAAGATCAACTACTTTTCTCTCTTCTTCCTCATGTATAGAATCCTCTACATCCATTATTTCTACTGGCTCAGATTCTTCTATATCATCTTTGTGTTCTTTAGCAAACGAGATAACAACAGAGTCATCGGTCTCATTCACTTCAAGAATATGTCTATCTTGTTTACTATCCATTGTTAACTCCTTGTCGGTTGATAGTGTGCCTTCTTCTAATTTATCAGATAATGCCTTTTCTTCAATAGCTTCTTCAAACTCAATATAATCATAATCGTTTTCTTCTAGCCATGCTTTAGCTT
>Ga0222713_10005007_pt1 | contig 13033 bp, 13 predicted proteins | sample C33_649DmetaG_FD_165061 | JGI IMG/M metagenome (GOLD analysis project Ga0222713, IMG submission 165061) | Estuarine water microbial communities from San Francisco Bay, California, United States - C33_649D | ecosystem: Environmental > Aquatic > Marine > Unclassified | place: USA: California...
GCTCATGCCCGAGAATAATCTCTGTGCTTGGCTCAGCGGACGCCCTTCTGCCCAGGGCAATCGAATCGGGGATGACACCTTGCTGCATGTCGAACAGGCCGAAATTCAAGAGGGAGACTGCGTGATCAACACCCTGTCAAGTTTGGAAGATTGGTCCTGTCTAGAGCAGGCTTTGGAACAAAAAGGAGCCCGAATTTACCGCTGGGCTTAAACCGCTACAGGGGCTTTGATGCCCGGGTGAGGATCGTAACCCTGCAATTCAAAATCGTTGAAATCAAAGGCAAACAAGTCGCTGATTTCGGGATTCAATCGCATCTGCGCATAAGGCCTTGCCTCTCGGCTCAACTGGCGTTCTACCTGTTCAAAGTGGTTGCTATAAATGTGGGCGTCTCCGAAGGTGTGAACGAACTCACCGGGCTTCAGTCCACACACTTGGGCCATCATTAGGGTCAACAAGGCATAAGAGGCAATGTTAAAGGGAACACCCAGGAACAAATCGGCACTTCTCTGGTACAACTGGCAGCTCAACTTACCATCGGCCACATAGAACTGAAACAAGCAGTGACAGGGCATCAAAGCCATTTGATCCAGCTCCCCCACATTCCAAGCACTGACCAAGATGCGTCGAGAGTCGGGATTGTTCTTGATCAGATCCAAGGCTTGGGATATTTGATCGATGGTTCGTCCATCGCGGGTCTCCCAGCTGCGCCACTGTTTTCCATATACAGGGCCCAATTCACCGGTTTCACTCGCCCATTCGTCCCATATGCTCACCCCGTTTTCCTTGAGGTATTGAATATTGGTCTCACCCTTGAGGAACCAAAGCAATTCGTAAATGATGCTTTTCAGGTGAACTTTTTTGGTGGTAATCAATGGAAAACTCTCTGACAAATCGAAACGCAATTGGCCACCCAACATGGATCGGGTTCCGGTACCCGTGCGATCCGTTTTCTCCGTTCCATTTTCATAGACGTAGCGCAAGAATTCTTCGTATTGATTGTTCACACCCATGCCAAACAAAGGTCATACACTTTGTATGAATAATGATGCACAAAAGATACACAGTCAAACTCCGGCCCTGAATTACGGGAAAAGCCCTAATTTTGCCGACAATTTTATGGCTGAACTGATTACTTTGCCCAAGATGAGTGACACCATGACCGAAGGTGTCATCGTAAAATGGACGGTTAAAGTTGGTGACGCAGTGAAGAGCGGAGACGTTCTCGCTGAAGTAGAAACTGACAAAGCCACCATGGACATGGAAGGATATGCCAAAGGCACTGTTCTTTACTTGGCCCCGGAAGGCCAAGCCATTCCCGTAGATGCCCCTATTGCGGTAGTGGGTACCGCGGGTGAAGCCTATGAGGATCTCCTGAAAGGTGGAGCCGCAAGCGCTAGCTCTGCTGCACCAGAAGCACTAGCCCAAGCAGCCGCACCTGAAGTACAGGCGCCAGCAGCCCCTCAAGCGACCGCAGCGACTTCTTCGTCAGATGATCGCGTGAAAGCGAGCCCCTTGGCCAAGAAAATTGCAGCCGAAAAAGGCATTGCCCTGTCAGGCATTCAAGGCAGCGGCGAAGGTGGACGCATCATAAAGAAAGACATCGAATCGGCCGGTAGCGCACCTGCTACATTTGCGGCAGTTTCTGCTGCTCCTTTGGGTGAAGAAAGCTTCACCGATATGCCGATTTCTCAAATGCGCAAAACCATTGCCGCCCGTTTGAGCGAATCCAAATTCACAGCCCCTCATTTCTATTTGACTGTAGAAATCAACATGGACAAGGCGGTAGAAGCCCGCGAGGCCATGAACCAAATCAGCGAGGTAAAAATCTCCATGAACGATTTGGTGGTCAAAGCTTGTAGCATGGCCTTGACCAAGCATCCCAAAATCAATTCCAGCTGGTTGGGCGATAAGATTCGCATGAATCACCACGTTCACATTGGCGTTGCCATGGCGGTTGATGAGGGACTTTTGGTTCCTGTTGTGCGTTTCGCCAACCAAAAAAGCTTGAGCCAAATCAGCACCGAGGTAAAATCCTACGGGGCCAAAGCCAGAGAAAAGAAACTTCAACCCGCCGATTGGCAGGGCAACACCTTCACCATTTCCAATTTGGGAATGTTTGGCATTGATGAATTTACCGCCATTGTCAATCCTCCCGACGCCTGCATTCTAGCGGTTGGAACTGTCAAGGATCAAGTAGGTGTAGTAAATGGCGAAATCAAACCCGTCAAAATCATGAAGGTCACTTTGAGTTGTGACCACCGAGTGGTTGACGGAACCTTGGGTGCTCAATTCTTGAAAACACTGAAGGAATACCTCGAAGAGCCAGTCAAATTGTTAGTATAACAAGAAAGGCTGCCTCATCCGGCAGCCTTTTTTTTGCCATGCAAATCAAATTCAACCACATACAAGATCTCGCTGATGCCCGATATGCCGCCAGCACCATGGCCGACTTCATGGGTTTTGCCATTGACGGCCCCTACGCCATCGAGCTTGGAAAAATCCAAGAAATCATCGGTTGGTGCAGCGGCCCCAAACTGTGCATGGAAGCGAGTTCGGAAACGTCGATAACCAAGATCAAGGCTCTCTGTGATGTTCTGCCGGTAGAAGCCTTGGAATGCAGCTACGACCAGGTTCAAGAATGGTACAGCCTGCTCCCCTCTAACTTGGAGTGGATCATCAGCGATTTGCCTCCATCCTATGCAGGCCCTTGGTTGGCCGCCCCGAAAAAATTGGAAACTTTCGACCCTCAAACGGCACAAAATTTGGCCGCTGAATCGTTTATTTCCATAGACTGTCAAGCCGAGACTCAGGTGGGATTGAAAAACTACGACCCCTGGAACGACTTCTTTGACGCCCTAGAAAACTTGATATGAAAAAACTCATTTATACCCTTTCTGCCCTTTTGATCTTGAGCCTTGCCGCTTGCTCTTCCACTCCTGAAGACGCCGCTTTCAGCGAAGACGAAAAGTCTGTTCAAGACTCCATTGACAATAGCGCTATGGATTTTGAAGCCCTGGAAGCCATGGACGACAGCAGCGATTCAGAAGCTGCCGCACCCGCTGTAGAGCACCGCGAGCCCATGACCCCAGCCGAACCTGGTTCAGCCCTCCCCAACCATGACTAAAATTGCCGTTGTTGGAGCCACCGGTTTGGTGGGAAGCAAGTTGATCCAAGTATTGGAAGAACGCAACATTGCTGTTACAGAATTCATTCCCGTAGCCAGCGCCAACAGCGCCGGCAAACAGATCTTATTTCAAGGCAAGCCTTATACTGTCCTTACACCCGAGCAAGCATTGAAGCTAAAGCCTCAGATCGCCTTGTTCAGCGCCGGTGGTGGCACATCCCTGGAATGGGCCCCCAAATTTGCGGCCATTGGCTGTTATGTCATTGACAACAGCAGTGCTTGGCGCATGGAAGAAGGCATTCCATTGGTTGTGCCTGAAATCAACGCAGACCGCATTCAACCTGACACAGGAATCATTGCCAATCCCAACTGCAGTACCATCCAAATGGTCATGGTCTTGCAGCCGCTGTTGCAACGTTATGGGCTGAAGCGCGTCGTCGTCAGCACCTACCAAAGCGTAACGGGAACAGGTCAAAAAGCCGTCGAGCAACTCTTCGCTGAACGCGCGGGCCGAGAGGATTTTGAGGCGGTCTATCCCCATCCGATTGATCTCAATGTACTTCCCCACATTGACGTATTCACCCCTAATGGCTACACCAAAGAGGAGATGAAGATGATCAACGAAACCCGCAAAATCCTTTCTCAGCCTGAACTGAAAATCACAGCCACAACGGTGCGCATTCCGACCATGGGTGGACACAGTGAAAGTGTGAACGTTGAATTGGGCAGCGCATTTGACTTGGAAGATGTACGTCAACTGTTGGCCTCGACACCGGGTGTCATCGTGCAGGACGACCCCTCTCAGCTTTTGTACCCCATGCCGTTGACCGCCCATGACAAGGATGAAGTATTTGTGGGGCGCATTCGCCGAGATGAGAGCCTTCAAAACGGCTTGAATTTCTGGGTTGTGGCTGACAACCTCAGAAAAGGAGCCGCTACCAATGCTGTGCAAATTGCCCAATCGATATTGGCAAAAGATTGGTTTGCCTAAAAACCTTCTGCTCTTGGTAAATGTTTGAACTACCATGCACGAAGACGAACTCTTGGAGGATAGCGACAACCGACCCCAATTCCTAAAGGATGCGGTTTACCAAGGCGCTATTGGACAAGCACCCTATGCGTTAAGTGTTTCTTCGCCAAAAATTGAACCTGTAGACAAGCGCTTGTTGAAAGCCAATGCTCATGAAGCCATGCAGCATCAGGCCGAACAACAAATCACTATGCTTCGCAAACAGGCTGAATTGCTGCTCAAACAAGCCAAAGACATTGAACATAGACTCATAGTCTCCCACAGCATCTACCAAGCCGACATCGCCTTCGAGCCCATCATTGGAGGTGTGTATCACCTGTATCAGAAAAACGATGGTTCTCAAGTACTGAGCATGGTTGCTCCCTACGAATGGGGCTCTAGCATGCCTTATGCTGAATTCCTTCACACGGTTCGGCTGCTGGCCGATCGCACCTGGGATGTCTTGACCTAGCCCAAATTTTTGTAGGCTTCAATGGCCTTACGAACTGAGCCTTTAGCCAACAATAAGGATCGCGCTTCTTCGCTTGATAGAGCGGTTGCTTCTTGGACCATACGGGTACCGCGCTCTATCAATTTGTAATTGGTCAATTGCATATCCACCATTTTGTTATCCTGGACATGCCCCAACTTGACCATGATGGAAGTACTCAGCATGTTCAATGCCAATTTGGTGGCTGTTCCGGCTTTCATTCGCGTACTGCCGGTAATGAATTCTGGGCCAGTCACCACCTCGACGGGAGCGTCAACCGTTGAGGCAATAGCAGAATTCGCATTGCATACAATGCATCCGGTGAATATGCCGGCCTCTTTACAGGTTCTCAACATACCCAATACGTAGGGAGTTCGACCCGAAGCACTTATCCCAACCACAGCATCTTGGGGCCCAACATTCCATTCCTTCAAATCCAACCAACCCTGCTCGGTATCGTCTTCCGCAAATTCAACCGCCTTGCGAATGGCCGAATCGCCACCTGCCATCAAACCGATGACACGATCAAAAGGAACTCCAAAGGTAGGTGGACATTCAGAGGCGTCGACCACACCCAAGCGACCGCTAGTCCCCGCTCCCGCATAAAACAATCGACCGCCCAAAAGCATTCTCTCAAAAATGCCTTCGGCCAATTTGGCAATGGCCGGCAAAGCCTTATTCATGGCCTGAGAAATCTTGTTGTCTTCGCTGTGAATGCCGCTCACCAATTCCAAGAAGTTCAAGTCTTCAAGGTGTCTGTGCTGCGAGGATTCTTCAGTTTGCATATCCATGATTGGGCATTTTTAAGGTCACAAAGTTGGACCATTCTTGGTGAATCACATCGGTCATCACCCGAGGAAATTTCGACTGGCCCCCAATTTTGCCTCGGTAGTCCATGAACTCCAAGAACAAGGATTCAGGCAAAACATGAACCTCCATCTCTGTGAGTACATGTTTGCGCTCAACCGCATAATCATCATTGACTTGACAAAGAGCGGCATCCAATTGACTTTTTAGTTCGGCGGCATCGAGGCTCTCATTGCAGGCAATGTGCCACACGTGGCCATATGTACCATTTCTTTGATATCCTTTTACCGTAAACTCGGGGAAATTGCAGCCCAAAGAGCGAGCAACCTGAGCCAGGGCTTGGTTCATGTTGTCGACACTGAGGTGCTCCCCGCACAGACTCAAGTAATGCTTGATGCGGCCCGTGATTTTGATTTCACAGGCATCGACGTTGGTGAATCTCACCGTATCTCCTATCATGTAGCGCCAGGCCCCTGAACAGGTCGTGATCAAAATCGCATAATCAACCCCTTCCTTAACTCCTGCCACGGTTACAGCTTTAGCGCCCGGTAGCAAATTTCCCGCAGTGTCAAAATGTTGGGCATCAAAGGGCACAAACTCAAAAAACATTTGGTTGCGAAATGCCAGTGTCATGCCCGACGCATTTTCCTTATTCTGGTAGGCAATGAACCCCTCGCTGGCCAAATAGGTTTCAAAATACTTGATGGGCTTGCCCATGAGGGCATCAATTTCTTTCTTATAAGGTTCTAGCGCAACCGCTCCCCAACTGTACACGCTGAAATGAGGCCAAATGGCGTGAATGTTGTCAAGTTTGTACCGCTCTACAATTCGCTCCAACAGCATTTTTACCCAAGCGGGCCCTCCGGCAATCATGGCTACATCCCAGTTGGGAGCTTCGCGAACCATGGTTTCTATTTTCTCGTTCCAGTCTTTCTGTCGCTTGATTTCGGGAGTTGGCCGAGCCAGCCGATCAAACCAAAAAGGTGCGTTGCGGGTGGTAATACCACTCAAATCTCCTGAATAGGCGATTCCATTGTATTCCAAATCGGTGCTGCCCCCAATGGTCAAGTAGTTTTTGGCAAAAAAGTCTTTGGGAACATCGGTCCTGGCGATTGACAGCAATTGCCTGGTACCCGCACGGTAAATGGCCTTTAACTGAGCATTGCTCACGGGGATGTATTTGGAGCTACCCGTCGTGGTACCCGAACTCAAGGCGAAATATTGAGGGCGTCCAGGCCAAGTGATATTGGACTCTCCTTGAAATTCTCTCATCCACCAGGGATGCATAAAGTTGTAATCCGAAATTGGGACCTGTCTCTGAAAAGCCTCGACTAAATCAGATTGAATCAGCAATCGCTCGAATTGATACTGCTTGCCAAAAGCTGTATCTCTTGATCGGAACAGCATCTTGCGCAAGGTTGAAACTTGCCATAGAGCCGCTCGTTGACGTTTGATGGTCAGAATATCGGTAACATTCTTTGCCCTGTGCATCAAAACACCCACAGGATTGCGTCGATCAGAAAAGGGCATAAACAAATTTACATAGATTGACATCAGGAATGCGGAACTTTGTGGTCGTGAACGCCACCTCTCCTTTTGATTCGGATGATTTCAGCACACTGCAGGATGAAATCAAACACAAATGGTTCAAAATCATGGACTTCGTTGAAGCCCATTTTGAACGTAGACCCGACCTCAATGCCGTACTATTTTTAGTGGGTATTCGCGAGTTGGGTTTGATTCCCGAACGAAATTTCACCAAGGAGCAAAAAACACAGCTCATGAGCATTGCCAGTTGCAAGGTATTGAGTTACTCCGGCTACTACGAATTAGAAGGCCAAGACGAACAGGGCTGGCCCCAATGGAAAAACACGCAAAAACTGCCCAACTTGAGCGTTATTGAACAAGAAAATTTGCTGCGTCAACATTTGGTGGAGTACTTCGAACGCGAGGGAATATTGAGTTATTGACATGAGAACCATTCTTCTATTCACCGCGCTAATCAGCCTAATAGCCTGCCAAGAGCCCAAGAGCCGTGACCTCGTGGCCGAGGCCCAATTGAACGACTCTTCACTCGAGGTTGTTTCTCCGTGGCCAAGCCCTGAAGCTTCATGGCCCAAAGTGGAAATATGCACCGAAAAGGGGTCCTTGTTTGTCGCCTTGAATCCCGCTGTCACGGAGCATACCTCCAACTTCTTGAAACTCGCAGCCTCGGGGTTCTACAATGGCCAGTTGTTTCACCGCATCATCAAAGACTTCATGGTTCAAGCTGGCGACCCCAAATCCAAAGGGGCCACGGCTGATCAAACCTTAGGCGATGGAGATCCCGGATACACCCTCGCTGCCGAGTTTGTCGACACCCTGTATCACTGGAGGGGAGCTTTGGCTATGGCTCGACAGCCCGATGCCGTCAATCCTGAAAAAAGAAGTTCGGGAAGCCAGTTTTACATCGTTACAGGCCAAGCCTATGCCGATGAACAGATGCGTTTGATGCATCAACAACGCTATTACAACACCTTTTTCCGCGATCCACTCAACGCCGATTATTACAAACGTTGGCAAATGGCGCTCAACACCGGTGACCAAAAAGGGTTAAATGCCTTGTTTGAGGAAATCAATGCCGTGTCTGGACCTGAGATCGACGCTTTGCACAACCGCACTCCCGCCGCGGCCCGTGAGATTTACAGCACTTGGGGAGGGGCTCCTTCTCTAGATGGAGAGTATACTGTCTTTGGTTACCTCTACGACGGATACGAAACACTCAACACCCTGAACAAAGCCCCAACAGGCAACGCCGATCGTCCCACTGAGGACCTGCACATACTGGAAATAAAAATCATCGATTGAGCTTCCATACCCAAACATTGCCTTTGAGAGCCTATACTTGGTCAGCGAGCTACTTTGTTGTATCTTTGCGCTACCATTCTGAAAAATTAGAAAGGGGCCCGCGAAAGCAGCCCCTTTTTTATTGACAGAAAAAAACAAAGGCATGGACGCACTTATCCCAAAATTAGAAATGTTGGTTGAACAGGAAGCTGTTCCTTTCGGCCTGTTCTATGTGGGCCATGAAATGACCGAAGAAGGAGCCATCTGTTTGATGATTGACAGTCAAGAGCCCCTCAATATGAAAGTGCTCACGGATTTCACCCGGCATGTCTCCACCCTTATTGACGAAGGCAACTTTGGAGAAGAGGCCTTCACCATTGAAATTTCTTCGCCGGGTGCAGATCGGCCTTTGGTTGACCTGCGCCAGTTCCACAAACACGTGGGCCGAAATTTTCAAATCCAAACCCAAGATGAAACCTTCAGCGGCGAATTGCTTCGCATCGAAGAGGACAACCTGCATTTTCTGGCCGAGTTCCCGGACAAAGGCCGAAAAGTAAGAATCGAACCCCGTTTGGTTCCCTTCTCCCATATTAATCAAGCCACTATCGCACTTAAATTCAAATAACATGAAAGCCAAAGCCCAAGATTTAGGCATGAACCTGGTTGATAGTTTCACCGAGTTCAAGGAGTTCAAGAACATTGATCGCGCCACCATGATGCGCGTATTGGAAGATGTATTCCGCAACATTTTGCGGAAAAAATTTGGCAACGACGCCAACTTTGACATCATCATCAACACCGAAACCGGTGACATCGAGATGTACCATCTCCGTCTCATCGTTGAAGAAGGTGAAGTTGAAGATTTCAACTTGCAAATCACCTTGGCCGATGCCCAGAAATTCGAACCTGACTACGCCGTTGGGGAAGATTGCATTCAGCAGGTCTTCTTGGAAGACTTCGGTCGCCGCGCGGTCTTGAATGCCCGCCAAGCGCTCATGAGTCGCATCATTGAATTGGAAAAAGACGAGTTGGTCAAGAAATACAAAGACCGCAGAGGTGAAATCATCACCGGTGAGGTCTACAACGTATGGAAACGCGAAATCATGGTATTGGACGACGAGGGCAATGAGTTGACCTTGCCCAAAGAGCATATGATTCCTCGCGACATCTACAAAAAAGGCGACAGTATTCGCGCCATTGTACATGATGTTGATATCGAAAAAGCCACTCCGAGAATCATTTTGTCACGCACAAGCCCCGAGTTCTTGGAACGCTTATTCGAATTGGAAGTACCCGAGATTTTGGACGGCTTGATCACCATCAAAAAGGTCGTTCGCGAGCCCGGTGAGCGTGCCAAAGTAGCCGTAGAAAGCTACGACGATCGCATTGATCCCGTAGGAGCCTGTGTAGGTGTAAAAGGTGCTCGTATTCACGGTATTGTACGTGAATTGCGCAACGAAAACATCGACGTTATCAGCTACACTTCCAATAATGCTCTATTCATTCAACGCGCTTTGCAACCAGCCGCCATCAGCCGCATGGAAATCAAAGACGAAGAAGGAGTAGTGAATGTATTCTTGGAGACTGACCAGGTTTCATTGGCCATTGGTCGAGGCGGTCACAATATCAAACTGGCTGGAAAGCTCTGCGGATACCAAATTGAAGTTTACCGCGTCAATGCCGAAATCCAAGAGGAGGACGACGTTGATCTGGATGAATTCACTGATGAAATCGAAAGCTGGATCATCGAAGAATTGAAGAAAATCGGCTTGGATACAGCCAAAGACGTTTTGCGCCACAGCGTAGAAGATTTGGCGCGCCGAACCGAACTTGAGGTGGAAACCATCGAAGAAGTTCAAAAGATTCTTAAGACAGAATTCGAGTAATTCTGTTTCCAAAATACACGGAGTTGGCTCCAAATCCCGAGCCAACTCTGTGTTCATAAAGTGGGGGAAGCCCCGCAAAACTTGGGATTTGTCGCAACATAAAGTTATTTTTGAATAGAATATGGCGGAATACCGTTTAGCTAAAGTAGCCAGCGAACTCAATCGCAGCGCACAGGTCTTGGCCGAATTCTTGAACAACTCCGGTTTTCAAGTTGAGCCTCGTCCTACTACCAAAATCTCAAATGAGATGTACCGGGCGCTTGTGGAAGAGTTTTCAGCTGATAAAGCAGCCCGCGAAGAGGCCAACCAACTGAAGAGTGTAAAATCTCCTCGTCCGGTTAGTCCTGAACCTGTTGCACCCGTTACTCCTGCTGTCGAAGCAGAGAAGCCCAAAGAAGAGCCCGCCCCCGAACCCAAAGTGGCCACTGAGCCCGCTGTGGTATCAGGTCCTAAAGTGTTGGGCAAAATCGAAATCCCTAGCAAGGGAGGAAAGAAAAAGACAGCTGAACCGGTTGTTGAAGCCAAACCTGAACCCAGTCCTTCTCCAGAACCAGCAGCTCCAGAACCCGCAACTGTTGTTGAGGCAGAAAAACCTGCTCCCGTGGCACCTGAACCTACTGCAGCTAACCAGCCAGAAGAAGAAGAAGAAGCTGACGAAAAGGTTGAAACCAAATTCGAAAAGCTCAGCGGTCCCAAAGTTTTAGGTAAAATTGCTCTTCCAACGTCGGAACGTTCAGGAGTAAAAACCTTAGCCGACGAAGCCCGCGACGAATTGCGCGAGAAGCGCAAACGCAAGCGCAAAACAGTTGAAGGCGAAAAAGTGGCCGTTCAAGATCGAATACGCGAACAGCGACAACAAGAGGCACCTAAGCCCGGTCAAGCTGGACCTGCCAAAACTGAGGTCACCCAGAAATCGGTCAACCGAAACGTGCAAAACACCATGGGCCGTATGGGCTCAGCGGGAAAAACACGCGGTCAAAAACATAAAATCAAACAGCGCAACAAGGAAGATCGCAACCAACAGCGCCGTGAACGTCAAGAGCGCCAAGAAGCCGAAAGCAAGATCTTGAAGGTCACCGAGTTTGTGACAGCCAATGACTTGGCTCAGTTGATGAACCAGCCGGTAACGGCGATTATATCTGCGTGTTTCACCTTGGGTTTGATGGTATCCATTAACCAGCGTTTGGATGCTGAAACCATTCAAATTGTGGCTGACGAGTACGGCTACGAAATTGAATTCGTCGATGCTGAATCACAAATCATCGCGATTGAAGAAGAAGACGACGATCCAAAAGATCTCAAGCCTCGTGCTCCCATAGTAACCGTTATGGGTCACGTTGACCACGGTAAGACCTCACTGTTGGACTATGTACGAAAAGAGAACGTCATTGCCGGTGAAGCAGGAGGAATCACCCAGCACATTGGAGCCTATGAGGTCACCTTACAGGACAAACGCAAAATCACCTTCTTGGATACCCCTGGTCACGAAGCCTTTACGGCCATGCGTGCTCGCGGTGCCAAGGTTACTGACCTTGCCATCATTGTCATTGCTGCTGACGACTCCGTAATGCCCCAAACGCGCGAAGCCATCGCACATGCTCAAGCAGCAGGTGTTCCCATGGTATTCGCTATCAATAAAATTGACAAAGACGGCGCTAACCCCGATCGCATTCGCGAGCAGTTGGCGAGCATGAATATTCTGGTCGAAGACTGGGGCGGCAAGTTCCAGTGCCAAGAGATTTCAGCCAAGAAAGGATTGAACATCGACAAGCTTCTAGAAAAAGTACTTCTTGAGTCTGAAATGATGGAATTGACAGCCAATCCCGATCGCAATGCCAAGGGTACCGTTATCGAAGCGACCCAAGAACGCGGACGCGGTATTGTTTGTACCATGTTGGTTCAAACTGGAACACTGAGAGTCGGCGACCACATGGTGGCAGGACCTTATTATGCCAAAGTTCGCGCCCTGTTCAACGAGCGCGGAACCAATATCAAAGAAGCTCCCCCGAGCACACCCGTCAAAATGTTGGGATTCTCTGAAACCCCAACGGCTGGTGATATTTGGGTAGAATTCAGCGAAGAAAGCACAGCCAAAGAAGTCGCCAACAAGCGACAGCAATTGGTTCGCGAACAAGGAATTCGCACCCAGCGCCACATCACTTTGGATGAAATTGGCCGTCGCTTGAGCGTAGGTAACTTCAAAGAATTGAAGTTGATCGTCAAAGGTGACGTAGACGGTTCGGTTGAAGCCTTGAGCGATTCTCTGCTCAAACTCAGCACTGAAGAAATCGCTGTCAATGTCATTCACCGCGGCGTGGGTCAAATTACGGAAAGCGATGTGCTGTTGGCTTCTGCCTCTGATGCCATCATCGTCGGCTTTAACGTTCGCCCCTCGGCCAAAGCCAAACAGCTGGCTGAAAACGAAGAAATCGACATTCGCGCCTATTCGATCATCTATAAAGCCATTGAAGAAATCAAGGCCGCCATGGAAGGTCTCTTGAGTCCTGAAGTGGTCGAGAAAGTCATTGGTAACGTAGAAATTCGCGAAGTATTCAAAATCTCCAAAGTTGGAAGTGTTGCAGGTTGTATGGTTACCGATGGCCACGTGGAACGCGGCTCTATGATTCGAGTCATTCGCGACGGTGTGGTCATTCATACCGGAAGTCTAGCTTCACTTAAGCGCTACAAAGACGACGTCAAAGAGGTCAAGAAGGGCTACGAATGCGGTTTGCAGATCGAGCGATTCAACGACATAGAAGTTGGCGACTACTTGGAGGTTTACAAAGAGGAAGAAGTAAAACGCAAGTTGTAAGGATCTAGATTGAAAAAATTACAGGCCTTTGGCACAGAAATTGCCAATCGCTGCGTAACATTGAAAGAATAAGACTAT
>Ga0222713_10005009_pt1 | contig 13031 bp, 11 predicted proteins | sample C33_649DmetaG_FD_165061 | JGI IMG/M metagenome (GOLD analysis project Ga0222713, IMG submission 165061) | Estuarine water microbial communities from San Francisco Bay, California, United States - C33_649D | ecosystem: Environmental > Aquatic > Marine > Unclassified | place: USA: California...
AAAAATAAGGGGTGATTATCATTGCTAACAAACTCTTTAGCAACAGAAATTTGTTCGTAAGCTATTCCTCTATACATTAAATTACCATTATTTGCAAAACTATATTCAAAATAATTAATTAACATTAAGTTTTTTGAAAGTTCTACTCCTTCAGCGAAACTAATTTTTTTTAATATAGTATTTTTATCATTAGTATTAGATATACTGCTAATACTCAAACCAAAATCAGAAAAATATTTTTTCTTGGACTCTGATATTTTTGTGTATCCAAGATAGCATCCAACTACATAAGAGTATCTGTAACCCAATATATTATTGTTAGTGTAAATCACTTCAGGGACTAAAGAAACTTGCCATCTATCATTTTTGTATAAAGATTGTTTATAATAAAATCCCAATTCCCGAACAATATTTCTTTTTAAAGATTCTTCAAAGGAGTTATTAGTATATTTATATTGTATATTTTTCTCTAACCCAAAATTAGCCTTTAATCCAAAGCTCTGATATTGACTAACAGCATATTCAATATCATTTGCTGTAAAAAATTCTTCATTAAAAGCTTCATAGTTATTAGAAAGTGATTCTAACAATTCTAATTCTTGTTTTTCTTCTTTAGTTAAATTTTGTTCTTTCAAAAGAACGTTAATATCATTATGTATACTTGATAATATTTGAGCTCTTTGTTTTTGGGTATCTCTAGTTACTTTATCAATAAATAAAAAATTAGAAGAAAATTTATATCTACCTTCCTCTGGAAGCCAAGAAGATGCTTGAGTTATAGTGAAATAAAAAAATGATAAACAAAAAACTAAACTCTTTAATATAAAAACTATTATATATTTTCCTTGAACCATAAAACCATTCTTCTAAACCAACCTTGATCTTCTTGCTCGCCAGGTTTAAATGAATTTTTTTTGTATTTCAAGGATTTTGATTTGATCATACCCATTGCAGTTGAATATATACCAATATTGACATTATCTATAAACCCAGTGCTATGTTCTAGCTTAGCTAACTTAGTTTGTTTTTGAAATATCTCGGAAACCATAGGTTTGATACCTTGCAAAGCTGAACCCCCGCCAGTAATGATAATTCTTTTTGCAATTAAATGATCCATAGCAATATAGTCATACTCTTTTTTTAAGAGCTTTAATGTTTCTTCCACTCTAGAACGAATAATTTGCGAAAGTTTAGATAATGAAACTGTGAGATCAAGGTCATTATTAACAGTAGTTTCAATATCACTTAGTCTGATAGATTCATTTTTACTAAAAAGATCTGGTCTTGTATCTCCATATAAAATTTTAAGTTTTTCAGCTGTGTTGATAGAAACTGACAAGATTTTGGCTATATCAGAAGTTATATGATAACTTCCTATAGGTACGTTCCCTACATATAATATTTTACCCTCAAAAAACATTCCAAAGCTTGTAATATGGCTTCCCATATTGATAACAATACCACCTGTTTCTTTTTCATCGTCAGCAAGGCATACGAGCCCATCAGCATAAATTGATAATATAACATCAGTAACTTCTATATGACATTTAGCAAAACAATTGATTAAATTTTTAAGCGTTAAAGAATTTGTTGCAATCACATGTAATTCACAAGTTAATTCCTTTGCGTACATACCAATGGGGTTATCAACAATATTGTTATTATCAAGTATAAATTCTATTGGAAAATAATGTATTATTTCTTGATTTTTAATAGAGAAATCAGCTAATGCTTTTTGTATTAGCTTTTTTATATCTTGTTTACTAATTACTTGATTGTTGAGTTTTAACGTATGACTAATATAATAAGATTTCACCCCACCAGAAAGGGATATCGTAACTTTATTGATACTCTTATTGCACTCTTTTTCAAGGGAGTAAATAGCTGTAATAATACTATTTTCAGCTGCTTCAAGATCCACTACTACGCCACCCCTAAAGCCATTCGAGTGTTGCAAAACTTGTGCAATTACCTTACTTTCTCCTGTTTTGTCAATATTTGCAGCAATAGCTGCAACTTTATTACTACCTATATCAAAAACAATATAATTTGCAGATTTCCCTTTCATTATTCTCTTTGTTTAATCAATTTTTTAGCATAATCCTTTGTTCGTAAACAGATCAGCCCGCAATTTGTAAATATTTATAATCTTTAAAGATCTACTATAACAGATATATGATTTAAATATAATATCTTTATTCAAGGATATTAACAAATTTCTTCTTGAAATGATGATTATTTTCTGTTATCAACATTGTTTATTACTCGTACTAACATATAGGACAGGTGTCCGAGTGGTTTAAGGATCTAGTCTTGAAAACTAGCGTGCGGTTCTCCGTACCGTGAGTTCGAATCTCACCCTGTCCGCCAGATTTTTTGAAGCTGATTTTTCTTAGATCTTTTTGAGTTAGCGTTAGCCCATCTCAAAACTCCAGTATTTATGAGCTTTCCAGCGTTTTGTGTTATGGCTAGACCCGTACCTCGCTTTCTCCAATTTAGCCATTTTATTCCCAAAATCTCCATTTTTGGCTTCTCCCTCTCCGATACATGCGAACACTCAAGTCGGAAGTACGCATCTCCTAAAACCTTGGATTTACCTAGGTTTTAGAGGATTGCTGTTTTTTCTCATGCATTTTTTAGAGAACGAAAACCGGAGTAGCGATAGAGATTCGAAATATTGCAATTATGATGCAAGTCACCATCATAACTTCTCAGTCGTATGATGTCGCACATATACTTGTTGCCTTGAATTGAATGTGATCATAGCATAGAAGTAATGTTAGATTGGAGGACGTATGGAAAAATCTTTGTTTATGTGGGGAGTGTTTATCGCTATCGTCCTCATTTTGCTGACCCTTGACCTTGGGGTTTTCCATAAAAAAGACAGAGAGATAGGATTTAAAGAGAGCTTATGGATGAGTGCTTTTTATATACTTATGGCACTTTTTTTTGGTGTATGGGTATGGTATATCAAGGGCTTAGATGGTTTTGCAGAATACATTACGGGTTTTCTCGTCGAGAAATCACTCGCCCTTGATAATATTTTCCTAATTTCTCTCGTCTTCTCTTCTCTCTCAATCCCACTAAAATATCAGCACCGCGTTCTTTTTTGGGGTATTTTAGGCGTTATTGTGTTGCGGGCAATCATGATAGGACTGGGCGTTCAAATAATCACGCGATTTGAATGGATTTTGTATATCTTTGCAGCATTTATGATTTTCACGGGCATCAAGATGTTTTTCATGTCTAGTAAACCCGTGGAAATTTCTCAAAACCCATTATTAATTTGGATGCGAAAGCATTTGAATATCACAGATAAATTGCATGATCAAAGGTTTTTTGTGTATCAGAATGTTCGTGACTCTAAAACAAAAAAACTGTTTGTAACTCCACTATTTATATCTTTGGTGATGGTGGAATTTATTGATTTGATTTTTGCTGTAGATAGTATTCCAGCCATTTTTGCAATCACTCAAGACCCCTATATCGTATACACCAGTAATATATTTGCCATATTAGGATTGCGCGCTCTTTATTTTGCTTTGGCATCCATTATTGATCGTTTCTATTACTTAAAATATGCACTCGCTGCTGTTCTCATCTTTATAGGATCGAAAATTTTCATAGCAGATGCGCTTAATCTCGCCAAGATTCCTCCTATGCTATCATTAACCATTACATTCACTATTTTAGCCCTTGGAGTTCTTTGTTCCTTTCTTAGAGAAAAAACAATCACAAAAGATAGGTGAACTTAATGGATAAATTTTCTGAATATCTTCGAAGCATCATATCAGGCAAGGCATGGGGGAATTGTATTGCGGTACTGATTATTGTTAATACAATCGTCCTTGGTATGGAGACATATCCGAGTGTTATGCATGATTATGGCGATCTTCTAATCTCAATTGATCAAACAATATTATATGTATTTATTCTAGAGCTTGTTTTGCGCTTTATTGCATACCGACTTGATTTTTTCAAAGACCCTTGGTCTATTTTTGATCTTTGCGTAGTTGGAATCGCTCTTATTCCTGCTCAAGATGCATTTAGCGCACTTCGAGCGGCCAGGGCATTACGTGCACTTCGTTTAATTTCAGTATTCCCTAAACTTAGAAAAGTGATTGAAGGATTAGTTATGGCTATTCCAGGAATATGTGCGATTGCTGGGGTCATGGCTATTATCATCTGTGTTTTTGGTCTCATCGCAAGCAAGTTATACGGCCCTTCTTTTCCAGAATGGTTTGGTAATTTACACTTATCGGTTTTCAGCCTCTTTCAAATTATGACGCTGGAAGGATGGCCAGATATTGTGCGTAGTGTTATGCAAGAAAAACCATTCGCCTGGGTATTTTTTGTGACCTATATTTTGATTGCGACCTTTAGCGTCCTTAATCTTTTTATCGCGGTGGTTGTGGATGCCATGCAAAGAAATCACGCTGAAGACACAGAAAATGAAGATGAAAAAATCGATGTCATTAATAAAAAATTAGATTTAATTATGGAGAAAATGAATAAATAGACTTTATGTCATATAATTTCACAGATGCTTTAAGCAAGCGATCATTTACATCTCTCCACTCTACAAGTTCTGGGGGTTTTTCAACAAATATTTTGTCGACTCCCATGTTATCAATCTCATGCAGAGCATTGTATAAATGCTTAGCATATTGCTCTTTACTTTGTGACATTTTATAGTAAATGAACCCATCTTTTTTTGATATATCTGAATAATGCATAATTGCGCAATCTACTTCTTCGGAAGATAAATATTCGATTTGATTAGTAGATATAAGGAATAAAGGCTTTTCGGGTTGGTAATGGTTTTTCATATTACCAGAAATTTTTTCATTGTGGTTAATAGGAGAGTTTATCTTTAGCTGCAGTACCTCTTCTATCATTTCTTTAGTAATGATTCCATACCTCAAAATAGTAGGAACATCTTTAGTCATATCAATAACAGTTGACTCTATACCTACAGAAGACATCCCGCCATCAAGAATAGCAGGAATCTTGCCATTTAAAGTATTAAGTACGTGTATTGGTTTTGTTGGACTTGTTTTTTGATGGAGATTCGCAGAAGGAGCAACTATCCCATTGCCTAACTTATCTATCACCTTAAGAATTACAGGATGTTTTGGAACTCGTATCGCTACAGTATTGAGACCACCAGTAATAATATGACTAACATTATTTTTTTTATTGAGGACTATAGTGAGTGGCCCAGGCCAAAAACTCTCAACCAATTTTTGGGCATATATCGAAATATTTTGAGCCCAATAATCCAAATTTTCATAAGAATGTATGTGCAGAATTAAAGGATGATTTCTAGGCCTGCCTTTAACGTCAAAGATCTTCTGAATTGCTGCTTCATTTGCGGCGTCTGCAGCCAGCCCATAAACCGTTTCAGTTGGCAAGGCAACCAATTCGCCATTTCTAAGTAAATCTACGGCTTCATCTATTTGATCAGACTTAATGATTTTTGTTTGCATTATGGTACACACTAAGGGTTGCAATATTGGCAGCTTCCTGGGTCTGCTTCTTTTTTACCGTCTACACGCTCTCTACTTTCTTCATAAGCACACTTAATGCAACCAAAAATTTCTGATTTTACTAATTCTGTTTCTGAACCACAGCATCCACAGATCAGGCCTTTTTCATATCTGATTTTACTCCAACCAGGGTTATTACAACATGGACACTTTGTTTTTAGTCTATCCGAAAGCTTAGTGGCAAGTTCGCCTATTACATGCATACGCGAAGGATTAAATTGAGCTCGCATGTCTGTTTCTAGCCAAACAATACCTTCTTCCGAGTATCTAATAGATTCTTTAAATGCATCTTCAAGTGCTTGCCAGGTATCTAGCCCTTTAAAAATTGGACCTTTTGTTTCTCTATTGTTAGGACGCATTATAAGAGCGTGAGATGGAAATGAGGCTTGATTGGCAAACTTATGGAGCGCCTCAAGAGAGTTTATTGCTTCTGTGCGATAATTAGTTTTTTCACTGATATGAGATAGGTGTAAGTGAAAATCTCTTTTGCGATCAATAAAATATAAAATTTCGTGATCGCATGGAAGGAAAGGAATAAATGGATGAGGTCCAAAACTACCTTCACTTGCAATCGCAAACTCAACCTTATTACCAAGCTTATTTAAAGACCACTCACATTTTTTGCGTGCACATTCTAGTGCATTACCTTCTCTTTCAATTTCACCTGAAAAAGTGCCAAGCTTATCTGTATCAACAACATATTCAATAATGCTGGCTCCTAATGTCTCTAAAAATGGCGGAGCAATAGCAATCGATTTAGCATGTTTTGTTGTTAAAATTATACAACTTCCCTTATAATATGATTCATCTATTAATTTATTTCTTGCCATGAAAAATCTCTATTAAGTAAGTAAGTTTTATTGTTGTCCGGCTCTATCCTTGCCATTTTCACCCAGCCATTACCAAACAGTTTCTGTAAAATAGGTTGATCTTGAATGATCTTGTTCAGCATAATTTGAGGTGTGCGCACAATAACAAAAAGACGTTGTGGTTCATGGTAAGGATCTCTATCACTCTTATATACTGATTGTAGAGGCAAACCATTCATCAAATCACTGGCATTGCCTTGCATAATACCAATTTTACCAGTGATATTTTTCGTTATTTTGCTACCACCACCATAAGCAACATTATTGAGGGTAGAAAAGAGATATTGCATGTTTATCCACTGAGCGACAACCATTGGTGCAGTTAGGATAGTTGTAAGAAAAGATCCTTCTGGATCTTCCTTGTAATCATAGGAATGCAAAAAGCAGCGACCATCTAAATCTAAAGAACAAGTAAGATCACGAGGCGCTATAATAAAAGCGGCGTTACGTGCCAATCCCCATTCTGGGCGTACTTGCGCCCAATCATTTGAGCGGATCTTAGCGCTATCCGCTTTACAATTTTTTACACCTAGTTTCCTAAGACGAACTGAGTTATTTATGCTACGGGCTTTTTCAAGGTTATGTTTTAATTTTTGAATTTCTTCTGTCTCATCTTTACAAAATAGAACGACCTCATCTGTGGTGGTGTTATGCTCTGCTGCAAAAAATTTAGTATATGAAGGTATTTTGATGCCATTTTTTGAAAGTTGCATTTTCACTTTTTGACAATTCATTATGGCTGCAAGAATTTTTGCATTACTTCCTCCATGTCGTCCACCACACGCACCACAATCTAAAGCTGTGGCATAGGCATTATTTTGCGTGCTACTACCATGACCACACAATACAATAATAGGAGCAAAGTTATCTGTTAATCCCATCATTCGAAGGGCATTCTCAGCATAGTTGCATTTTTCTTCTAAAGGTATCTGATCGATTGATGGCTCCATGAGCGATGATATTCGGTCATTATCGCTCAGAATGGAACTAATTTTTGACGCAAGTTTCGGCGCTACTGTTCTAATCCCCATCCATAGACCACTCAATCCTCCCAAGGTCTCCACAAGAGCAAATGGTGTAGAAAAAGTATATTTCAAAGATTGGTAAAGCTTTTTTAGTGATTGCCTTAGATCATAATTATTTTTGTATCTTAAACCTTCATTATGGTTACAGGGGGCTTCACATACCTCATGTTTAGGTTTAAGTAAAACAGGGCATGAAGGATAAGAAGCGCCTGTTATTTTATCTGTTACTTGTACAGGTATTCCAAAAAATCCAGCAAAACCAAGTGTTTGATAATCACCTGTTGATTCTAGACTTTTACGAAAAGGCTCCGAGCGTACATCGATGCAGAATACTAATTGAGCTTCTGGTGTATGAGGTTTGCATATATTTTGTCCTGCAATTGCTCTTAGCAAGGGCATTCTATAAGAAGTTTCTGCTGCCTTTATTTTTTCAAGTATCTTCACTTCAGAGTTTTCTAGGGCTTTTTTGTGTAAATGCAGTAATATTTTAGCATCTGGACAAATTAATGTTGTGATAACGATCCTGACAGCCAGGTATTCCAATTGAGTAACATTGTAAGAATTAGAATTTTGCACAGACCATTCAGTTTTATATTTAATATAAGAAGCCCATCCTGGAAGAGTGGTGAGAAGCAGAGTTGAAAATTCTTGTTTCTCCACTTCTGCAATATTAAGCTTTGTTAAGCATTCAGAAATCGCTTGCTCTGGGATAATTGGCAAATTTTGTAGAAATTCTATTTTTTCTTTTGTATTTGTGTGGAGTTTTTCATCATAAGGCGCAAGCAACCGCCAAGCGTCATATAAACCATTTTCCCTAAATGGCATCGTTATTGTTGCTTGCCCCTCGTCAAAATATACTCCAAGCCATTTTATTGTTTCGGTATTGACTGATAACATCTCATTTGGTAAATAAGATTGCTCAAAATAAGCTGATCCCTCTTTTAAGGCATCTTCGATGGTAAGATCCTCAAACCCCTGCAATGGGTTTATGGCAATTAGATTTTGCAAAGGCCAGAATGGAGCGATCTTATCGAAAGTCTTGCTTGCTAAGTCATGCATAGTCACATTCTCTTGAGCCATTCTTGGCATTTCTTTGTATTTAAGGGATGCAGTCATGAATTTCCTCATTAGTATTGATAATGGTTACGATGGGAAGTAATAGTCCCTTGCTGCGGCTGGCTATAGTTAAGGGCCATAACATAAGCTTTACGTAACCAATGTGAATGTTTGCCTATATTTTTTGATGGACTTCGAATAAAGAGAATACAAAGCCATGCGAAACTTAAAACAAAGATACCTAATATATGAAAAATATTGAGTGGCTGCACATGCATCAATTTCATCGGTTCTAAGATCCACATAATAAATTGTGTGCTCCCACCATATATAATAGCAGCTATCATGGTTATCAGGCATGCTAAAACAAAATTCTTGAAATTTAGTGTGTTTAGCATTGAAAGAGAAAGTTGACTGCCTGCAAGAAATACAATGACCATTAAAACTAATGTGCTATCTCCTGCAAGCCATGTCTTATTGGCGGCATAAGAGAATATCACGCTACCAAATGCTCCGCAAAGAACAGCACATGCAAAAGATAAAGGTGTTGGTGGATAAGAAGGATCAAGACGTTTTTCTTGTGCCGCGCCACCACTTGCAAGAAATAAGTAGGCTTTAAACATACCATGCCAACATAAATGAGCTATTGCCAATGGAAACAAACCAAGGCCAACTTGAGCAAACATAAAACCCATTTGTCCCATAGTAGAGCATGCAAGCATCCTCTTGACATCACTTTGCATTAATTTCCATAAAGTACCGATTAGCGCAGAGGTGATTCCAAGTATAAATATAACATTCATGATTATGTCATTTTGAGAATAAAGATGGCTAAAACGAACAAGCAAAAAACCACCAGCATTAATGAGACCTGCATGCATAATGGCTGATACTGGAGTTGGTGAATTCAATGAGCTCAGAAGCCATTTGTGGAATGGCCATATTGCCGATTGAGCCATAGCTGCCATTAGCAGTAATAATAAGGCTAGATCTATAATAATAGAGTTATGACTCTGATTTGTTATTGCACTTATACTATTTTGGCCAGTAGAAAAGTAAAATAGACCGAATGCTGAAGCCATCAAGATAGCGCTTAATAAATAATTTTTTGCCGCAACAACTCCAGAAGCTTTAGCTGCTTTCCATTTTGATTTATGGATCATTAAACTGACTAATATCAAATTGCTGATGCATAAGCTGATAAATAATACCCATAAATTATCGCTAGTCACCATGATTGCAACTGAGCAAATCAGTAATAGAATGCGAAGGAAAAAAGAATGATATTTTACATCACCTCTCATATAACGTAAGGCGAAACTTATAACACAGGCTCCAATGTAACCAATAAGTGCTATCATGATCGCGCCTAATTCATCTAATTTACAACCTACACCTACAAAATCAACGTTCATTTTAATCTCATTCCTTAATAAGAAAATTTTTTCGACTTGACTTACTATATCAGTTTTTCTAATATTAGAGAAATTAATTATTTTTATAACTCGCATTAGGAATTCTAATGAATATCGGTACTATAACCCTGCAGTGTTTTATTGCGGTTGCCGAAACCGCAAGTTTTACCAGAGCGGCTGAGAGAGTTGGTCGCACTCAATCGGCAATTAGTCAGCAAATCATTAAATTAGAACAGATGTTAGATAAGCAGCTTATAATTCGTGGAAAAATTTTAACGCTTACACCTGACGGAGATATATTTTTAGGGTATGCTCGGCAGATTTTTGCATTGCATAGAGAAGCTTTAGACAGATTTAGAGATCCAGAACTGGAAGGTGAAGTATGCTTTGGGTTACCGGAAAATTTCGCTAGCAAGTATCTTTACGAAGTGTTAGCAGATTTTTTACGAATTCATCCACGCATTTTGCTCAATATTGAATGCGATTTGACTCTTAATCTTTTTGAAAAATTTAAAAATAAGATTTTAGATATAGTTTTGGTTAAGATGAATCGCCCTGAAGATTTTCCAAATGGAGTTGATGTATGGTCTGAACCACTCAAATGGGTTGGTGATATCAACCTATTATCTCCTAATAAACCGATACCGCTAGTTCTTTCTCCACAACCTTGTGTCTATCGTAGAGCTGCTATAGATGCTCTTGAAAAATCGGGACGTTCTTGGCGTTTAGTTTTTTCAAGTACAAGTTATACAAGTAGCGTTGCTGCTGTAAAAGCTGGCATGGGTATTACAGTCATGCCAAGCACTATGATTCCAGATGAGCTTATGGAAATAGAAGCACAATATATGCCTAATCTTCCTGATACACATGTCTCTTTACTAAAACAAAAAGCAGATAATAACATCATTAATACATTAGAAGGTTTTATACTGAAAAAATTACGACACCTCGCAGCCAAATAATTCGCCCTGTTCATGCCAGAGGCTTGGGATTTTTTGCATAAGATCGGCGAGTTTCATATGACGGGTTGGTAGCCTAAAATGATCATGTCCTAAAAATTATCTTATTGTGCATGTTTACAAATCGCAACATCAATTAAAAAACACATGCGACAGAACACATAGCGGAGCGATTTCCTAAGTATGCATGGTAAAAAAAGTTTCTTAAAATAACCCATATATGATAAAGTGCTAGCAAATTTAAATCTTAAGAGTAAATCAGTTATGAAAAAGTTATTACTTCTACTATGTGTTGTATTTTGTAATTATTCAACAGCACAAGCTAAGCTTGCTCATGAAAAAGAATATTGGATCGAAGAAATAAGTAAAACTGGTGTCCTTAATCACAATATGATCAGCAAACATTTCAACACTTCCCCAGAATCTTTTGCAGAAAATATTTATGGTGGCTCGGAAAGTGACATGGAGTCATGGCGTGAAATTACGCTTGTCATTGCAGAAATAATAAAAAATAATGAAGCTAATTTGAAGACGCTTCATATCTACGGATTTAAATATAAAAAATTTAATACTTTTTATATTAACACTATCCTAGATGCTATTGTTGACAATAGAACGATTCAAAGTTTTAGCTGTACAAGAGTACCAGCTAATGGAGCATTTCATGTAGCAGATATAATAAAAAAGAATAAAACCATAAAAAGCATTCAGCTAGAAGATTCAGATTTTACCGATGAAGGAGCGTTGGTAATAGCTCAATCTCTTGGTGCAAATAATACACTACAAAAGTTGGCAATAGAGAATAGTAAATTTTCTATGTCATCTTGTAAAGCATTAAGAAAGGCATGGTCTATGAATAAGGTAGAAGGTAGACAACAAGACATTGCATTTTAGATCTCTCCAAATGTTTTTGGCTCCGCGCACGTGCCTGGGCACTTTGGAAAGCAACATTTGAACTGTGCCAGATAGCAGATAAGCACAGCCCTGCAGCTGGCTTACAGAAACGAATTATTGATGAGGTGCGCGTAAAATGATTAGAATTACAACTGTATACGACAATAATCTTGGTCAATCTGATCTTCAGGATGATTGGGGATTTTCTTGTGTTGTTGAGCATCCAAATGGAAATATTATCTTCGATACTGGTGCTAAACCTGGAATATTAGAAAATAACTTAAAAAAATTGCATATCGATCCTCAATCCATTAAATACCTTGTTATTTCTCACAAGCATTGGGATCATAAAGGTGGAGCTTTATGGCTGTTAGCGCAAAATCCAAATATCATTATTTATATGCCAAAAACTTGGAGCTCTAGTTTAGAAAAAAGTTTAACTATCAATAAGAAACAAATACATAGTATTAAAGAGCATTGCCCTATAAACGACGCTTGTTATTTGATTTTATCAAAGAATTTTTGGATCAATGAGCTGGCTCTGGGAATAAAAACATCAAAAGGTATTATCGCCATAACTGGATGTAGTCATACAGGGGTACTGAAGATTGCCAAAACTATGCGTTTTGTTACCAAAGAAAAAATACATGCGTTATTTGGAGGGTTTCATTTGATGCGCTCTTCAAAATTAAAAATTAAAAATGCTGTAATCGGTTTAAAAGATGAGGATATCAATTTTATAGCTCCATGCCATTGTACAGGAGATTTGGCTTTATCAATCTTTAAAAAAGAATTTAATAGTAAATTTTTAAAAAATGGCATTGGATCTCAATATTTGTTTGAAGTATGAACGAGTTTTAATTAATAATTTTTTATAGGAGATATCGTAATGACTACTAACGCAATAAAACCAGATGATATTTTAGCTGATGCTGAAAATTTTGTAGAACTAAATGGGCTGACTGTACGCAAGGGGTCAATAGCTGCTTTTCTAAAAAATATTGATCTTTTTGAAGATTCAAATTCAAATGAAACTCAGAAAGCTGCCGCTCTTGAGATGATAAAAGAATTAGCCCCAGCAATCATAGCAGCTGGCCTTCATAAGCATGCAACATTTAAGAACAAAATTATCGAAGGTATTTGGGAGTGTTCATCAAACTGTGTCATTTTAAAAATCATCTCCCAAATTTCAGTCTATCTGGAAAATAAATATCCAGCTGGGAAATTGCCAAAGCCCAATTTGATATTGGCATATTCCATTTAG
>Ga0222713_10005010_pt1 | contig 13031 bp, 16 predicted proteins | sample C33_649DmetaG_FD_165061 | JGI IMG/M metagenome (GOLD analysis project Ga0222713, IMG submission 165061) | Estuarine water microbial communities from San Francisco Bay, California, United States - C33_649D | ecosystem: Environmental > Aquatic > Marine > Unclassified | place: USA: California...
TACACTCATTTTTGTTGGTTTTTACTTGTTGGTTTTTACTTATTGATCAAAACAGGGAGAGCAGGGAATGGTTACCCTGCTCTTTGTTTTGTGACATATTAGAATGATCCACCAGTGATTGGGTTTCTCATAACAATCTTAAGGACTTTAGTAGGATCCTTAACCCAGATTGCAGGCATAGTTTGTGTCATGTATACACGGTATCCATTGAACTGACCAGAAGACTGGAATCCTTGGCTACGTCCCATGTAATCCATAGTACCATTCTGATACCACCACTTCAATTGATTGTCCCAAGACAATTTCAACAAGTAGATGTTATCATTTGTATTATCAGTGATATCAAAGATAATGAATGAGTAAGAAGACAATGGGTTACCATCGATGATTGGGTTTTCAATATCGTTAGTATGGATGTTATCAAATGCTGGGTTAAGAACAAACTTAACGTTAGCAAGGAATGGGATGATATAGCTAGTATATGCAAATCCAAATCCTAGATCCATACCTTTGTTAGTGATTGCACCAATATCAGCAGCAAGGATGCTCAAGTTAGAAGAAGCTGCTTCACGCTTAATAGCCTCATTAACCATACGCATACCACCAATTCCTGTCTGAACAATAAGCTGACGCTTAGGATCTGGACCTTGGAACTCAACACGACCTGCGTAGAAGTTGTAAAGCTCTGAACGGAACAACTCAAGAGAGAAGCTTGATTTGTTGTATACTCTTTTGAAAGAGCTATCCAACTGCTTCCAAAGACCTACAGAAAGACGTAGATCATCTGGACCATCTTGACGAAGTCTACCTCCGTGTCCCCACATAAGGTAAGTCTCGATGTCAGTAGCAATCTTAGTCAAGTGTGCTGCTTCCATAGAAGTAAGGAATGTACGAGAAAGATCTCCATTTCCAATTGCACGCTTAACATAATCCTTACCCATCTTAGCAACCATATCCTCAATGTTAGAGATAGATGGATCCATAGATTTGTCAAAGTTTCTCCAGATCTCAGTTACAGGAACTGTACCATCTGCATTCATTCCTCCTTTGATCATCATATCTGCACGAGAAGAGATAGAGTAATGAACGTGAGCTTCTGCACCTCCTACGTAGTTGTAGAATTCACGGAAACCTGACTTAGTTTGGATATCAGAGAATCTTTCACCATATTCTCCACGTGCAGAACCTTTACGGAAGAATTTAGTACCATTTGTAAGATACTTGTTATCCAAGAACTTGTAGTTGTCGTTATTTACAAGTTGCACTGTATAGATGAATCCATCTCCAATAGGAAGGATATCTTCTTCAGGAACTACGTAAAGTTCGACACCATTGTACTTGTCATAAGTGATGATGTCTCCATGACCAAACTCACGCTTATTAAGCTTGATTTTGAATGTAGTTCCATCAACACCTTTTGCAAGGTTCTGTGGTTCGATATCTTCGATGATATACGCTAGATCTTGAGCTACAGGTGTTTGCCACTTGTACTCTCCTCTTACGTTATCTACGTTGATAACATTTTTACCACCAAAGGATGACATTTGATAAAGAGGCATTTCGACCTTTTGAGTCATTGCCCAAATATCAACTGGGCCTAAATCCATAGGCTCCGCATCCTTCAGCATGTTTACAAGGTGATATGAATCCACGTGAGAAGACGCATTGTACTGCGTATCACGAAGGAATATACCATTGTTTAAAACTGGAGTTGCCATTTGTGATTTGTTTTTGTTTGTTAATTATTAATTTATGTTGTTTACCTTCCAAAGAAGTTCTTTTTGGGTCTGTTTAATGTTCGAGAAGGCTCTCGTGAAGAAGCTCTGTTATCATCCTCATCCATTGATGATGAAGTGATCTTAGTAGCTTCCTCTGTCTTAAGCTGACGAACTGTTTTTTCCATTGCTGACTTTTCTGCTCCTTCTCTTAATTTAGTTTTGTATCCATCAGGATCAGCAAGCAACCAAAGTGCTTCAGCAATAAGATCATGACGAGGCTCAACCCACTGATACTTTTCTAGTAAGTGACCTAACATATTTGTTTGACGGCCATTAATAGATGGGTAGTTAGGTTGTACAAGTCCTGAAAAAAGCAAGTTTTGCATTTTGTTATCTAACTTAATGCCATTAAGCTCTCCTCCTGCAAGTGCACCATACACATTGTCCTGATAAAGTTTAGCTTGAGCTTCTTGCTGTTGCTTAGCTTTTTCCTGCTGCTGAATGCGTGCTTGAACAAGTTGCTCCTGCATTTGGTCTAAACGTGGTTTAAATCTTTCAGCTTTTGTTTGAAGATCACCTCTATCACGTAGAGCATCAATTTCTTCTTCAATCTCTTCTGCAGTACCATACTTAGTAGCTTGAAGATATGATCTTACAATGCTTTCTTGTCCTTCACTAGATGTAGGATCTAGTTCTTTTACTTCTTCAGCAGCTGCAAGTGCACGAAACATGTTCTTAAGATCTGTACCTCCATTTGCTACATACTCATAAGCACGTTTCAATTCGTTAGGTAAGCTATTATAAAACGTTGCAGGTACTTCTTCAAGAAGGCGTTCTTCTCTTTCATTGAAGTTTGCTTCAAGTAGCTCTTCCCAGTCAGCCTGTGAATAATCTTCTAACTTCTTACCATCGTCAAATGGAAACAACAAACCTTTATCAATAAGTTTGTTTGCTGTTTCAATCATAACGTCTTTAGTAAGAGCAGGACGACCTCCTACGTTTTTCTGATTATCATCTGAAAAACTTTCTTCAATCAATTGACTCAGCCCTTCTAATGAAGTATCTTCAACTGGTTTAGTTTCATTTGTACTTACACTTTCTGCAGAAGCAGCTGTGTCATTTACAATTGGTTTGTCAAGGAACGTAGTGTCAGTAGTAGTCTGTGAAAAGATACCTGGTTTCTTATTATCGTCTACCGTTGTAGATCCTTGAGGTACCATTATACTTTCACTTCCTACTCCTAACAAATCTTCCAGGTTATCAAATTCGATTTCCTGGACATTTGTGTTTTCATCAGCCATTTTTTTGTTGGTTTTAGTTATTGACTTACTATTAATATAAGCAAATTTAACGAGTTAACTTTTATATATTTAAGATAAAGTGATTATACATTTAAAAGTTTCTCATTATATAGCTATGATTTTTTATTCTTCTTTTCAGTAGGTTTTTTAGAATTTACATCAAATCGATTTTTATTCTCTCTAGCTATATCCATCTCCATTTGCTTCATGCTTGTTTGATGGTTCATTTTCTCTTTTTCCATTTGCATTTTCTGAGTGAACTGATTGTTCTTGTTAATCTCCTTTTCTCTATCCATATTCATAGTCTCCTGATATTCAGCAGTTTTACGCATAGATTCCATTTGATCAGTAAAGTCAGATTGCATGTTCTGATTCATATCCTGCATAGCACCATATCCAGATGCTTTAATTTCAGCAACAAGAAGATCTTTTCTTCTGTTCTTTTCAGCTTCCTGAGATTCAAATTCTCTTTCAGATGCTTTTTCCTGAGCGATAGCCTCAAGTTCCATCTGCTTCATCTTCTCAGCTTGAGCATATTCTTCTTGCTTCTGCTGTTTCTGTTTAGATTCAATATCTTTTAAGATATTATTCAGATGACCCATAGAGTCAGTTTGTAGGATATGTCCTAGGTCATAGATAGAAGCACCAGATGTATTATTAGATATAGCAAGTTGCTTCATCTGCTCAATAATTGTTCTATGGTTAGCTTTAGTAGAACAGAATACGTTAAGATCACGCATTAAAAGATCTGTACCATTTATTTCAAAGTTGATGCGCTCATCATTAGATGTGCTTACCTGCATTCTAATAGATGGTTTAGTAGAAGCATAATACTGTGCTAAGTCTGTACGCATTTGATGCACACGCGGCATTAGATGATCTGAATGCTGAGTAAAGTACTGTTCTGTCTGTGCATAAGATCCTGCAATAGCCTGTTCAATACCTGTAGCAGTATTTGTCTGTCCTAATTGCTGTCCTAGACGTTGTGGTGTAATACCAATAACTTCAAATGCTTGTTGTTTAAAGAAGTTAGCTAGCTGGATACGAGAGAGCATACGCTGTGTCTGCTCTAAGTTAAGCACCTGAAAATGTTGGAAGTTAAGAGCATTCTCAGTATTAGTAATTGAAGTATCTAATGGTAACATACCAAAATCCTTCATTGCAACATATGCTTTAGCTAAGTTACCCTTACCCCAGTCTTCTCCTAATGAATGCTGAGGAAGTGTATTTTGATCTAGCATGATAACAGATCCAATTTCATCAACAAGAATATCAGATATCTGATTATTAACCATATTATATGAAATCTGGAATGGTTTCATTAGATCTACAAGAGATACAGATTTTGTATTTCTATCAGAAAATACTCGACCTTCTACAGGAAGTTTACATCCATATAATGTGTTGTCACCTTTAAACTGAAATTTCATAGGTTTAATCCTGTTCTGCATGATACCAAGATACATAGGATTGATACCTCCAGGGTTTTGCATACCCCACCATGATGGCATGTTAGGACCTATCTTAACACCACCCCATACTTGATTGATCCAGATCCAGTCAATATGCTCACCAAATAATAGATTATCCTTGGACTTATTCTTAAAGAAAGTAGTATCATACATAGGTTTATCAACTACCTTATAATGTTCATCTACTATCTTATTTGTAACTGATCCGTCTTCATCTATCTTAGTAAGATGCCCTACCTTACGTTGAGACTTCCAATATGCTGTAGTTACACGCAACATGTGTGCGGTACCCATATCATAGTAGTCTTCTGATTCACCCATGATCCAGTTAATGATATCTCCTCCGTTATAAACAAAATTATCATACATAGAAGTAAACTGACGATATTCTAAAGAAGGTCTGTTTACGTTCCATTCATGTGATCTAGTAGCATCGTAATAAGTACCATCATTCTGATATCCTTGGATAGGGTAACCAGCAGATCTTACAGGATAAATGGCTTCAATAGATTCTAATTGCTCTTCAGACATTATCCATCCATACTTGTCAATGATGTCTGATGCAGTAAGCATTTCTATTTTACCTACCCAGTTACCTTGAGATATATAACGTACATCAGGAGATTTATGGTAGAATGTAAGTACAGGATTCCATAACTCAAGATTATAATCATCCTCAAGCATTTGGAAATGCCAGAATTCTCTATCTGTTATAAGAGCATCTTCAAAAGCTCTTTCTTCTAATTCATCAAGCTTAAATCTTTCTTCATCAATAAGATGCTGTTTAGATGCCCATTCTTCACAAAGACTGATATAATCTTTAGCGTAGAACTTTTCAATTTCAGGAAGAGATTTAATAGCTTCAGGTGACATAGCCTTCTTAATCTCTGGATCATTAGGATCAGCACCCATTTCAATAAACTTAGCAGCTAATTTCTGTTCTGCTTCTTTTACCAAGGCTTCTTCAATATCAGCTCTTTTGGCTTCCATGATCTCATTGTAAGTATACTCATCAACAGCTCTAAAGTTTACACGAGTATTTCTTTTAGCAAACTCTGCTGTAAGTACCTTAATAACATTAGGAATGATTGGATAGAATTTAAGTTCTAATGCAGAAGGATAATCTCTTGCTAGGGTATCTACAATATCTCTATACTCATTATCTTCTTCCATAAGATAATCAGTCTTATCAATAATACCTTTGGCCAACTTATAATTCTTCATTAACCTTCTAGCATTTCTACGAATATGTTTAAGACCTTGCCATTCTAACCAGTCCATATTCCATGCTGTCCAATCATCATCCTTATCCTTAACAGGTAAGAATTGAAGAGGCTGAGTGATATTACCTAAACGGTTATATTCAGCTCTTTTACCTTTTTTGAGTTGGAGCGCGTTTAAAATTTCCATTATCTAAGTTTTCTATATGGTAATCTAGGTAATCTACTTCCATTTGAACCTCCCTTTCGATTACCCATATGTCGAAAAGGGGTACTATTTAATTTATATAAATTATCTGACATTTGCAAGTTTTTGGTCCTTACATCGTCAACTCTTTTACTATATCCTCTATTTGACTGCTGTACTTTAGCAAAAGCAATAAGAGCAGCTAGTGAAACAAGTCTATCGACGTTAGTACCTGGTCTATACTGCTCCATCTCTACTAAAGCCATATAATCTGTTATTCTTTCTATTCCATAAGTAGTAGAAATTACAGTTCCATCTTCATCAGTCTCCTGATTGATTTCTTCTGTAAGCCAACCAATTAAGTAACTAAGGAGATGTGTTTTAAATATAGTACCTGTGTTTTTCCAGCCATATTCAGAATATACAGTTTTGTTAGCACCTAAGTCTTTTAAGAATACGATCTGATTTTTAGGCACAAGATACTTCTGCTTCCTTCGTTCAATCATATATTGAATGAAGAGAGATACGTTATTTTCTACTATAGTCCATGCATTATACCATTCGATGATAAGTTCTAATTGCTCATGAGTTTTAGTAAGGTCATCATATCTACCACACCATGATGCAACTATCTTATCTCCTTCTGCTAGATTTTCTACACCCTTATCAGTAATTTTGGTTACCTCTACAGGATTTTTGTATACATGTATAGAACATAATGATTCTGATGTAGTAGTCTTACCTTCACCTACGGGGTCAACAGATGCATAATACGTACCCCATTTAGAATCAGGAATAGGTCTTTCATATACAATAATTACTCCACGCTTATCTTCAAGTTTCTTATCTACAGGAAACTGCATGATGGGAAGCCTTCTAGATTGCTTAGCATTGATATCACCAGTCATCATTCTTTCTAGCTCAATATGCTCATACGGGTATTCTTTATCTTCAATACGTTTCTTCTGAGCTCCTACAAGCAAAAGTGGAAATACTGATTCATCACGAAAAGCAAAAGCTTCTTTTATATTGATAGGATGCTGAGATATACGTAGTCTGTAGATTTCAGGTGAAAGATTTTTTTTCCACTCTTCTCGTATTAGCTCAATTGCTTCTAATGATTCTTGTATAAGTGAATTACCGTATTTATCAATATACGGTGGCATAGACCAATGCTCAGGAATAAATAGCGCTGTCCTACCTCTAACTCCTGTTTCATCTATAAGGTTAGTTTCTACCCCATACATACCATTAGCGTCTGGATGCATTGTAAACTCTTCTAAGGGCTTACATTGAGATAGATCACCTACAGATCCTGCCGCAATAAATAGACCTGTAGTTATACTTCCAGATTGCATTGCGGGACGTAAGTATTCAAAGGTTTTATTCATTGTAGGAGCAATACCTGCTTCTTCATAAAAGAAGTAAGAACATGGCCCCCCTACACCTTTTGTATCTGATTGCTCAAATGACATACCCTGAAGCATTCCTTTAAGACCTTTCTCTTGCTTACGACCATTTTCAGTAACCTCAATCTTTTGCTGCCATGTAAGTACCTTACCTGGATTCATAGGACGATACCATGCTGTTTTAGAGTTTAAGAATGCACGATATTCATCTAAGAACTTCCAGGATCCTTCAAGACCAATATAATCTTTAAGAGATGCTCCTAACTTAAGTATAACACCTCGTTCAAACCATATCTGATTAATGAACTTACCCATATGGTAATATGAGGAAGCTATCTGACGTTTTTTAAGTATACTGCAATGCTTGTAGTTTAACTCTGCAAGACACTCGTATAGTGCCATGTGATATTGTGCATCACGCACACCTGCGAAGTCAAAGTTCTTTTTTTCCTTATCGTATATTGGAAGGAAGTTAAGCCACATGTAGTAGTCACGTGGTAGATACCATGTTTTGTCTCCATTTTTAAATATTGCTCCTTTACGACATTTTTCTTTTTCATCATCCCAGTAAGATATGAAGTCTTTGCTCATATAAGGAGCCATACAGTAAACTTCACCCTGCTCTTTGAATTTGCGTGCCTGTTCATTAAAAACAAAGGATGTTTCGTCAAATTCATATAAACCAGGTTCTTTAAATAATGAAGTAAGAAAGTTTATATAATCTTCTCTTGTATCAAAAGAAGTTGTTTCCCATGTACCGTTATTCCATGTAGGAATTACATATTCTGGATCACTATAGCTGATCATATCCTAGATTTTGACCACCACGTACTGATGTTTTACTTTGCTCTGCTTCTAAATCTTTAAGTACTCCTTTAAAAGATTCTCTGATGGCCTGAAAGTTCTTAGCTGCAGCAATAAGTGAGTTGATATTTCCATCTCTACCAGCTGTAATATTTGCTGTCTCCATATAGTAACTTAAGTTATCCAACATCTTTGCAATACCATTATATGCGCGTAATGTAGGTGTTGTATACAATATAGTACATTTTTGAATAGCATTTACAATTAATTGATCATCTGTTGATACATCTAGACCAATTGATTGTATGATTAAATCTTCTTTATCATCTTCAGGCATGTTAAAGAATGGATTAAGCTCTGGGTTAGGACATGTCATATAAAAGATATAAGCATATATCTTAAGATGATTGTCAGGATAGTTAACCATTATATCATGGAGCCAGTTTATGGTATAACAGTGCTCTGTTGCTTTGATAACTCCATTTTCTAAATCAAACAGTTTTATTGTCATTTCTTTTTATTTTTAAAATCTGGATTATTCTGCATATGCTTTATGATATTTATCACTTCTTTTTTAAGATAAGGTAAGTTATAAGGGACTATCTTATCCACAACAAAATTACCATCTTGATCTTTTGCGTAAACAGGATTACCATATTTATCCTCACCTTCTTTTTTAAAAATGATATGCTCTAATACAATCTTACCTGGCTTTAGATTAGGATTGTGCTTAAGCATGATATACATGTAAATAGACAACTGTAAGGAGTAATGAGTATAGTTGCAATCATCTAAATGGTTAATTGGAACTAGCATTTTTTCTGTTACGCCTTCCCAGTTAGTATATGCAGTAAGCTTTATCTCTTTGTTAGTTTTGTAGTCATAGAGATCAATAGTATCACCAATTACCTCTACTCTATCTGCTTGACCACAAATACCTGCAGATTTAAGATAAACCATGTGTTCAGGATATATACCTTCTGTAAGGTTTTGATCTGGAGCAAGCTTTACTCCATCTTGTTCAATAGGTCTGATAATAATTATATCCTTTCCTGCTCTGCCGATAGTATCACATGATACTATATCTTCTTCTCTTTGGTTATGATACCAAGTACCTAAATCAATAGCTACTGTATTACTTTTATCCCAGATCTTTATTATCTCATCTGGCGTTAGACCATACCATTTTGATCTTTTATTTTTAGAAGATTTAAGAGCTGTTTCTTCTTTATCAAATGGTTTCTTAAGTAAACTGATTAAGCTTGTTACACTTATCCATTCTATGTTTTCGTTTTGGTCTATGCTTTGGTATTTGTGATCTGATGCTGTGAATTGAATTGCCATATGTTAATCTTCTGGAGGGTTAATAATAGCCATTGCTTCTTCATATGCTTCTCTACCATCAAAGGAGTTATGAATTATCAATGTAGAGATTTCATCTACTGCGCTGGCTTGAGGTCTACACTCACACGTTCTACTTAATGCGTGCATGTGATCGTCATCTATTGGAACAATGTGATACGCATTATCCTCGTTATCTTCGTTATATTCGTAAGTTGCCCACATAATTTATTCTTCATCTTCATATTCTTCATCATCCTCTTCAACTGCTACCCAATGTCCATATGGGCATGAAGAAGATAATGATCTTGTTTTATACGCTAGCGAACAACCACATGCTATACAACATGGTTGTGTTCCAGGAACTGCACAATCTGACCCCTTTTCATCTAAGCCTTCGCAATCAAAACAGATAGCTAATCTTTCATTTGCTATCTTTTCGACATAACGCTTTCTAAAAATTGTATTCCAGACTCCTTCAAATATCAGTTTCCTGTTTTTCCAGATTTCCTTTATTCTCTTCATTACGTTTTTGTTTTATTTGTTTCTTACGTTCACTCTCTTCTTTAATCATTTTACTAATGCGTTCAATGTTCTTTAATCTATCTTCTAGATCTTTCTTAATACGCATTTGATTAAAGGTTTCAGGATCTTTAAGCGCATTTAAATGAGTAGACAGTCTTGCGCGAAGACGTCGTATCTCTTTAGGTTTTACTTTAAATGTGCCTAATTTATCTATTTTAATAGATATAGAATCAATTTCGCTTAGCAATCGTCTTAATTCGCTGTAGTAGAAACCTACAACATCAGCTACAAGAATCTTATTGAAACCAGTCTCTTCTGCTGTAGGTTCTATAAAGATCTTATGACTCTTTGGTATCAAGATAAACAATTTTGTAATCCAACACTATGTTACCTGATGTTTGTATCTGAAGATCATCTTTAAGCTTTACCTTCTTTTTGCTAGTACCATTCTTTTCAATCAGATTCATTTTTTCTGCTTTTGTAAGAAAGTTACGTGCAGTTTGAGATACTTTAAAAATATTTTCATCTACAGTGTAGTTACAGAATTCTGAAAGATCAGTTTCTCCACATACACCTAATAGAGTCAAGCAATTTAATTCAGCATCGCTATACGATATAGAGTTAATAAAAGAATGAGACATAAGCTGATACTTAATAATATCTCTTTTACTCATTCTGATTCTTTTTTGAACCAAATTTGCTTTTGCCATGATTATTCAGATTTTTCAGACTCCTCTTCAGATTCTTCTTGTGGTGGCGCAGTAATATGAGCCATTTTAAGTCTAGCCATTAATCCTCTTAACTTTGCTTCATCAATGTCAGCAGATAATCGTTCGTACTCCAATTGAACCTTCATAAAAGCTATACGATCTTTATAAAAGGTCATTGTTGTTTTTTTGTACTCAGCGATTTGTTCTGCTGTCAGTTCTTGTTGGTTTTCTGTTTCTGACATAATATATATTATTTAGTATATACAAATATAATAAAAAATAGTTAACTAATATATGTTTAAATAAAAAAGGCCCCTATATAAGGAGCCTTTGTGGTAACATGTGCCGTATGTTATTTTTTTTTGCCTGTTTTTTTCATAAGGGATGCATTACCCTCAAGCATGCAAATAGAAGAGGTTGGATAAGCAATAAGCTTTGTAGCATCAATAGGGCCCATTTGGTATAGGCGTTTGTTACCTGTAGATGTTATAGTTTTCTTAGTTGATTTCATTTTTATCTGTTTTTAATGCTAAAGTTTAACAATGTGAACATGTAGAATGCGCGTGATATATCTACTTCAAAAGCAATTACATCTATCTTTCCTAATCTTAAACGTAATTCGAACTTATCCCATTGTTTATTACGTACTGTCCAGTTATTTCTAAATTTCATAATCTTATGCTTCGTTTGTACTTATTTTACCTTTTGCTGTAAGTTGTATTTTTCTTACGTTAGCAGGCTGAGCCACTTTCCATTTTGTTCTTCGTGCTCTATGCAGTCTTGATTTAGCTATGCGAGTAACATTCATTGCGTTACTCTGATTTCCTCCCAATACATGATAACACTCATTATCTTCTCCTACATAAATGCCAACATGACCACCTCCATCTCTTTTAAAAGTAAGGATATCACCAAGCATAGGTTCTGTTACTTGTGTACCAAAATTTGCCCAGTTTAGTGCCCATAATGGTTGTGATGGATATTCAAGACCCGCCATTTTAGCAGCATATGCCATTGCAAGACCGCACCATGGAATTTCATCTGCATTGTAAAATTTTTGAAGACCGAGTACTTGAGCCCATCTTAATATTTCAGGATTGTGCTGTTTACCAACAATTTCCTTTGTGCCCATCATCTTTACTGCCTCAACAAGAAGTTTGGGACTTTTTTCTAATTTTAGAAAATCATAACTCATAGTCTGAATATCTTTTTAACGACTAATATAATAACTAAGATTACTGCAGCAAGAATAACCCAAGCCCATGGCTGTTTATTCTCTTGCTTTATCACATATCTTTCTGTTTTCTTATTTTGCCCATTGATCTTAATCAAGGCCTTTAGCTCTTTGGATAAAGAATCATTCTGTAACTTCATCATCTTCTCAAGATGCTTGTAGTATGATTCTAGTGCTATTCTCTCCTGGCGTGACATACCTGGAGCTATTGTATTATTGATTGTTTGGAATGAGCTGTCCTTTTTTAGTATCTCTCTATATGTGTTAGTTACAGTATCGTACACTGTTTCTTTAGTGTAACTATACTGCCAGACTGTATCTGGAGTAATTACGGCACCTTTTCTTTTAGCTATGTCAATATGTTTCTGACCCTTAGCAAGATGGTGCTCAATAGAACAAGAGTTGAGCAATACAATTAAGATTGCTAAACCTATTGCCCAGGAGATTATTGCTATTATTACCTTTTCCCAATTAAGCTTCATGGTTGCATGTCATCTTTTACTTTCTTGATATTTCTCAAGTTATCGTAAAGCTTACCTATGAATGAATACCCTCTTACTTTCTCAAATGACTCATCCATTGACTTAACTTCAATAACTATCAACCCTAAAGATACAAGTTTTGTGGATACAAAATCAATATCAATAAAAAGCTTAGTAAGTTCATTTACTATATAGAAGTCAGCAACAAATAGAAGTAGTACTATTCCAACATATGATCTTACTTTTGGTATCAACCCCTGACGGCACTTTTTAGAATCACAAACTTCACCTAATGACTTTGCTTTCCAAATACCAAAACAAGTGTCAACTATAGTTGATAATCCTACCAAGAACACCATTACATATATTGGTGCAAAGAATACAATTACTGGTAGTAGTAAGGAACTATAGACTTTAATAAGAGTTGCTTTCATTGTAGATTAATTATAAAAAATACGTATATATACTTAATATACAAAAAAAAGTTGATTAATCTATTCTTTTATATTGAAGTATTGAACCTTTCCAAGTGCGTGATATTCTCCCTGCTCCTGCTGCTGCGTTTGCAAACTGATATTTACATGTTGCGTTTGCCGATGCTATAAAATTGAAATAAATTTTCGAAGTC
>Ga0222713_10005011_pt1 | contig 13029 bp, 14 predicted proteins | sample C33_649DmetaG_FD_165061 | JGI IMG/M metagenome (GOLD analysis project Ga0222713, IMG submission 165061) | Estuarine water microbial communities from San Francisco Bay, California, United States - C33_649D | ecosystem: Environmental > Aquatic > Marine > Unclassified | place: USA: California...
CTTCTTTGAGGTCTACAAATTGCTTGAGCCAAACAAAGACACCACCGTCAAGGGATGGGAAGGTCGCGATGCGGCAACCAAAGAGATTCAAGACGCGTTAGCGCGCTACACGCACTGACACACGCTACCTCGCGTGCGTAACGCCACCATCAACAATGATGGTTGAGCCAACAACGTAGTCACCGGCGCGCGAGGCTAAAAAGATTGCAGCGCCAGCCATGTCTTCAGGTGTTCCGATTCGGCCCGAAGGAATTGCTGCAGCAATCGCATCTCCATGATCTCGAGCAACTTTGTTCATTTCGGAGGCAAATGCTCCTGGCGCAATTGCGCTGACAATGATGTTGTCCTTAGCAAGTCGTAGCGCCATGCGCTTCGTCATATGAATCAGACCTGCCTTACTTGCGGCGTATGGGTATGTCTCCATGGGGTTGATTGAGATTCCATCAATTGATGCAATGTTGATGACTTTTGCAAGGCTGGACGCTGAAGCTGCAGCACGAAGTTGTGGTGCAAGTGCTTGTGTAAGGAAAAACGGCGTTTTCATGTTGAGGTCAACCGTCTTGTCCCAACCGCTTTCCGGGAATTCATCAAAATCTGCACCCCATGCTGCCCCTGCGTTATTCACCAAGATGTCAAGTTTTGGTTCACGCTGTGCAATTTCCTTTGCAAGCGCAGCAATGCCTTCTTGGGTTGAAACATCACCAGGGATTGAAATGCACTCGCCATACATAGAAAGCTCTTTCGCAGCAGCATCACATTGTGCCGCCTTGCGAGCAGTGATGTACACCCGTGTGCATCCGTGCTCAAGGAAACCTTGCACGATCATGGCGCCAATTCCGCGCGATCCGCCAGTAACGAGTGCAACTTTGCCTTTAAGCGAGAAGATGTCTTTCATACTGGTAAGACTACGATCTTTGTAAGTTCGGTAGACAACTGAAGGGGTGTGCAATGCCAAGCAATTTTGCGTTGAAGTCAATGAATGCTATTCACCGTTTGATTCTTGGTGTATCGCGCGGCAAAGCGGGTTGGACGGCAGGAAACATGCCAGTACTCGAATTGACCACTATTGGTCGGAAAACAGGCAAACCCCGCAGTTGCATGTTGACGTCACCACTTCAAGAAGGTGAATCCATCGTGATCGTTGCCTCACGTGGTGGAGACGATTTCCATCCTGCGTGGTACGTCAATTTGGTAGCCAATCCACAAGTGCAAGTTCGCTACAAAGGTGGACCAAGCAAAATGATGACGGCCCGCACTGCAACAACAGAAGAACGTGCGCGTATGTGGCCCATTGTTGAACAGCGATATAAGGGTTATGCGGGGTACCAGCAGCGAACTGACCGCGAGATTCCTTTAGTCATCCTCAACTAAGACCTCTTAATCCGACGGGGGTAGCGTGGGGGCATGCCAGCTCCCGGAATGTACTCAGGAATCACCACTGACGACGCAATGAACTTGGCCATGTCGGCAAAAGCAGTGCCGTTGTACAACGCAGTAAAAGAATTCATTGCCAACGAAGTAGAGCCAGTGACTGAAAAGTACTTTGCACTAGGCGAAGGACGACCTGATCGCTGGCAATATGGCGAAGGTCAACTTGAAGTACTGGAAGAGCTCAAGCGCAAAGCGCGAGCAAAGGGATTGTGGAACTTCTTCTTGCCAAATTCCGAAACCGGAGAAGGCCTATCGAACCTGGACTACGCATATATCGCTGTAGAACTTGGTAAGAACCCCATTGCATCAGAAGCAATGAATTGCAGTGCACCAGACACCGGCAATATGGAAGTGTTGGAGCGAGTTGGTACTCCTGAACAAAAGGAGAAGTGGTTGAAGCCACTGCTTGCTGGCGAGATTCGCTCGGCGTATGCAATGACCGAACCTGATGTTGCATCTTCTGATGCAAAGAATCTGGAATGTCGTGCGGTACTTGATGGCGATGAATGGTTGATCAACGGCGAGAAGTACTACATCTCAGGTGCTGGTGACCCACGTTGCAAGATCATGATTTGTATGTTGCTGACAAGCCCAGATGCGCCTCCACACAAGCGTCACTCCCAAATTTTGGTACCAATGGATACACCTGGTGTGCAGATTCTTGGCCCAATGGAAGTATTCGGCGAAGACGATGCACCGCACGGCCACATGCATCTGCGCTTTAGTGACGTTCGCGTGCCTGCATCAAACATGTTGCTTGGCGAAGGTCGTGGCTTTGAGATTTCACAAGTTCGTTTAGGCCCAGGTCGTATTCATCACTGCATGCGTTCGATTGGTGCAGGCGAGCGCGCACTCGAATTAATGATTCGCCGCGGACTTTCGCGTGAAGCATTTGGCAAGCCGATTGCTCGCCTGGGGAAGAACACGGAAACCATTGCCAAAGCTCGGATTGAACTAGAAGCAATGCGACTGATGGTGTTGCGTGCCGCAAAAGCAATGGACACGATGGGTAATTCGGAGGCACGGATTTGGGTAAGTGCTGTAAAGGCCATGGTCCCGGAGCGTGTGTGCAAGATCATTGACGAAGCCATTCAAGTATTTGGTGCCACAGGTATTTCACAGTGGACACCACTTGCTCGGTTGTATGCAGGTCAGCGCACATTGCGCCTTGCTGATGGGCCAGATGAAGTGCACTGGCACGTTGTTGGCAGAGCCGAAATCAATCGTTACGAGGACGACAAGTCGCCAGTAACGACGTATGAGCGAAATGGTGGAATGTTCTCAGGCCCTGCCTGATAAGGCCAGTTCAGGCGAAGGTTTTTGCAACCATTTTTTGCCCGCAAGCACACAGCCGAAGGTAACGAGTAGGGCCATCACAATTCCTGTGGCCGAGAAGGCAAATTCCTGACCGAAGTGTTCATACATCACACCTGCTGCGACAGCAGAAACACCGCCGGTCAGTGTTTGCATGCCGCCGAGCAAACCAGATGCTCCTGCTTGACGTTCGGGAGGTGTTGCCTGAGCAACGGCGATACCAGTGCCAGTCACCGTGAGTGAATCAAGTATCGACTGGCTCAGTCCGATGCCGAGCATGAGATACGGCATTGACAAGAACCCATACGACGTCATAAACAAAGCACCCATTGCAAGACCAAAGGCACTGACGCGAAGTGGGCCGTGTCGCTGAGCAATTTTTCCGCCGAGCGTTCCAAAGAAAATCCAGGGCAAGCCAAACAATGCAACACCTGCGTTGCCAACCCAGTTTGGCGCTTGTAAATCGGCCATCATGATGACCCACAACGAGTCGTACACGCCGATCATCACGTACAGAGCAAGACCCACCAAAATTGAACCAAGCACGGGTCGCAATTTGAGTAAGTCGAGCGCAAAACGTTCATCAGTTCGATCTTCAACTGCAGTTTCTGAAATGTTGAGTTGCGAGATGATGATTCCAAATACCATCGTGAGCGCTGTGATGATGATGAATGGTGCTGCGAGATTGAAAGCGTCAATGGTGAGCGCCGAGATAACAGGTCCAATTGCAAACCCTGCAACTTCGATGGAAACGCCACGTCCCAAGTTGCGTCCAATGTTTTCTGGGTCGCTCACAATGACGATTCGTTTAATTGCAGGAATTGCGATTCCAGCACCAAGGCCCATGACGAATCGCCCAAGAAGAAACGCGGGAAGTGATTCGCCGAAAGCCATCATGATGGCGCCTGCAGCATTGGCGAGCATTCCCAAACTGAGAAGTTTTCGTGCATGGCCCTTGTCGGCCAGTGGCGCAATTGTGAGTTGCGCAACAAATGACGTAAAAAAGCCGATCGCGATGATCATGCTGAGGCCGGTCTCTTGAATTCCGTACTCACTTCGCCAGTCATCCAGCATGGTGAACATCACCCCATAACCAGCGGCCAGGACGCCCATCGCAAACTGCAATATGAGAACGAGACGCCGTATTTGCACCTTGCCACACTAGTGATTGCAGCTATTGCAAGAGTGGCGATCGTCCGACTTGGGTCGTAGTGTTAAGGGCATGGATGTCGCTGTAGTCGACTACACATCTCCCGATGCACCTGCGCAATTCACGAAATCGCTTCGTGAAACAGGTTTTGCTGTGTTGATTAATCATCCAATTTCGTACGACGTTGTGCAGAGGTTGCAGACCGAGTGGCACGATTTTTTTCGTTCAGAGCGAAAGTGGGAGTACATCCCAAGCGAAACCGACCAAGACGGATATCGACCGCTTGAGGAAGCCGAAACTGCGGTCGGCGCACAAGTCAAAGATATTAAAGAGTATTTCCACTGGTATCCGTGGGGTCGCAGGCCTGAGCATGAATCGGGAAGTGCTGAAGCGATGTACCAAGCAGGTTGGTCGCTTGCTTCGGAATTATTGAGCTGGGTTGAAGCCAATACTCCTACAGAGATCTCCAAGAATTTTTCGATGCCGCTTTCGCAAATGATTGATGGAACAAAACGAACATTGCTACGAATTTTGCACTACCCACCACTTCGTGGTGACGAACCGGCGGATGCGGTGCGTGCGGCAGCACACGAAGACATCAACATGATCACCGTGCTGCCAGCATCAAATGAGCCGGGTTTGCAGGTAAGAGATCTGGCGGGAAATTGGCACGATGTGCCGTGCGATCCGGGCAGCGTTGCAATCAATGCAGGCGACATGCTGAATTACGTCACCAACGGCTACTACCCAAGCACCACGCACCGCGTAGTCAATCCTGTTGGTGAAGCCGCCACTCGGTCACGAATTTCAACCCCATTGTTTTTGCATCCAGCAGACGATGTGTTGATTGCGGAAAACAAAACTGCGTTTGACTTTCTGCGCGATCGCATTAAGCAAATTGCTGGTGTTGAGTTACAGAAATAGCCATTGTCGATGGCTCAACACATTGATGTTCTGAATCCCGTAACAGGGATGTCAATTGGCAAAGTTGATAACGCTTCGGTAACGGATTGTCTGCGAGCAGTCGATGTTGCTGCTGATGCATTTGCATCGTGGAAGGCAACTGCTCCGCGCGCACGGGCAGAAATCTTGCGCAAAGCGTTCGAAATCATGATTGCTGAGCAAGAGTCGCTCGCACGAACGATCACATTGGAAATGGGTAAAGTGCTTTCAGATGCGCGGGCAGAAGTTGCATACGCTGCGGAGTTCTTCCGTTGGTTTAGTGAAGAAGCAGTGCGCATTGATGGCGACTACCGGCGCGCACCGAGTGGTGCCAACTGGCTGTTGGTCTCGCGTCAGCCGGTAGGTGTTGCTTTGCTGGCTACACCATGGAACTTTCCTGCTGCAATGGCTACTCGTAAAATTGGACCAGCACTTGCCGCGGGATGCACGGTGGTGTTGAAGCCGGCCCATGACACACCACTTACCGCGCTGGCAATTGCCGACATCTTGAGCCGTGCAGGTGTGCCTGAAGGCGTGGTCAATGTTGTAGTTGCCGATCCACCAGGCCCGGCGGTTGAAGCAATGCTTGATTCGGGCAAGATCCGCAAACTGAGCTTTACGGGTTCGACGCGAGTTGGATCGTTGTTGCTTGCACAGGCTGCCAAGCGAATTATTAATTGCAGCATGGAACTTGGTGGCAATGCGCCATTCATTGTTTTTGATGACGCAGATATCGATCTTGCAGTTGAGGGTGCGATGCTCGCAAAAATGCGCAATGGTGGCGCGGCATGTACCGCTGCTAATCGTTTTTACATTCACAACAATGTGCTGACTGAATTCACCGACAAGTTCACTGCTCGGATGGCAGCACTCACATTGGGAGATGGGCTTGATCCATCAACAACGCTTGGGCCTCTTGTGTCGCGTGCGCAACAAGAGCGAGTTACTGCTGCGGTAAGTGCAGCAGTGTCGCGTGGGGCCAAAGTGTTGTGCGGTGGTGCAGCAAGCACTACTCCGGCGTTTGGTTACGAGGCAACCGTTCTGGCAAACGTTTCTCCAACAGATGAGATTTTGCAAGACGAGATTTTTGGCCCTGTTGCATCACTTGTGTCTTTCAGCGATGACACAGAAATGATGCGGCAAGCCAATGATGTAGAGCACGGATTAGTCAGTTATGTGTTTACACGTGACGCGGCTCGCGGAATGCGTACGGCAGAGTTGCTGGAAACAGGAATGGTTGGTTTCAACCGAGGGCTTGTGTCCGATCCGGCTGCGCCGTTTGGTGGTGTGAAGGCATCGGGAATCGGCCGTGAAGGCGGCCATGATGGGCTACTTGCGTTTTTGGAAACGAAGTATGTTGCTGGCAATTGGTGAGCCATTTTGTCGAGCAACAATCAGTGCCATCCAGATAAAGACAAACTGAAACGGTAAGCGAACCCACGACACCACCTGTTCGGCGGCTGATCGATCACGCCAGTCCCACACCATGAACATGTTGGCGGGGTAGACCGCAACAAACAGCGCAACCGAGGCAAGGGCACCGATCGTGCGATATTTGGGCAGCAAAACGGCAATTCCAATGACGATTTCGGCAATTCCGCTGATGTTGGTCCAGAACCGTTCGTTCGGCGGAAGCCACGGGGGAACAATGGCATCAAAGAAGTCGGGGTTTGCGAAGTGGGTGAGTCCTGCAAGCAAGACAAATATGCCAAGTGGAATCCACAGCCTGTCTTGAAGTGATGCACGATTCATGAAGACACCTTCGCATATGGATGAGCGGTAGACAAGGTATTCCACGCTTAAGTTGAGATTTCTGAGACAATAGGTCACCGCAGTGAGGAGGCGTTGTGACCGACAGTATTGATGTCAAAACCAATTGGCTTGACCCACAAACGTTGACCGATGTTCGTGGTCAGGTTCCGTTGGTCTATGTCGATGCTGTTCCGGTACGCGTCAACGACATGGGAGAAGTGACCCATGTGGGTATGTTGTTACGCCAAGCACCTGACGGTTCAATCAGCCGCACCGTGGTTTCTGGCCGGGTATTGCTTGGTGAACGAATTCGCGAAGCGCTGTTGCGACATCTAGAAAAAGACTTGGGTTCGCTTGCTCTGCCGAGAATTCCTCTCGAACCAGCACCATTCACCGTTGTTGAATACTTCCCCGATCCTTCAATCAGCGGTTTTCATGATCCTCGGCATCACGCCGTCAGTCTGGCGTACGTGGTTCCCGTTTCAGGAGACTGCCACCCAACGCAACAGGCATTGGATTTGGGTTGGTTCACTCCCCAGCAGGCAACTTCGGCACAAATGGTTAAGGAAATGACCAGTGGTCATGATCGTTTGGTGCGGCTCGCATTGGCATCAGTTGGCCAACTGCCCTAGTCCGTTACACCCTCTATGTGCCGAGATTTTCGGCGCTTTTTCACTACTCGCGTACGGTTTCGTTGATCTGGCGCAGGGGAATGAACGGTGATGCTGTCATTGATGGCAACGGTGATGCCGTCCTGTTCGATGTCTTCGGGTTCGCTTGAGGCTTCAATGACCACTGCTGCTTCTTGTTTTGGTTTCCGACCGAGCAACTTGTCGAAAACGACCATGCCACCAGCCAACATGGCTCCCACTGTTCCGTAACGTTGCGCTGCACGACGAACAAGTTGGTCGTCGGAGTTTTCGGGGTCGTTATTCATGAGATGATCCCTCAAACTACATGGTGGGGTGAATAATCTTTCCTCATGCGTGAAGTTAACTCGGTCTACCGCACCGCAGTCACACTTCGCACGGCGCTCATTGGCAAGCAGACATTGGCTTTCGATGCCTTGGGGTGTGATGGGATCCGTCCGTCCATCGGCCACACCATTGAAGAAGTTCGCACGTTTGGAAAGAATATTGAAATCGTTTGGGATGATGGCGTGGTGTTGCATTCGACCTTTCGGCTCAGTGGATCGTGGCACTTGTATCGACGAGGCGAACAGTGGTCAAAGCCACGCGATCGAGCACAAGTGGTGATCGCAGTATCCGATTGGATTGCTGTGTGCTTTGGTGCGGTCAGTCTTGAAACATTCCGCGACTTTGATCCTCGTCGTCATCCGATCCTTGGCAAACTTGGTCCAAACATCAGCCATCATGATGTGGACATTGAAGAATGCGTTGATCGCATGATGCACTACGAAGATCGTGAAGCGACAGTTTCAGAAGTGCTGTTAGATCAGCGCGTGGTTTCAGGAATTAGCAATGTGTTTCGTTGCGAGATTTTGTGGGCCTGTGAGATTCACCCATGGGCACGAGTGGGCGAACTGAAGCGAGCTGAGTGTCGCGAACTGTTACTCCTGGCGCAGGAGTCGCTGATTGCCCAAATACCCAATGAAATGGCTGTATATGGCCGGCAAGGCAAGTCATGCCAGCGATGCGGCGACCTCATTCGGGTTGCTCATCATGGCGAAGCTAGTCGGGTGTTGTACTGGTGCCCAGGTTGCCAATTAGGGCATCAGCCACTCGTGAGTCCAAACATTACGCCACTGTCAATTGATCGCACACCTGTTTTCGGTGACATACATCCGGCGTCACATATCTTGATGAATGAGTTAACAACAATGCGGGGCGACGGCCAAGACTTGTTTAATTAATTATTCGTTAGTTGCTGAAACTCGACCCATGATTCGGTCGACAGAAATAACAATTGCAACTCGATCTTCGCGTTCCTTTGGTTGACGGTAGCGCTGTGCATAGCGGACACACGCTTCGTTCACTTCGTCGTTGTCGGTAGTGCGTGTTACAAGTCGCACGTCGCCTTCCAATGTGAGCCAACGGCCGCCGTCTACTTGTGAAACAACAGCACGTCCGCCGCGGTCAGCATGCTTTGCTTTTTGAGATGGAGCAAACGTGATGACGCGCACAACGTGTTTGTCTTCGTCGTAGGTGAAGCCAACAGGGACGACGTGAGGCGACCCGTCTTTACGCAGTGTGGTAAGCGTTGCAAGATGTCGCTCGCGCAAAAACTCGAGCATTGCTGGAGTGAGATCGGCTGGAGTCATTAGGCAGTTGTAATTGCGCTGAGCAAGTTGACTCTCGTTGCACGCCATGCCGGATACACCGCCGCCAACACGCCAATAACAAAGGCCATGATCAAAATAGACACGGTTGAGCCAACAGGTACGGAGAAGGACGAAAGCCCCTGGTCACGCAGTGCATACACGATGACCCAACCAAGCCCAACACCAAGCACGATACCCACTACCGCACCAAGCAAGGATGTGATTACGCTTTCCCAGCGAACGGTAGTGCGAACTTGGCTCTTGGTCATTCCAACGGCGCGCAGAAGACCAATCTCTCGTTGTCGCTCAAAGACCGAAAGCAGCAATGTGATGATGATTCCGACAACGGCAATGATCACGGAAAGGAACAGCAATCCGTAAATAAGGCCGAGTAGTTGATTAACCTGACCGGACTGCAAATCAATGTATTCACGCTTAGATAGCAGTTCACCTTGACCGTATTTGTCAACTGCTCCTTGAAGGGCAGCACGTGCAGTCACGTCAGAAACACCTGATTCCATTGCGATATACACGCCAAAGTCAAAGGTGATAACCGTTGAGTCTTTAACGAGATCGCGGCTGACGGTGTACTTTCCTGCCAAGTCGTCAAACTCGTAGATGCCTGCAATCGTGAGATTTTTTACTTGGGCGTCCGCAAGTGTGACGTTAATGGTGTCGCCTAATTTGGCGCTGTTGTTGTCGACGTACTTCTGCGAAACGAAAATAGTTTCAGGAGTGAGATCTGCATACGTACCCGAGGTGAGACCAATATCGAGCACTCCCTCAACAGTTGCAGGATTGATGGTGGTCAAGTTCTGACCCCTGTCGTCAATCTTGACAGTGAGAAATCCAATACCTGTTGCTCGTGCTACACCTGGCAAAGCGTTGATGTCATCGGCGAGTGACGGACTCAATCCACCGAATCCGCGTGCGTTGGAATTGATTGCGTAGTCGCCTTTGAATTGCTCGGTGAAGACATCGTCAATCTGAGTACGAATACTGGCTGCCAATGCAGCTACTGCAGTCACGAGTGCAACGCCAATGAGAACGGGCGATGCAGTACGCGCAGTGCGTTTTGGGTTACGTGCACTGTTCTGCCGGGCCATCGTGCCGGTTACACCGCGAAATTGTTGTGCAGGTTTGCCAAGAAATAGTGCGACGGGGCGAGCAATGACTGGCCCGAGTGTGATGGTTCCCGAAAACACAAACAAGATTCCGAGTCCAAGCCATGTATTACTCGCACCATTCGTTACGGCAGTAATCGCTGCTGCACCAAGACCAATGAACACAAAACCCAAGGCGGTTCGTCGACGAGTAAGTGCGACGACCTCGATTGCGGTTTCGCGCATTGCGGCTAACGGTGGCACACGTCCCGCGCGACGAGCAGGCAGCCAGGCCGACGACACCGTGACGATGAGGCCAACAACAACCGTGTTCGCAATGGCTGAACTCGGCACGACAAGCCCACCACTTGGCAAGTCGATGCCTGCGGCCTTCAACAAGGCGCTGAGTGCTTTTGATAGACCGATGCCTGCAACGAGACCAACTAGTGATCCAAATAGACCAACAATGACCGACTCAATGAGCAGCGCACGGGTGACCTGCTTTTTCGAGGCACCGATTGCCCGCAGTAGTGCATTCTCGCGTTGACGTTGAGCGGCGCTGATGGAAAATACGTTGTAGATAACGAAGCTCCCAACACCGAGAGCGATATAGCTAAAGGTCGATAACAAGATGCTGAAAAAACTGAGCGCAGAGCCAATTTGGTCTTGCGATTCCTTGGTGATTTCGGCTCCGGTCAAGGTTTCGGTTTTGTACGAACTTGGGATTACCGCATTCACGGCCTTTGCCAGTTCTTCATCAGATAATGATCCGTCACCGGATATCAAAATGCTGTCGATGAATCCAGGCTTGGCCAGAAACTCTTGAGCAGTAGGTAAATCAAATAGTGCAAATGTTGCACCACCAGGCGAGCGAACATCGCCATAACTGGCGATACCGGCAAGGGTAAATTCGCGACTACCAGCTTGTGCGATGACTTTTACTGTGTCGCCAACTACGAAGCCACCAGACTTTGCGACTGCTTCATCAAGTGCTACTTCGGTAGGGCCAGATGGAAATTTGCCGTCAGTAACAGTCCACAGCGCGCCTTTGAATTCTTCTCCGACGCTGCCAAACGTGGGTGGTCCTGCGCCTTCTGCACCAAGTGGGACGCCATCCTTGCCAACAATGCGGGCAAACGCTTGAATGTCACCTTGCACATCGGCAACACCGGGCACTGCTTCGACTAATTCAATAAGCTCTTGTGGTAATCGTTGACGTTCTTCTGCACCAAAGTCGGCTTCAATCACCTGAGTCGAACGAACATAACCATCAATGTTGCGAAAGACATCACTAAACAGGTTGTCGAATGTTTGATTCAGAGTTGCAGAAAAGACCGCTGTTCCCGAAAGGAATGCGGTCCCTAATATCACCGCAAGCGAGGTGAGAATGAGGCGAGCCTTGCGACCCAAGATGCCTTTAAGCGCAATGCGGAACATGCCTTAGTGACCCAATTTCTTCATGTAATCCAGCACTGTTTCGGGTGTTGGCTGCAAAAGCTCACCTGCGATCTTGCCGTCTTTTAAAAACACAATTCGGTCGGCATAACTTGCAGAAACGGGGTCGTGGGTGACCATCACGATGGTTTGTCCCAGATCATCGACTGCTTTGCGCATAAACGAAAGAATTTCGCCTCCTGTTGTGGAGTCAAGGTTTCCCGTTGGCTCATCGGCGAAAATGATTGCGGGTTGACTGGCAAGTGCGCGAGCAACAGCAACTCGTTGTTGTTGCCCACCAGAAAGTTCGCTTGGTCGGTGGGAGAGTCGATCCTGAAGATGAACCGTGTTGATTACTTTCTGGATCCATTCTTCATTGCCTTTGTTGTTTCCGAGAAGCAACGGAAGACGAATGTTCTCATCTGCTGTCAGCGTGGGCACCAAATTGAATGACTGAAAGACGAATCCAATTTTGTCGCGCCGCAAGCGGGTGAGCTCTTTGTCGTTGAGGTCAGCGATATCGACATCGCCGATGTTGACCGAACCCTTGGTCATCTCGTCAAGCCCCGCCATGCAGTGCATCAGAGTGGATTTACCAGAACCACTTGGTCCCATGATTGCAGTGAACTTGCCGATTTCAAATTGCACCGAAACATTGTCGAGAGCGCGAACTTCGCTGTCTCCGTGACCGTAAATTTTGGAGACTTCGGTGGCGGTTGCGGCTGAGGGGTTATTCATACCCCCAGCCTACGACTGATTTGAACTCAGCAAATTCTCAAATGCTCTATTTACTCAATGTTTACTTAGGTTGCGGCAGCACGCGAAGGTATGGCTTAACGGTCTTCCAGCCACCAGGGAACAAGGTCTTTGCTTCCTCATCGGACACAGCTCCACCAATGATCACATCGTTGCCGTATTGCCAGTTGGCAGGTGTTGCCACCTTGAACTTAGCTGTGAGTTGCAATGAGTCAATGACACGAAGCACTTCATCAAAATTGCGACCAGTCGAAGCGGGGTAGGTGATGGAGAGTTTCACTTTTTTGTCTGGTCCAATGACAAATACGCTGCGAACAGTCAATGTATCGTTCGCATTTGGGTGGATCATGTCGTACAGGTTGCTGACGGCGCGATCTGGATCTCCGATCATTGGGAAGTTCACGGGAGTTCCCTGGGTTTCGCCAATATCACCTTCCCATTTCTCGTGCGATTCAACGCTGTCAACCGATAGTCCAATAACTTTCACGTTGCGCTTGTCGAATTCGGGTTTGATTTTTGCAACGTATCCAAGCTCGGTGGTGCATACCGGCGTGAAGTCCTTTGGGTGGCTAAACAGCACGCCCCATGAATCGCCTAACCATTCGTGAAACTTGATTTCACCTTGGGTGGTTTGTGCGGTGAAGTCTGGGGCGACATCGCCAAGACGTACGGACATGGTGGTCTCCTTTTGAGGGTTAGGACGACACTATACCTAAATCCCGACCATTTTTGTCAACTATTGCTTAAATCCATTCCGTATGCGTTTTTAAACGCTGCGAAGTAATCGGAATCGTCGTCGGTGGCGGCCATAGCCACCCAGTCGCTATCGGTTTGGCGTGCCCGACCCGTAACGATTTCGGGTCCGC
>Ga0222713_10005012_pt1 | contig 13025 bp, 8 predicted proteins | sample C33_649DmetaG_FD_165061 | JGI IMG/M metagenome (GOLD analysis project Ga0222713, IMG submission 165061) | Estuarine water microbial communities from San Francisco Bay, California, United States - C33_649D | ecosystem: Environmental > Aquatic > Marine > Unclassified | place: USA: California...
CCCAGGGCATCAGCGTGGTCGACCAGTCGCTGCGCCTGGTGGCATGGAACCATCGCTATCTCGAGCTCTTCGAGTACCCGGACGGGCTGGTCTACATCGGCCGCCCGATCGCCGACATCATCCGCTACAACGCCGAGCGCGGGCTTTGCGGCCCAGGCGACCCGGACACCCACGTGGCCAAGCGCCTGTACTGGATGCGCCAGGGTCGCGCGCATACGTCCGAGCGGCTGTTCCCCAACGGCCGCGTCGTCGAGCTGATCGGCAACCCGATGCCGGGCGGCGGCTTCGTCATGAGCTTCAGTGACATCACCGCCTACCGCGAAGCCGAACGCGCCTTGAAAGATGCCAACGAAGGTCTCGAACAGCGCGTCAGCGAGCGGACCCAGGAACTGTCGCAGCTCAACCAGGCGCTGATCGAAGCCAAGAGCACCGCGGAAGCGGCCAACCAGTCGAAGACGCGCTTCCTCGCCGCCGTCAGCCACGACCTGATGCAGCCGCTCAACGCCGCACGGCTGTTCTCCGCCGCACTGTCGCATCAGCAGAGCGCGCTGCCCAGCGAGGCCCAGGAACTGGTGCAGCATCTCGACAGTTCGCTGCGTTCGGCTGAAGACCTGATCACCGACCTGTTGGATATCTCGCGCCTGGAAAGTGGTCGGGTGACTCCGGATCGCAACCCCTTCCCGCTCGCCACGCTGTTCGACACGCTGGGCACGGAGTTCACCGCACTGGCCCGCGAACAGGGGGTCAACTTCCGCGTGCACGGCAGCAAGCTGCGCGTCGACAGTGACATCCGCCTGCTCCGTCGCGTGCTGCAGAACTTCCTCACCAATGCCTTCCGTTACGCCAAGGGCCGCGTGGTACTCGGCGTGCGCCGGCAAGGCGCATCACTGCGGCTCGAAGTCTGGGACCGCGGCCCGGGCATCCCGCATGACAAGCTGAAGGTGATCTTCGAGGAGTTCAAACGCCTGGACAGCCACCAGACCCGCGCGGAGAAAGGTCTGGGCCTGGGCCTGGCCATCGCCGACGGTCTCTGCCACGTACTCGAACACCCACTGGAAGTGCGCTCCTGGCCGGGCAAAGGCAGCGTGTTCAGCGTCACCGTGCCGGTCGCCCGCGCATTGAGCCAGCCGCGCCCGACAGCCAAGCGTGGCGAGCCGCAGCACACCGCGTTGACCGGTACTCAAGTGCTTTGCATCGATAACGAGGACAGCATTCTGGTCGGCATGAACAGCCTGCTCACCCGCTGGGGCTGCCAGGTATGGACCGCCAGCAACCGCGCCGAATGCGAAGCGCTGCTGGCCGAGGACATTCGCCCGCAACTGGTGCTGGTCGACTATCACCTCGACGAGGGCCAGACCGGCACCGAGCTGATGGCCTGGTTGCGCACACGGCTGGGCGAGCCGGTGCCCGGCGTGGTGATCAGTGCCGATGGCCGCCCGGAACTGGTGGCGGCGATTCACGCAAGCGGCCTGGATTTCCTCGCCAAGCCGGTCAAGCCTGCGGCGTTGCGCGCTCTGATGAGCCGGCACCTGACGCTTCAGTAGACGGGCGACCTCGGCCAGCGGGTGAAACAATCGCGGCCGAGGCCGGTTACACTGCTGGCAATTTGCACACTTGGCGACAAGGTGGCCGATGACGCTCGAGCTTTTTCTCAACCTCGCCACGGCGCTTGCCGTCGGGCTACTGATCGGCACCGAACGTAGCTGGAGCGGCAGAGACGGCGCCGGCCAGGAGCTGGTCGCCGGGGTCCGCACCTTCGGCCTGTCGGGCCTGTTCGGCGGTCTCGCGACAGTTAGCGTCAGCCATCTCGGCGGCTTCGCCTGGATGGCGATGTTCGCCATGCTCGCGCTGCTGGTCATTGCCGGCTATCTGATCGATGCGCGTCGCAGCGGCGACCATGGCATGACCACTGAGGTCGCCATGCTGCTGACCTTTGTTCTCGGCAGCCTGGCGGTCGCGGAGAGCCGGCAACTCGCCGCCGCATGCGCCATCGTCGTGGCGCTGCTGCTGAGCCTGAAAGCCCCGCTGCATCAGGCGCTGAAGCGGCTCAGCGAGGCGGAACTGGGCGGCGCGCTGAAGATGCTGTTCATCTCCGTGGTGCTGCTGCCCACGCTGCCGAACCAGGGCTATGGCCCCTGGCAGGCACTCAATCCCTACACGACCTGGATGATGGTGGTACTGATCGCCGGAATCGGTTTCGCCGCATACGTGGCGATCCGTATTCTCGGCCCCCGTCACGGCCTCTTCGTCACGGCACTGCTTGGCGGCATCGTCTCCTCCACTGCGATGACCATCACGCTGGCGCGGCTGAACGCGCCGAAGCTGCGTGCCGCGCTCGCAGCCGGCCTGCTGGCGACGTCGGCGCTCATGTTTCCTCGCGTTCTACTGGAGGTGGGGCTGGTCAATCCGGCGCTGCTTCCCGGCCTGATCCTGCCTCTGGCGTGCGTCGGCGCCATCTATACAGCAGGTGCAATCTTCTATTACCTGCTGGCAGCCAAAACGCCCACAGACACTGCCGAGCCCCTGCTGAAGAACCCGTTCGAGCTGGGACCGGCGCTACGCTTCGCCGCCTTGCTGGTGTTGATCCTGCTACTGGTCGAGGGGGCACGGCGCTGGCTGGGCGATGCCGGCATCTACATGGTGTCGCTGGTCGCAGGTCTGACCGATGTGGATGCGATCACCCTCTCGCTGGCCAACAATGCCCGCGACGGGCTCAGCCATGAGGTCGCGTCGCGCGGCATCGTATTCGCCGCGCTGAGCAACAGCCTGGTCAAGGCCATGCTGATCGCCTTCATCGGTGGCCGTGAACTGGCCATTCGCACCCTGCCGATCATGTTCGCCGGGCTGCTGGCCGCGCTCGCCGTGCTGCTGTTGCGTTAGCGCCGCGATCTAGTCGCCCGCCTCGCTGAGTTCCTCGGCACCGGCACGCTCCAGCCAGTCGCCCGGCAAGCGCTTGCTGGCCCGTGCACCGAGCGACTTCAATTGCTCGGCCCGACCAACAAGGTTGCCGCGACCATCGCTAAGCTTGTTGCGCGCCGCCAGGTAAGCACGATCCACCTGCTGCAATCGGCTGCCGATCTCATCGAGATCCTGGATGAAGGCGACGAACTTGTCGTAAAGCCCACCGGCTTTCTCGGCGATCTCACGGGCGTTCTGGCTTTGCCGTTCCTGCCGCCAGAGGCTGTCGATGACCCGCAGGGTGGCGAGCAAGGTCGTCGGACTGACGATCACGATGTGCCGCCCATAGGCTTCCTGGAACAGATCGGGATCTGCCTGCAGCGCGGCCGCGAAAGCCGCCTCGATCGGCACGAACAGCAGCACGAAGTCGAGGCTCTGCAAGCCATCGAGGCGCTGGTAGTCCTTCAGCGAGAGCCCCTTGAGGTGGCTGCGAAGCGATTGCACATGCTGCTTGAGCGCCAGCGCCCGGCTGCCTTCATCCTCGGCGCAGGTCAGCGCCTGATAGGCGGTCAGACTGACTTTGGCATCAACCACGACCTGTTTGTCCCCGGGCAGATGGATCAGCACATCCGGCTGAAATCGCTCCCCGTCCGGGCTCTTCAGGCTGACCTGCGTATGGTACTCGCGGCCCTTCTCCAACCCGGCGTGCTCCAGCACCTTTTCCAGAACCAGCTCGCCCCAGTTGCCCTGCGTCTTCTGCCCTTGCAGCGCACGGGTCAGGTTGGTCGCTTCATCACCAAGGCGTTGGTTCAGCTGCTGCAGGCGCTCCAGCTCGCGAGCCAGGGAGAAGCGCTCGCGCGCTTCGTTCTGGTAGCTCTCCTCGACTCGCTTCTCGAACGACTGGATGCGTTCCTTCAGCGGTTCGAGTAGCTGCCCCAGGCGCTCATGGCTGGACTCGCTGAAACGCTGCTCACGCTCGTCGAAGATCTTGCCGGCCAGCTCGGCGAACTGTGCCCGCAGGTCGTCACGCGCTGCCTGCAGGTCTGCCAGCCTTTGCTGATGGGCGTTGTGCTGTTCGCGCAGTTCGGCTTCGAGTGCGGCATGGGTCGCGCTCAACCGACGCAGTTCACCTTGCTGGGCGTCGCGCTCGGCTTGCAGATCGGCAATGGTTTCATCATGGCCGTCACGCTGCGTGCGCAACAGTTCGGCCTCGCGGCGCAGCGCAGCCAGCTCGGCCTGCTGCGCTGATTTGATGCCACTCAACTCCGCCAGCTCGATCCGACAGCTCTCCAGCTGCGCCGCTAGCCCCTCCTGCGCCAGGGTGGCCTGTCGGAGCCGCTCATCGAGCAACGCCTGTTCGGACTCGCTGGCGGACAGGCGGCGCTGCAGATAAAGGCTCAGCCCAGCAAGGGCAGCCAGGCCGAGCGCCAGACCGATCAATAGATGAAGAGGATCAAAGGACATGAAGGGCTCCGGCAAAAGTGCCGGGCAGTATAGCGAGCCGCAGGTGGGTGGTCAGGCGGGTGCCGTCAGCCCTTGATCCGCTGAAGGAAGCTCGCAGCCTCCTGGGAACCCTGTGCGGCGGCTTGCTCCAGCCACAGGCGCGCCTTGGTAGGTTCGCTGTGGTCGGGCTGGCAATAAAGGCGTCCTAGCTCCAGCTGTGCCTGGCAGTCGCCTGCACGGGCCGCCTGACGCAGCAGCTCGAAACCGATACGGCGGTCGCGCTGACCATCGCACTCGCAGCACAGCAGACGCCCCAGACGACTCTGTGCTTCCACCACGCCCTCACGCGCCGGCTGCTTGAGTAGGCGCCCCGCAATCCGCTTGACACCCTGATTTCTGCCCAAGTGCTGGCTATCGAGCAACCACAGCGCCATGCGCAGCGGCAACCGTGCCGTAGGGGCGGTAGTGGCGAAGGAGGCGGAGGAGGCTGTACGCGTTCTCATGCACATCTGGGGGCTGGATGAATAAGGTCGCGCACTCTACTCCTTTTTTCCGAGAGTTAAAGTCTTGTCAAAAGCGAAAAAATTAGATCCGGATCACACCAAAAATTAATCCACAGAAGCTGTGGATAAGTCAGTGGACAAACAGAAGACAAATCTATGAATGCCACGTCTCATGGGGGCTGCGCTTAAACTGACGTTTTTTTCGCCAATGAAAAAAGTGCTTATTTTTCAATTGGTTATTAACGATCTATGAGTTCAGGCGATTTGCGACAGTTTGTCATAAGGCCTTGACAGGCGTGCTGCGCAAATGTGCACAAGTTCAGCGCACCAGGCGCGAAGCGGCCTGCCACAAGGGTTGCAGCGGCACAAGAGCGAACTTTCAGACAAAGCTGTTGTCGTCCTGCGGCACCTTGCCGGAGCACGGTAGCTACGCTTGTTCTGCGGCTATGCTGTACGCCTCGCTTTCTGGAACTGGAAATGACGAAACCGTCGAGAATACTGTGCTGGCTGCTGGCTGGCCTGCTGCTACTGCTGCTGCTTGCCGGCGGTTTCGCCTGGTATCAATGGACAGCGTTCAAGCGCGAACAAGGCATCGTCGAACTCGACTGGCAGGGGCTGCGTGTCTCTTTCAGAAGCATATCGATCCGCCAACTTGACTATGCACAGCTGACCGAGAACGGCCTCAACCTGACCGTCCGGGCTGAAAATATCGCGCTGCAAGTTCCCAGCCTTTTTCGGCCATTTCCACCACAATCGCTTCAAATAGATCGTTTCAACACGACCCTACTCTCGCTACCGCATGCCGGGAACGAGAGCTCGCCTCCGCGCGACGCCGAGCAATATGCACGCTGGGGGGCGTGGCTGCCGCAGCGAATGACCATAGCTGATTTGAGGATGGACCTTCCCTGCGCGAAGGGTCGTTGCGACGAACGGGGTAGCCTGTGGCTGGAACACGCCGGCGAAACACTGCTGCCTGTCGATGCCCGGCTGGACCTGCGCCGCAACGAACACCGTGTTTCGCTGATCATCAGTGCACAGGGACCAGACCCCATGCATAGCCTGATCGAAGCCAGGCTGCTGATCGACGAGCAGTCGCGTCTGGAAGGCCGTAACCGGCTCAACCTCCTCGGCAACACCCTGCGATCCGATGGCACCGTTGCCATGGGCAGCTTGCCGGAAGCGCCCTGGCTGTTGAGCTGGCTAAGCGATTGGACCGGCTACGAACCTACCCCGCTGCCAGACATGCCAGCTGACATGCGGCTTGGCGCAGGTTGGGCGCTTAGCGTGCCTCGCTCGACAGACGGCACGCTCGAATGGCGCCGTGCCGGCGGGGATCTGCGTCTCTCCGGCCACTTGCCGGCGCCGTGGCCGATCATCGGGCTTGGCGAGGTGCAAGGCGATATCGACCTCGCGACTAATGGACAGGATGGCCAGTGGCTGCCTACCGAGATGAAAGCCAATGTCCAGCTACGCCCCGAACCGGCGCTCGTCGCCGAACTTCCCGAGAATCTGCGACCTGAGCGGCTGGACATCCAGATCGAGCCCTTGGATGCCGAAACCGATCAAGACAAACTGCCGCTACAGGTCAAGCTGGACGCCCAAGGCGCCACACCGGCGACCCTGCAGGCACGGGTGCGACTGAATACTGCACCGCCATATGTACTGCAGATCGAGCAGGCGCAACTGCAACTGCGCAGTAGCAAGCTGAAGCTGGATGCACTTTCGCTAGGAGGTCTGGAGGCCACGCTGGACTTCTCCGGTCGTGCGAACCTCGAGCAGATCGATGTACAGCTGCATAAAAGCTCACGGGCCACCCTCACCGACCTGACCAGCGGAGAACTCACTGCCCGCCAACTGCAGGCCCTGCTCTCCCAACCGCTCAGCCTGCATCTCGACCGCCGCAACTCAGAGCCGCCTAGCTGGCGCGTACAGGGGCCGCTGGACCTGCGCGTCAGCCGACTGGATCACCCACGACTGATCTCCCAGGGCTGGCACTGGAGCGGGCACCTGGAAGCTGATGCCACAAAACTGGCAGCGACCGGCCCATTGAGCAACGATGTCGGGCTGACACTGGCAGCAAACCTGAACAAGCGCTGGAACGGCCCACTACAGGCAAGCGGCAAGCTACAGGAGATCTTTCTGCGCGCCGGCAACCCGCTTGCCCGCAGCTTCACAGCCTGGCCGGAGATGCTCGAACTGAACAGCGGGCGCCTGCTGGCTGATGGCACGCTTTCTGTGCCAGCTGGCAGCACACCGCCATCCGCCAGGCTCACGCTGGAGGCCCGCGGACTGGCCGGCATCATCGACCGCGCCGAGATATCCGGGCTCGACGCAAGAATCGCTGCAAGCCTCGAGCGCAACCGCCTGGAGCTGGATATAACCGAGCTGCGCCTCGCTCAGCTCAATCCCGGATTCACTTTTGGCCCGCTGCTGCTGCGCGGAAACTACCGCACCGATCTCGATCATCCAGTGCAAGGCCAACTGCGCTGGGCAACCGCGGAAACCCAAATCTTCGGCGGCAGGTTCTGGCTCGCCCCCGCCACGCTCGACCTGGCTGCACCGCAGCAACAATTAAGCGCCAAGCTGCAAGGACTGCAACTGAGCGACATGCTCGCCGCCTACCCTACCGAAGGGCTCGATGGCAGCGGCCTGATTGATGGCAGCTTCGACATTCGCCGCAGCGTACTCGGGTTCAGCGTCGACCAGGGCGAGCTGGCCGCGCGCGCACCCGGCGGTGTACTGCGCTTTCGTTCGCCGAAGATAGAAGCCCTTGGTCAGTCGAACCCGGCCATGAAGATCGTCACCGAAGCCCTGCACGATTTTCATTATGATCGGCTGAGCAGTGACGTCCGCTATGATGAGAGCGGCAAACTGAACCTCGCGCTGCGCCTGAACGGCCGCAATCCAGCCCTGGAAGGAGGCCGCCCGATCAATTTTTCGATCAATCTGGAAGAGGACATTCCGGCGCTGCTGACCAGCTTGCAACTGAGCGACCGGGTAAGCGAAACAATTCAACGACGGGTGCAGGAACATCTTCAACGCCTTCAATGAGGCCTTGCAGCCACTAGCCGACACAGGAGAGACCGCCATGCGGTTGCGCCAATCGCTGACCATTCTGCTGCTGGCCATGCTCGCCAGCGCCTGTACGCCGCGGGTGGAACTGGCCGTACCGAACGAGCCGATCAACATCAACCTGAACGTGAAGATCGAACATGAGATTTACATCCGGGTGGACAAGCAGCTCGACTCGATCATTAACGAAGACAGCGGACTGTTCTGAGGACGACGATGAAAACCTATCTGAAATTGGCAAGCCTGCTGTTGGCACTCATGATCGCTCTGCCAGCGGCAGCCATGACGCTCAACGAAGCCATGTCCGCCCTGGGTGACGCCAAGGCCAGCGGCTTGCTTGGCGAGAAGCCCGACGGCTATCTCGGCGTGGTGCGGTCCAGCCAGAACGCCGAGGACATCGCAAGCCAGATCAATCAGGCGCGCCGAGCCGAGTACCACCGCGTCGCCAAGCAAAACGGCATCAGCGTCAGCGACGTGGAAGCCATCGCCGGCAAGAAAGCCATCGAGAAGACGCCCTCGGGCCAGATCATTCAGCTCAACGGCAACTGGGTTCGCAAGTAACCAACGATGATGGCCGGGTCCGCCGGCCATCGCTCTTCGCGGCAGCGCCTACAGCAGCGTCAGAGCGTGTGCCCGGATCACCAGGCTCTCCTGCCGAAACCGGCGCTCCAGCTCGGCGCGATAATCTGCCCACCAGCCCCTGTCCAGATCATTGGCCATGACTTCGTAGACCACCGACTCGTCATGAACCGCGTTGTCGCCCTCTTCCAGCCAATAGCCACTCGCCGGGGCTCGCGAATAGGTGGTCAGGCCACCGAAACGCTCGATGAGCTCATCACGCACAGCACGGAAAGACGACTTCGGCAGCGCCTGCTGATCGTTGTCGTAGAGCGGCAGCAGCAACTGAATCAGATACATGTCGGCACTCCACTGAATGGTGCCCGACATATGACCGGCCCGGCACCAGATAGATGCCGCGAGCCGCTGAACTCAGAACAAGCCGAGCTGCCCGTCGACGAGCGACGCGAAGTCATCGCCCACGAAGGGCAGAATCGCATCCGCCACGGGCTGCAGTTGCCGCGTTACATAGTGGTCGTAGTCGACGGCCGATGACCGTGTTTCCAGCGGCTCGGGCCCGGCGACCGTCATCAGGTAGCTGATCCAGCCACCGTTCTGATATTGCCGAGGCCGCCCCTGACGGTCGTTGTAGTCATCCGCCAAACGCGCCGCACGCACATGGGGTGGCACATTGCGCTGGTAGTCATCGAGCCTGCGGCGCAAGCGCTTGCGATAGATCAGCAGCTCATCCAGCTCACCGGCCAGCGTGCGCCGTACGTAGTCGCGCACGTACTCCCCATGCGGCTGGCGGTGGAAGATGCGTTGGTAGAGCTCCTGCTGAAAGCGTTGGGCCAATGGCGACCAGTCGGTACGCACGGTTTCCAGCCCCTTGAAGACCATACCGTCGCTGCCATCGGGCCGGGTGATCAGTCCGGCATAACGCTTTTTGCTGCCCTCCTCCGCACCACGAATGGTCGGCATCAAAAAGCGCCGGAAATGGGTTTCGTATTGCAGCTCCAGCGCACTACCTAGCCCGTACTCGGACTGCAGATACACTCGCCACCAATCATTGATGTGCTGTACCAGCTGACGGCCGATCAGCGCCGCCTCGTCATCCGAATGCGCTTTGCGCAGCCAGACGAATGTGGAATCGGTATCGCCATAGATGACGGCATGCCCCTGCGCCTCGATCAGCTCCCGTGTGCGCCGCATGATCTCGTGACCGCGCAGGGTGATGGACGAGGCCAGGCGCGTATCGAAGAAACGGCAGCCACTGGAACCGAGCACGCCGTAGAAGGCATTCATGATGATTTTCAGCGCCTGCGACAACGGCTTGTTGTGCTCGCGTTTCGCCGTTTCGCGCCCCTCCCAGACGCGCTCCACGATTGCCGGCAGACAGTGCCTAGTCCGCGAGAAGCGCGCACCGCGGAAGCCGGGAATCGACTGTTCGTCATCCGGCTGGCGCAGCCCGTCGATCAACCCCACCGGGTCGATGAGAAAGGTTCGTATGATCGACGGATAGAGGCTTTTGTAATCGAGCACCAGTACTGATTCGTAAAGCCCCGGCTGCGAATTCATCACGAAGCCACCCGGGCTGGCCTCCGGCTGCCGCTCGCCAAGATTCGGCGCGACGAAGCCCTGGCGATGCATCAGCGGCAGGTACAGATGCTCGAAGGCCGCGACCGAACCACCACTGCGATCGGCAGCCAGCCCGGTTACCGTGGCGCGCTCGAGAAGGAAGGTCAGCAGTTCAGTGCGGGCGAAGATGCGTGTTACCAGCTCGCAATCCTTGAGGTTGTAGCGCGCCAGAGCCGGTTTGTCCTCGGCGAACATGCGATCGATTTCCGCCATGCGCTGGTAGGGATTGTCGATGGCCTTGCCTTCACCCAGAAGGGTCTGGGCGACGTTCTCCAGGCTGAAGGAGGGGAAGCTCCACGTGGCCGAGCGAAGCGCCTCGATGCCATCGATGATCAAGCGCCCGGCGGCCGCGGCGAAATAATGATTGCCGCGACCGACGTGCTCGCGCCACTCCATCTCCGCACCACCGCGCCCCAGACGCAACGGCACTTGCAGGCGCTGCGAATGATCGCGCAGCACGCGCAGATCGAACTGCACCAGATTCCAGCCGATGATCGCATCCGGGTCATGCTCGGCAAACCAGTCGTTCAGCCGCTCAAGCAACTCGCGTCGGCTATCGCAATACTGCAGAGAAAAATCGACGGTCGTGGCCTGCCCGTTTTCCGGTCCGAGCATGTAGACCTGGCGCTGGCTACAGCCCTCCAGCGCAATGGAATAGAGATCGCCACTGGAGGTGGTTTCGATATCCAGCGAAACCAGCTTGAGCGTCGGGCGATAGTCAGGCGCCGGTTTGAGCTGCGCATCGATCGACGCACCGTCACCGCCCGACACCTCCGAAAAGGACACCGGCGCGGTGATGAAACGCTCCATCAGGTAGCGCTCGGGCGGACGGATATCGGACTCATAGACGTCCACCCCGGCCTCACGCAGCAACCGCGCGCAATCCAGCAAGCGACGGTACGAACGGCTGTACAACCCCATCACTGGCCGATGGCGGAAGTCGCACAAGGCCAGCGGTCGCAATTTCACATCGCGCTCGCGACGTAGCAGCGCTTCAGCAAGAGGACGCTGCTCTTCGGGGATGAAAGCGACGGAATCTTGATGCGGGACACGTAGCTGCTGCGCGCCAGCGTCGGTGGCCAGCCAGAAACTGACCTCCGTACCCTCCGGCGCATCCCGCCAGTGCCGGGTCAGGATAAAGCCCCGCCGTAGCTGCGACATCACCCTCCCCTCGCTTCGCACAACACTGTGATGGCCATGCAGCAGACTGCACCTGCCGTTGAAGCGTAGCCATCATCAGACAAACCCGGCCGCCGCATACCGAGGGCACAAAAAGCAAAAACCCCCGGACTCTGTCGAGTTCAGGGGCTTAGGCTATATGTAATGGCGGAGAGATAGGGATTTGAACCCTAGGTACCCGCGAGGGTACAACGGATTTCGAATCCGTCCCGTTCGGCCACTCCGGCATCTCTCCAGCGGCGCGCATCATAGCAGCTGGAGCAGGTTTGTCGAACCCCAACTGCATAGATTTTTTACCGTTTTCAGTCTCTTGCGTCCCACCATGAGCGGACGCAGGGCGAGCCTGGTCATGCAGTTCAGTCAGACCGTCAGGCGGGTCAGCGCCTCGCGGTACTTGTCGGCAGTTCGCTGCGCAACGTCGGCCGGAACAGCCGGAGCCGGCGGCTGCTTGTTCCAGCCGGTCGATTCGAGCCAGTCACGGACGAACTGCTTGTCGAAGCTCGGCGGGTTCTTACCTTCCTCGTAGCTATCGGCTGGCCAGAAGCGGCTCGAGTCAGGAGTGAGCACTTCGTCCATCAGTGTCAGCGTGCCGTCGTCGTCGAGCCCGAACTCGAACTTGGTGTCGGCGATGATGATGCCGCGCGTGGCAGCGTACTCGACTGCCGCGCTATAGAGCGCGATGGACACGTCGCGCACCTGGGCAGCAAGCTCCTTGCCGATGATAGCCTCGCACTGCTCGAACGAGATGTTCTCGTCGTGATCGCCCACTGCCGCCTTGGTCGAAGGTGTGAAGATCGGCTGCGGCAGCTTGGCAGCTTCTTTCAAGCCGGCTGGCAGCTGAATGCCGCAAACCGTGCCGCTCTTTTGGTATTCCTTCCAGCCGGAGCCCACGATGTAGCCACGCACAATCGCCTCCACTGCTACCGGCTTTAGACGCTTGGCGACCACGGCACGGCCTTCTACCAGCGGCAACTCGGCTGCCGGCACAACGTCTTCGACCTTGTCACCGGTGAAGTGGTTGGGGATCAGGCCGTTGAGCTTGTCGAACCAGAAGTTGGAGATCGCGGTGAGTATCTTGCCTTTCTCCGGAATCGGTTCGGCGAGAATCACGTCGAACGCCGATAGACGATCGGTGGCGACCATGAGCATGCGTTTGTCGTCGATCTCGTAGAGATCACGAACCTTGCCCGAATAGATCTTCTTCAGGCTGAGGGCGGTGGGAGTGGTCATACGAAACTTCCGCGGTTGGCAGGTCGGCAGAAACGAAACAGGCGAAACCGAGGGTTTCGCCTATCCGTGTCGTGTTGCAAGGGCAGCTCTCGCTTAGCCCAGGTTGTCCTTGAGCAGACTGAGCACCCGGCGTGCGACATCGGCCGGTGCGACGGTGTCGACGCTCTTGTCGAGCGAGACCTGAACGCCATTGCCGACACGGGTCAGACGTACCTGATAACGCTCAGCCCGCGCCTCGATCTCTTCCTTGTCCGGTGCGCCACCGAACAGACGGCTGAAGAAGCCAGGCTTGTCATCCGGATCGTCGGCACGCTCGCTCAGATTCACGTAATACACGCCGAGGCTGCGGTCCAGATCGTCAACGCGTACGTCCGCCGCCTGAAGGGCTCGACCGATACTGGACCAGGCGCGATCGAAATCGCTATCCAGCTGCAACAGAGGATTGCCGCTACCGTCCTCGGTCAGATTCACCCGACTCGGCGCATCGAAATCACGCTCTGCCAG
>Ga0222713_10005014_pt1 | contig 13023 bp, 13 predicted proteins | sample C33_649DmetaG_FD_165061 | JGI IMG/M metagenome (GOLD analysis project Ga0222713, IMG submission 165061) | Estuarine water microbial communities from San Francisco Bay, California, United States - C33_649D | ecosystem: Environmental > Aquatic > Marine > Unclassified | place: USA: California...
GTTAAAGTTACACTTCACCACAGAGAATTATGATTTTATAAAATATAATGGAAAGATTAAATCTTCTGCCGATAGTTTTGAAAAGCGGCGTGATAGGTTCTTCTTTGCTAAGTTGTCAAAGAGAAATGATATCAAAGAATATCTAATATCTGTATTCACACAAAACAAACCTATAAAGTGGATTGGTGATCTTGTTAACAATTCATCTTTAGAAGATTCTTATACAGAATGGAAAAAGAGAAACCAGGCACTAGGATATTTTTATTCTGAGGACCTGAAAAATCTCTTGACAAACTTAGAAGATAATATTACTATCAAAGACGATCAGCACCCTTTCATGCTGAAAATGTTCCTTCGTAAAAAGATTTCCTTAGAGACTTTGGTCATTCTAAATGATCTATGTAAATTCTTTCCCTACTGGAACAAACATCTTGAGAACGATCCTTTGTGGAATGATATTGAATTGTTATGTAGAAAGTATCGTTCGTTCTTAAATTATGATAGAAAGGAGATGAGAAAGATTACTGTTAAGGTTTTTAATCTGTCTGATAAATAAGATATATTATGCGTGGGTGGACAAAAAATATACAAACATACAAAACATATGGAGAAAAATATGGTTGATTTTGCAGCACTAAAGAAGTCTCGTTCTAACGATCTAAGCAAGTTGAGCGAGCAAGTTAAGAAGATTAGCAGCGGTGAGAAGGCGGGCTTTCAAGAAGATGATCGCTTCTGGTATCCTGAGGTAGATAAGACTGGTAACGGCTATGCTGTTATTCGTTTTCTTCCTGCACCACAGAACGAAGACATTCCTTTCGTTCGTGTATTCTCACACGGCTTCAAGGGTCCAACGGGTCTTTGGTACATTGAAAACTCTCTCACCACTATCGGCAAGAACGATCCGGTCAGCGAGTATAACACTCAGTTGTGGAACTCTACTACGGATGAAAACTCTCCTGCCCGTAAGCAGGCGAGGGATCAGAAGCGTAAACTTACCTATATCTCGAACGTTTATGTGGTAAAGGATCCTGCCAAGCCTGAGAATGAAGGTAAGGTATTCCTATTCAAGTATGGTAAGAAGATTTTCGACAAGTTGAATGAGGCTATGAATCCTCAGTTTGCTGACGAAAAGCCAATGAATCCTTTTGATATGTGGGAAGGTGCCAACTTCAAGATTAAGATTCGTAATGTTGAAGGCTATCGTAACTATGATAAGTCAGAGTTTGATGAGCGTGGTGCGCTATTCAATGACGATGATGCTCTTGAGAAGGTATACAATAAGGAACATTCTCTACAAGAGTTTATTTCTGAAAAGAACTTCAAGGACTATGATGCACTAAAGAAGAAGTTGTATTCTGTTCTTGGTCTTGATAAGAAGATCAATGCAGAGCGTGAAGAAACCAAGCAGTCTCTACCTCGTGCTGAGGCTGTTGCTCCTAAGGCAAAGCCCGCTAAGATTGATGAAGACGAAGATGATCTACCATGGAAGTCTGCCATTAACGAAGACGACGATGATGATCTAGCAGCCTTCAAGCGTCTTGCTGGCGAATAAGATAATCTAAATTAGAGTACCAAGAGGGGAGCAGAAATGTTCCCCTCTTTTTTTACCCGTATAGTGATGGTGAAGACACATTAGGTAATGATGTACCAAAGTATACCGCATGGTTGTCTTCCGCATATCTTGGTGCTACTGGATCAGCAATAATATTTCTAGCAGTTTGATTATTTTTAAATACACCACTAAGATCAGGCATATTATTATAATCAGGCATACTATTATTATTTAAAGTTGGAATATTTTTTGGTGGCGCCGATAAAGCCACACCAGGATAACCTTGTGACACTGCTGGCGGCGCCGATGGAGTCATATTTGGTTTGCTTGATGGTGTGTATGCATTATTATAATCATAAGACCAACCTCCTGGTCTGTTAGTTGCGGGTTGCTTTCCTCCAGGTAAAGAAGACCATGTTCCGCTTAATTGTGATAATATTTGTCCTTTATTATATTTACCATTCTTTAAATCTTCTATAAGATTGCGTCCCGTTTTGGCGCGATATCTTTCACTAGCCATATACCAGGCTGCTTTATCTTGATTTTCTGGTGAAAAATCAATCAAATCCGGATATTTTTTTGTATATTCGTCCCAACTTGTTTTTGTAATTCCATATCTTCCTGCTGCCGTACTCCAATCACCATCTGCATAAAAGAATCCTTTAATATTAGGATGTTTGCTATAATCGCTGAATGTTGCTGGCGCTCCTTGTTTGCCCTCACCAACAATAGTATTGTAATTAGCACCTTCATGCTTTGCTATATCATTGAGTAATTGTTTTGCTTCATCTGGCAAATCTTTTGCTTCTATGGAAGATTGACTATCAGACGATTGTTCGTCCGTTTCACCTGATTTTTGTGGTTTACCAAATCTTGTTCCTTCAAATGCTCCCATATCTCTTGCTATAAGTGATGCATCTATTGCCAAGGATCCCATTGTTCCTAATCCAAAAGTTCCGAAACCAACAGTACCTAAAACGCCAGAAAGAACTTCAAGTGCTGCGCCTTCATAATCTCCTTCCATTGCTCTATAAGCACCAAAACCTAATCCAGCAAGAATGCTTATAAAAGGAAGTTTTTTTGCTAAACTTTTTAAAACGCCTGTTTTAAGAGCGCCTTTTGCTGCTTCTTCTGCAAGTTCTTTTTCTGCTGTTTCTATTATTTTTTTTGTTACCTCATTATATTGTTTTTCGAGATTTTTTAATTTTGCTCTTTGCTGAGAACCGAAAGCCTTTTTAGCCTTTGTTCCTTCTTTACCTGGTTTATTTGCGGCTTCTTCCATACTCTTTAGTCTTTTTAATTCCTCTTGCTTTCTCTTGTTGAATCCAGACGATTCCAAAGACTCAGGAGTAGTTACCTGTGTTATCTGTTGTGAAGTTAACTTGACTGGTTTTGGTTGTTGTCCAGCCGCGCCGGAAATGCCCGCAATCCCTTTACCAGCAAGTTTTGCCGCTCCTAGAGAACCAAGACCTAAAGCCCCGGCTATAGCCGCTAGCATTATTTTAGGTAATTCTTTTGTAATAAAGTCAGAAAAAAACGTTTTTACATTTTCAAATTGGTTTACAAAAAGATTAGTAAGAATTGGTGCAAGAAAGGGTAAAAGTGAAATCAAAGAACTTAGCAATCCCCCTTTTATCATTTCTGTAAGTTTAGATGGACTTTGTTTTTCTTCTTTTCCTTTTTCTAGTTCGTTTTCTTTTTGATCTAAAAGCCATTTATCTATAAATTCTTCAAATGAATTTTTAGTTGCTTGTAGGTCTTCTTTTATATCAGAAAGTTGATTTGAAAAAGAATTTTTTAATAAATTATATTGACTTAAAATTTGCGCGTTAAGGGAATTTTGTAATAATATTAGTTTTGCTGAAATATTTCTATCAACTTGAATAAGTCCTTTTGTTATTCCAGATTTTATTGTAGAATTGTCTTTCTTCAAAGAGTTTATTTCAGTTTCAATTATCATCAAACGTTTTAATATTTGTTTGATTACGTCACCAGAAGAATCAATATTTTGTGTTGTTGTTTGTTCTTGACTATTAAAAAGATTAGTTATGTTTGAAATTTGTGGAAAAGACAAACGATATGGGAGTATGCTTTCAGAAATAGGATAATTTTGTGACGTTGATCTTCCTGGTGTGTTATAAATTTGTCGTGTGGCTCCTGCCGAAGAAGTTCGCATATCATTAGAACTGCGACGAATGTTTCCATTTTGACCAGAAGATGCGTTTTCTCGATTCTGCGAATCTTTAGTATTTTCGTCGGTGGATGATCCACCAAGTAAACCGCCTAAATATCCAGCGCCAGCAGTTAAACCTAATCCAACAATTTTTCCTCCGGCTTTTACCGTACCTTTGGTAAGATTGACGGCAACCTTTCCGCCAGTCTTAGCCCCCACTTTAAGACCAGGAACAACATTTCCTAAAATTTTATAAATTTCGAAGGGGCTGGCCATTTCTTATTTTACCTTAATTTCTCTTGTTCTTCCATTTTTTGTTTATTGTCTCTGTTTATCATAGAAATATAAATGTCTCTTTCAAAAGGAATCATATTGTCCAAATCATTAAGTGTATAATTATAATGTTGTACCATCATATACATTGTTTCATAATAATTTGATAAAGAATTATAGTTTATTGTAAAGTAAAAAAATCATCTAACGAGGACAATTCAATTTCTCTTTTTGTTCCTTTTGAATTTGTGTAATCTGTTTTGTAACTAATTCTTGGCAAACTTTCAAAGAACTTCTTAATATCTTCAAACGATTGAATTGGCATAGAATCAATAAAATCATCAAGTTCTTTTGGATCGGTTTCTTTTGCCACATAAACATTATCAGCATCGTAAATCTTATCAATACATTCTTTAATCAAAGTTTGTGTGATTTCAACTTCGTTGATACCGTCTTCAATGTTAATTTTATCTGTAATTTCTGGTGTTGGATATTTTAGAATCATGCCGATATTATCATTGATTTTGATTTTGTTCGTATAATCGTCTTTAAATACCACGGTAACATCATCAAGTTTAATATCAATTTCATAAATCTTTTCATCTTCTTGATCAGTATATTTTACCTTAACGATATTGTCCACAGATTTTGCTCTGATCTTAATAAACAAATATTCCAAATCAAACATCGCTAGGGTGTTTATATCAAAGTTTGTGCCATCTTGCATAATGACACAATTGTTGATAATTTGCTTTATAGCATTAATAACTTCTCGCTTTGTTCCGCCAGCCTGAGCAATTAATAGAATCTTTTCTTCTTTTACAAGAAAAGGTCTGAAACGAATAGCCTGCTTTGTTGATGGAATCACTTCTTCAAAAAGAGGTGCTGATAATTTAGGTAATGACATAGATGAACTCCCATTCAGTTAATTTTAAAATATTGATCTTAAAGTGTTAAAAGGATTATTAACAAAGGACGTTAAAGTATTTACTGGATTTTTAATAGCAGAAAGTGTTTGTGATAGTGTATTAAAACTCAAATTTCTTTGTATTGATGATAAAGAAGTTATTCCTTCACCTGAATTTGCGTCTACAACATTTACGGAGAAATCTGTATAAGCAAATCCTACACTATATTTGATAAGTGTATCATTTGACTCCCAAGATAATCCAATAGAACCAACCATTCTCACAAAACAATCTTTAAATTTATATGTAATTATTTTGTCTGAATTTTCATTGTATAAATAAACCTCAATGTCAAATTTTATATTGTCTTTATATTCCATTTGATATGGTTCGGGCGCCGGAACTGAAGCCACAGTGGGCAATCCAGTATTTTCACTTTCTGTTCCTATGCTAGGATCTGTCTTGAAAGAATCTATAGCAAAATCATTATAATTCATAAAATTAGAAGAATTAGAAAGTTTGTTGAACATAGTCTGAACAACACCTTTATTTGACGCCTCAGTATAAAAATCCATATCAACATCGCCAGCAAATAAAGGTCTATATGGAAATCTTTCTATGGGTCCATATCCATATCGTCTAATATCAATTGTGGCCAAATCTGCTGCTGGAATTCGAACATTACTGGTATAAAATTTAATATCTTCATCGAATCCGCGACTAAAATAAACAAGATAAAGATTGTTCTTCAACAATCCTTTATTTAAAACTTGTGATGTAAACTTATTTATATCAAATCCGGTTTCTGCCTTACGCAGTGTATTTTGTGTAGCGCCAGGCGGATTGCCTGGCTCTAATGCATTTTCCGGAATAAAACTAGTTGCAGCACTTGGAATGCCTCTGACAATTATTGCCATATCTTTTATACCTTACCTATTATTCTTCTGCTGTCGTTCCAAACTTGTCTTACGTTTGCTTTCTTAAAATTCTCAACAGGAAGAAAGAGTGCTATGTCCCATTCCACCGGTAAAATATAAACAAACTTAGACCTTACATGACTGAATAGATATCTTTTCACGCAAGGCTTAATGTATTTATTCGTCGCGGCAGACTGTAGTAAAGAATATGTAATTTTTAACTTGGCTCTGCTATTTAATTTTGGATCCGAGACATAGTTGTACAGCAAGTCCATAAGTTTTGCTCTTAGGGGATAAGGCAAATAGTGCAGGTTAATACCTAGAAAACCGTCTGGCAACGCCTTGAACGGAAAGATCAGTGGGAATCTATCGTAATAAGGCAGGTCAGCCTTTGTCTTTGGATCATAAGCAAAGAGATACATTTTGCCAACTTCTGTTCTATTTACTAGTATTTCAGAAGATGCTAGTAGTTTGTTTTCAGTTATTCTATTGGCCTTCATGGCTGTATTTCTGAACCAATTTCTAGACTCTTGTGTTTTACCTGGTAACAATCCTTTTCTAATACCAGAAACGAGTATATTTGTGAAAGGATTCTTTGTGGTAGTATTCTCTGCCATTAATGTTTACCGCCGTATATTTCGTTTTCTGTCATTAAAATAAACTTCCAATTTCTATCTTTACAATACTCTGACGCTGCTTTCCACTTTGCTTGATTAACTACATATGTCGCGGCTTCATTAAGAAATGCTCTAGTCTTTTTCTTAGGTATTTCTGGTTCCAAAGTTTGCTTGAATGGCTTAATCTCAATTATAGCACACGATTTGTCTGTCTTCTGTATCCATATGTCAGGAAAATATCTATGCACCCTACCATCTAATGGTGAAACATAAGGAATAACGATTTCTTCACTCGACCACTTGACTATCTCAGAATTCATATCACAAAATCTGAATACGTCTGCTTCCCACTTTGATCTAAAGATAATGTTGGTTGGATTCCCCTTATATTTCGTAGGATGCTTGGGTTGAAACTTACCTTTCATTAAAAATCCACTATAAATAGAATAACTACTCTATCTATTTATAGGGAAACCATGGATACTTTAAATTCAAATTTTACAACTGCGGCAAATATGCCTATAAACAATTTGCAAACCATAAAATTAAATCCTCTTTCAGGCATAAACTCTGTTAAAGATGTTGGAGATGTGTCTCTTGCTAGGGCCCTAGCCGGCGGCATGGCCGGAGGAGGAATATCAATTGATAAAGTGGATCCCAAGAACACTGTTATTAACGGTGGTTTTGGTTCAGACCTCACAAGAACAAAGAATCCAGAAAACAGAAATGCCGCTAGTAATAAAGGCGTTATGCCAGAAGAAACAATGTCTGAAACCAAAGAAGAAGTTACTGGTGGTAAAAATTTAAGTTTTCCTGATCCTCCGGCAAAAATCAATATTAAATTTGATTTTAAGAAATATTCCAGAAAAGAGGTTATGGAAATCGCAACGATAAATGGTATTGGAAGTATAACTTTGCCCATTCCCGACAATCTTGTTGATTATACTTCCCCACAATGGTCGGACACATCTTTAGGATATTTTGGACTTTTGGGTAACGGAATTAGTGATTATAAAAATATTCTTGGTGATATGAAAGAAAATTCTAAAAAATATGCGGCTGAAGGCGCGGCTTACGCACTATCTCGCGTTTTTGGCTCTAATGAATTTACAAATACAGTAAAAACTCAACTTGGCGCTACAGAGAATCCTTGGTTGGCTCAAGCATTTCAAGGAATACAATTTAGAAATCATTCATTTTCTTGGACATTTTTTCCTAAAAATGTAACAGAAAGTGTAAGAATAAAAGATATTATTAGAATGTTTAAAGTACACTCTTTGCCTTCATTTAATACACAAACAAAAGCATTTTTTAATTATCCAGACGTTGTTGTTCCAACTTTTTCTGGAGATAATGGATTTCTTTATAAATTTAAAAAATGTGTAATAACTGGAGTATCTTCTCAATATACTCCTCAAGGAACTCCTGCCTTTTTTAAAGGATCAAATGCTCCAGTAGCAATTACTTTCAGTATAAGTTTGGGTGAAATGGAATATCTTATGCGTCCAGATTATCAAGAAAACGGAGATCAGGAAGGATTTGATCTCACACAAACAAATAAAAATGCTCAAGATTTATCAAATTCCGCAGCCGGGTGGTTGTCTGGGAAGGGAATAGATACCTTTTCAGGAAGTTCAGGGGAATCAACGTAACAAATGACACAGTTTTTTAAAAAATTTCCTATAGTAGATTACGGTGGTGTTCCTGCCATAAATTTACTATCGCGTGTAAATATGTCAAAACTTGCTTTGAATAACAAACAAGCATTTTATGATTATGTCATGAACAATAACGAAAGACTTGATTCTATATCATATAACTACTATAAAGATTCTGATTATACTTGGCTTATCAGTCTATCAAACAGTATTATTGATCCTTACTATGATGTGCCTTTATCAGATGAAGATTTGAACAAACTAATAGCAATTAAATATGGTAGTATTTCTGCCGCTCAACAAAAAATTGTTTTCTTTAGAACAAATGGTCTTGGTGATGAATCAAATATAACTACTGCTGCATATGCCGCTTTAAGTATTGGTCAACAAAAGTATTGGAGTCCAGTATCAAGATCAGAATCAAACTATAACTCTAAAATAATAGAATATGTTCGCAGTCAAGAAGAATTGATCGTTACAACAAACAAAGTTATTGGTCTCGAATTATCAGCCGCTACTGGCGCATTTAATGATGGAGAGTTATTAAAAATTTCTGGCGATATCGTCGCTGAATTAGCATATAGCACTACATCATATGCTACTATAAGACACGTTGCTGGTGATATATCTGAAGGAGATGTTATTGAAGGATATACAAGCGGCGAAACAGCAACAGTAGATAGTGTTACCACAATCACACAAAATATTCCAAATGACGAATTGATTTATTGGGATGCCATTAATGCTTATGATTATGAACACGAATTAAATAATAAAAAGACAAACTTAAAGTTACTTGGCAATCAATTTGCCAGTGTAGCACAAACTCAACTAAAAGATTTATTCTTATAATGGCAAGTACATTTCTTCAACCTAACGCAATTGATATTAAAAATATAACACTTTCCGATTTAAGCGGCGGAAACAAAAAAGATATTTTTGGACAAGTTGTTTCTTTTAACATATACGAAGATATATTGTTTCCTGTTGTTCGTGCGGATTTCTTAATCAATGACAGTATAGATTTGATCAATACATTTCCTATAGTTGGAGCAGAAACAATAGAGGTTGCTTTTGTAAGTTCTGGATATGAAGAAACTGTAAAGTATAAATTACATGTTAAATCCGTAAATGAGCAACGCTCTAATATTTCAGGACGATCAAAAACTTATATGATAACAGCCACAAGTGAAGAATTTATAACAAATAATACCGTTGTTGTAAATAAAAAATATTCTCAAAGTTCTGCCGATATTATAAAAAGTATCGCTAAAGATTTTCTTAAAACAAAAAAGAAAATTAATATTGGAGATATACCAAAAGGCACACAAGAAGTTCTTATCAGTAGATTGAATCCGCTTCAAAGTATTGATATGATAAGACGCCGTTCTGTATCTGAAAAATACCTATCTTCAACTTATGTTTTTTTTGAAAATCAAAGAGGTTTTAATTTTACATCATTAGAATTTTTGATGGACAATTTAAAGAAAAAAGTTAACGGAAGAATATATTATCATGATACGGCTCCAAATACCGATTTGAAAAACATGCATAGCAGAAACTTACTTGATTTCAAACATGTTTCTTTGTTTAATAATACAAAAAGATTATCACAAGGCTCGCTTAACAATGTCGTCAAGAAATTCGATTTGATGACAGGAGAAGTCACAACCATTGATTATAAAAATTCAGAAAAACAATCTAAGTTTAAATTTGCATCTGAGAAAGCATTTCCATTAAATTCAACATCATACGAAAAAAAATATGGTTCAGAACCATCCAAAATAATGATTATACCCTATTCAAGTCATTTACCAGAAACCTATATACCAGAATCAATTGGAGCAAAGTTTTCTTTTGCTACAAAAATATCAGAAAACATATTCCATGCCGCAGTATATGGAGATTCTGACCTTGCTGCTGGCGATGTAATTGAAATAAGATTAGACACACAATCTGGATTTACAGACGAACAAAAACAAAATAGACTTGTTTCTGGAAATTATTTAATATCAAAATTAAGACATTCTGTTTTGATGTTATCAGGAGGATATGAAAGAGAATATACATGTTCTATGGAATTGATTAAAGGTTCATATGAGGATAAAGTGTAATGACTACGACAGGAATGGGCGAAGAAGGATTTCATTGGTTTGTGGCCATAGTAGAAGATGATATGGATCCAGAGAAACTCGGTAGGGTTAAGATCAGAGTCATAGGTGAACATGACGATCCTAAGATTCAGAAAGACGAATTGCCTTGGGCTACACCACTACTTCCCACAACATCTGCCAGTTACAAGCAGATTGGTAGATCACCGACGGGTTTAGAAATCGGCTCACATGTGTTTGGATTCTTTCTAGATGGACATGAGAAGCAGTTGCCTATTCTGTGGGGATCATATGCTAAGATGCCAGGTAAAGATCAGAAGAACAACGATGTTGCTGATCTGGCTCGTGAAATAAATACAGTACAAAAAGAACAATTAGGTCCTGAACCTGCGCCGGCGTATGCAGCAAAGTATCCATTCAATCATGTGTGGAAAACAAAGTCTGGTCATATTATTGAAATAGACGATTCGCCAGATAATGAAAGAATACACATATATCACAAGTCTGGAACATATACTGAAATAAATCATGATGGTCAAAAAGTTACAAAAGTAGTAGACAAAGATTATGAAATTGTTGTAAAAGATAAGACTGTCTATGTCGGTGGTGATTGTAACATAACTGTAAAAGGTAATGTGAATATTAATTCAGCAAAAAGCGTTAGGGTTGATGCTGCCGAATCAATTAAATTGTCTGCTCCTGGTGGTGTTGCTGTCATGAAAGGAATGCTCACAGTAGAGGGTGCTATAGCGTCTGGATCAGGTGCAACCGGAACCTTTACTTCGGTAGACGGTCAAACAGTAAGTGTGTCCCGTGGAATAATAACGAATATAATTTAAAGGAATTGTATAATGTCTATTAATGCAAAACAAATAAATGATATGGCGCGTCAGATTAGATATACGACTGACTGTGAAGTTTTGCTTTATGAAGTCAGAGAGCATCTAAAGTCTGTAACAGACGACATTGCTGCCATGGTAAAAGAACAAGCGAGTTTGCTTGAAAAGATTTTACCAATTTTATCTTTGCCCTCTCCTGATCCTATATCAATCGTCAAATGGTTAGGAAAATTGGTGTTAGGCACAGCATATCCACAGTTAAAGGCTTATGTGAGTTATGCTATACAACTTATAGAAATGGCACAAGCATTACAAAATATAATAGCCGCTGTTCAAGAAATTGGTCCAAAACTAGAAGAATGTGCTGCTCAAGTTACAAGTCCTGAGTTTTTATTGAATGAGGCACTAAATCAAGTTAATAACGCGACAAATGGTATGCTTTCAAAAATAGAACAAACTCAAGTGGCCCTTCAAAACATCGTGGGAGAAACTGTGGCATTGGTAACATTTGATACGTCTAGTCCACAAGCATTCATTGGCAGCGCCGCAACAAAACTAGACTTATTAAACTCCCAATTAAATGACGAGATATCAGCACCAATACCTCCTCCCCCCGAACCGTAATAAATATCTTTTTTAAAGAGAAATAAATGGCGAACAATTTCAATCAAGACAAGTATACACCGTTAAAGACTCAGACTGAAATCTACAGCGATTTCTTTACGGACTTTGACGTTCATCCAGAAATACACGATCTTGTCAGGAAAAAGAATGAAGATGCCGTAAAGGCTTCGATCAGAAACCTTCTTTTAACAAATAAATATGAAAGACCTTTTCAGCCAACTCTTGGTAGTAATATAAGAAAATATCTATTTGAGCCTATGTCTCCACAAACTCAAGGATATATTGAAACCGAAATTAGAGATGTTATAGAAAACTTTGAACCTAGAGCAAAATTAATGGATGTTGTTGCAGCGCCATATGTTGATGAAAACGCATATCTTGTTACTATTAGATTTTATCTGATAAATAAGAGTGAAGCAGTAATCCTAAACACTATCCTCTATAGAGTACGCTAATGGCAAATACAAACATTTCACTGACTAGTCTAGACTTTAATGACTATAAAAATAGTCTGAAGACCTTTCTGAAGTCTCAGGACAGATTCAAAGACTATGACTTCGAGGGTAGTAACCTTAACGTTATTCTAGACCTCCTATCATATAACACATATCAGAATGCTTTCTTTATGAACATGATCGGTTCTGAAATGTTTTTGGACACTGCCCAGTTGCGTGATTCCGTCGTTCTAAGGGCAAAAGAACTAAATTATTTACCAAGATCGTTCAGATCGTCTAAGACTACTGTAAATCTTACCATAACAAATTCTGATCCTTCTATAAGTTTAATCATGATTCCAAAAGGAACTACATTTACTTCTAAGGCTGGATCAAACAACTATATTTTCTCCACCGATCAGAACCTTACTGTATCTGGAAACAACGGTGTTTTTCAAGCAAACAGCGTTTCACTCTATGAAGGTACATACATCACAGATACTTTCGTAGTCCAATCTTCTGCTAATACAGACAGGCAAAGACTATTGCTATCTAATCCAACAATTGATACTACATCATTAAGTGTTGTCAGCATTGAAAACAATGGCGCTAATACAGTCAGTTATAAACTATCTTCAAGCATTCTAGACTTAGTAGCAGACTCGAAGGTATACTTCTTACAGGGCGCTGAGAATAATCAGTATGAGATTATATTTGGCGACGATGTTGTTGGTAGAAGACCACCCGATGGATCAACAATCGTGGCAGAATATCGTGCCACAAATGGTCAGTTACCAAACGGTGTTAATAAATTCACACCCAACGGTCAGATCGGCGGCACTTCTAACGTTATTGTAACAACTGTTTCTTCTGCTACTGGTGGCGATGTTGGAGAAAGCACAGAGTCTATTCGTAGA
>Ga0222713_10005017_pt1 | contig 13013 bp, 20 predicted proteins | sample C33_649DmetaG_FD_165061 | JGI IMG/M metagenome (GOLD analysis project Ga0222713, IMG submission 165061) | Estuarine water microbial communities from San Francisco Bay, California, United States - C33_649D | ecosystem: Environmental > Aquatic > Marine > Unclassified | place: USA: California...
TAGCCAGTCCCGCGCTACTTGCTGCTCTGATTCGCGCAGCGGGGCTGTCATGCCGAGTTCTGCCAAAAGACTGCGTTGGACGGATCCTGGCGGGAGGATTTCCAGCAGTTCTGGGTCTGGTCGGGGTGTTTGGTTGGCGGTGATTATCAGGTTCTGGATGTCTTCTGGGAGGTGGGTTTTCAGCACGGGTAGTACTTTAGTGGGCTTTGGGTGGCAAATCTAGTTATTGTAAAGGTTGACATTGTTACACCCATCTGATAGAATGAATACATAAATAAATCTAGACACCTGAGGAGGTGACACTATGGAAACCAAAATCCTGTTCGCAGGCGACATTCACGGCAACATCAAGCACGCTGAATGGCTCTTCAAGCACGCATCCAAGAACGGAGTAACCCACATTATCGCGTGTGGTGACTTCGGGTACTGGGTACACATGGCTTTCGGAAAGAAGTTCATCAACCGTGTCGCTCACCTCGCTGAGAAGAACAACATCCGCTTCTACTGGGTGGATGGCAATCACGAGAACCACGACATTCTTGACGACTTGGTGCGTGAGCATGGTGCCTCTGCGCCCATTCCGACACCAAACGAATGGCTTTGCTACATTCCGCGTGGATGTCGTTTCACCATCGGTGGAAAGACAATCATGGGATACGGCGGTGCGTACTCCGTTGACTGGGATCAGCGTATCGCTGGTCATAGTTGGTGGAGACAAGAACTCATCAACGAATACCACCTTGACGGTATCGCACCAGAAAAGGTTGACATTCTCGTTACGCATGAGGCTCCGCTTGGTAAGCGCATTTCGTACAAGGACGACATTCGTATCTCGGTGCGTCAGCGTGAACTCATCAGCGAACTTGTTGAGAAAGTCCAACCCGATTATCACTTCTGTGGTCATCACCACACGAGGGAGACTTGGACTGTTGGTGACACGCTTGTCAATGTGCTTGGGCGTGACACAATGGAAGACGACTCCGTATTCATCTTGACACTTGACAGCACGGTTGCTGTCTGATAAACTTATTACAACTAGTGAAAGGTTAGGCTTCTCATGAAAGCATCAGAAAAGACCATCATCAAAAAGGCGAAACAACTCGGTATCACAACCGACGAGTTACTTGAAGAAATGGAAGTCGGAACACCCGACAAACCATTTACGATTGCTGTTCGGTTTGACCGACTCTCTCAAATGAAAGAGTTCGCTCAGGCTCTCGGTCACATCGGCGTTGGTATCTACCGTGCTGACGCACTTGACCCTGAGTACGGTGGCGTGGCACGAAAGAACTCATTCGTTCTCCGCACAATCGCTTCCAAGAACAAACCCGACGACTGGCGCGTCGCTTAATCCCCCCAAAGAAAAACCCCCGCACGCGTTCCTGTTGTGCGGGGGTTTTTCTCTTTTCATACGCACTCACTGGTGCGTTTCATGAAACCTCAGAACGGTTCGTCTTCTTCGGTAATCTTCTGCTGGGGTGCCTTCTTCGCAGGAGCCTTCTTCGCTCCGCCATCTTCCGAGCGGGACTTGCGCGTTACGGCAGAGATTCCGCCAACATTGATTGCGATCCGATCAGCAAGAATCTGGACACGCGAACGCTTCTCTCCAGTTTCCTTGTCTTCCCAAGAGTTCTGCTCAAGGCGACCAGAAACAATAACGGAAAGCCCCTTCTCAAGAACTGCCGCTGCGTCCTCTGCGAGATTTCGCCACGCAACAACATTAAGGAATGAGGTCTTCTCTTGACGCTCGCCTTCCTTGTCTGTCCAATACTCGTTAACCGCAACAGAAAAGTCCAACTTTGCTGTTCCGCTGGTCATGAACTTCAACTCTGGGTCTTGGGTAAGATTCCCCGTGATTGTAACATTTGACGCTGACATGAATTACTCCTCGTGTGATGAACCCAACGGAAGCCCCGCGAGTTCATCCAGCACACTACCAGCATGTGCTAGAAATGTCAACTATGAATGTGAATGAAGCACGGCTGCGTGTACACGGGGCTATTACTGAAGTTCTTATAGAAATGATCGCTGAGGAAGATGCGACCGACGAAGAGTTGGAAGAACTCGGTGACCAGATGGGTGAACTCGCAGACATCATCTTGGAAGACATCGGATTAGAAGTTACTTCCGTAAATGACGATGGTATTATTAGTGCAACACTAAGTTTGTATACGGATTTGTTTGAAGATGAAGCACAGTGATTTCTTGGTAAAGTGCGAGGATTGCGGTCAGATGTATGACCCAGATGTGGTTGAGCACATCACCCTTGAGGGAAAGCCCCTCCAGAGTTGTCTTGTTGTTCCATCCCCAACGCCTCCAGAACAGCGTGGGCTAGATAAGTTTGACTGATCTTGAAGACTTCGCGGCGCAGTTCACTCATCGCCGCAGTCCCGAGAACTTTCTGCCAGATGTCTTCGTCGTAGATGTTGTGGCGTGCGAGTAGGAAGTCTTCCACTTCGCTCTTGTCTAAAAGTATTTCCAGATCCCAACCCTGCTTGGCAGTGATGTAGTTCATAATCCCGATAGATGCGTAATCGGCTCCGTGCTTTTCATACAGTTGGTCAAGTGCTTTTCTCACATCACGGAACACACGCTTCTCTTTTCTGTCTTGTTCTATGAAGAACTGACTGATTGTGTAGATAACAGATTGGTCTGCTGATGGCAGGTCAATCGGCACAAGACATTCATCGTCATCGTCGTCTTGGTCGTACATACTTACATCATAAAGCACGAAAGGGTGCCACCCCGTTTGAGGTGACACCCTTTCTTTGGATTTCTTGTCAGACGAGTGCGAGGACTGCGTTCTGAGTTTCCAACTTCTTGCGGGTAACCCACGAGTTGTCATCCATTGACGCTTCTGCGAGTGCCTTCTTGTCATCCGTGCGATGGTGATCAAGGTACTCCACGATGGAGTTGTAAACGCTCCATCCGTTGAAACCGTAGTTCTTGCCGTTGCGCTCATTGACATAGAGAGCACGCACGAGAGCGTTGATTTCATTTCGGTTCTTGCGCTGACGGTCAGTTTCGTCTTTCTTCGCTGGGAATACTTTGTCAATCACCTTGTCAAGTGCTGCCGAGCCAAGCGGTACAGGGATAGCCAACATTGACTCTGCTGTTTCCTTGAACTGCTTTGCCCACTCCACAGAAATGCGCAATGCTTCGTTAGCGTCTTGGAATGCTGTATCCACATTACGAGTGTGACGAGCAGTGAATGTGCGTTGCGCTTGCTTCAAGCCCATAATCACCGTGTTGTTGCATACTGCACGGATGTCCGTGTTCGCATAACGGATGGGCCAGATCCCATCGTGTCCAGTTGAGACGACGAGATAGCGAGCGATACGGTCGTTCACTCCCATTGGGTCAATCACGAGAGTGCCGAGGTCAATCGTGGAGAAGAAGCGTGAGCCACCTCGCAGTACTCCGCAAGTGTCAATCACTGCGTCGCCCTTTGTTGCTCCGACAACTGCAAGAGCACGCTCCATCACTTCGCTGTTCTGACGAACCTCATAACGAGTTCCGACTGTTGCGAGTGGGTTGTAGGTGCCATCTCCGTTGTTACGGATTGTTGCCCGACTGTCTTCAATGATGATTGCGTTGCCGTTCTTGTCAAGAATGAAGTTGCCTTCATCATCAACTGCTGCAACTTTGGTGAGGATGACTTCATAGTCAGCCTGCGCTGCTTCCAGCATTGCATCAAGAGTTTGGAGACCTTGCATCTTCTTGCCAAGTCGGTGCCACGGGATTTCGCCCGAATATGCGAACCGAGCCTGACCGTTAGTGATCTCTAGGTCGTGTGCCATATCTGCCTTTCTAATAGTGCTTACTAAACGGATTATTCCGTCTCGGTAAGTTTATCCGATTAGATGGCTTTTGTCAAGTTTATCTATTTCGGCACACCAGCCGTAGAAAGACCCCACGCCTGAAGGAACTTGAGGTGCTCACGGCGTGTAACCGAACCGTACACACCATCCTGCTTAACCCCAATAATGCCCTGAAGGTCATGAACCTTGACCCCAGTCTGCCCCATTTTGTAAGGCTGCCTGATCACCCACGGGAGGTCTTTTTCTTGGTGGTAGAACAAGGGAGGAGTCCCGCCAGTGCAAGGCAGCGCACCCCAGCCATTGAACCCAACGGGGCTTCTGTGCCATTCATAGACCAGTGGTACGCCTTTGCGTTTGGCGACAGCGGGATCACGCTTGACTTGTGTTCCCCAGCCCTCAATGGCGATTCGGTTGGCGACTATGATTTGCTGTTCTCTGGTTGCTTGGGCTGGATGTTCAGCAAACTGTTCTCCACCCCAGCGTTCCCAAGTTCCCATGTCTGATTTAGGGAATGTACTTTTGGTGTAGATACCTAATCCGCCTCCGTAGTTTCCACCGTTTTTCCAGTCGCTTGCTGTTTCGCATTTAGCAAGTTTGTCCCAGAAAGAGTTGAGTGGGTAGGCGAGTTTGCGTGCCGCTGGTGGTTTTACGACGGGCGGCTTCGTCGTGATCACGGGTTCTTCGGCAAGTCTAGCAGTTGATTTAATTCCTACTTGCTGCGCCGAGACAGTCCCGACAAATACAAACAGTAGAAATACTAAAATGATGACAGCAATTGCTTGTTTCTTTGACATGGATACTCCTTCGTTCGTCGGATAAGGACAGTTCTTGTTTGCTGAGTATGTGAGGGCAAACACGGAACTTCTATGTCAAGTAGTCACAAGTTCAGTTTACCAGTCTCGGCTCTGGAGGGCTAGGTTCGCACCGTTTGGGGACAAGAAAAATATGTGTATATGCGTCAAAACCCCAGTAAATACTAGGGTTTTTGATCGTTTGTGATGTTAGATAAATGTTGGGAATTAGCCGATTTCTACGACTTCTCGGGGGACTTCAGCGCCACATGGGTAGTTTGCTGATTCATAGTGTGGCTTGACATCACACCTTCCGCACGCAAAGTTTTCGCCGTCAAATGACCCCCAGTTATGCGAGTCATAGTTTGCGAGCCGTTCTTCTGGTGTGCCAGCGAAACGGATTGGTCTATCAACCTTCATTTGGTTCCTTCCTTTGATGTAATCGTTAGTCAGCAATGGCTAGGAACGCCACAAAGAGCATGAAGCCAATACAGAAAAACGGGATAAATTCCATAAACACATACTACCACTGGGGTGTATCACTGTCAAGAGATGTCAGTTTCTAACAGTCGGGTCACAAACCAGCAAAAAAACCAAACTTTTGATCACCTCCGACAGGACCCGCCGCCATCCGCCCGGCCGCCATCCGCCATCCCCCTTCACAAGCCCCGCAAACACTTGAAACTACGGGACTTACGGGATGTGGGTAGCCGCAGCAGGCCTGCTGGATGCCCTGGCTGGATCTCCAGAAAGTTGTCTTTTTACAAAACTCATCAAGTACGACGGTGGCGGAAAGCGGGCTTGACTCTGATACACTCATGTGGTAATATTATTGTATCGCCAAATGAAAAGGAGAAAAATGGCAACAAGAGGAATAGTCGCAGAGCGACTACCAGACGGTGGCTGGCAAGGTCGCTATGTCCATTGGGATAACTACCCTGAACGAATCACACAGATTCTCGGATACCTCGTTGAAAGAGACGGAGTAGCCCAAGTTCAGGAAACCATTATTCGCAACAATGCGGAATGGTCAGTTCTTGACCCATTCATGTCCACCGAAAACAAAAAGGTCTACCCACAAGAAGCAGTCGTAGACGGATACGGAATCATCTATCCAGAAAGTGACATCAACAATCCTCGTCACTTATTCCGTAACACCGACAGCGACTCGGCGTGGTGCGAATACCTTTACATCATTGACGCACACGACTTGGAAGTTCACCAAATCGTCGGCAACAACGGGGATCAACCAATCCAAACCACCTTCATTGGTGGACACCTTTGGAAGAACCTCATTCCATCGGGAGTCTGAAACTAAGCGTGGTAGTGGCTACGGTCGCTACCACGCTAAGCCGATAAACCTCGTTCGGTAAATAGGCTCACCAACGCCTGACCGACAGATTCACCACGCACAGAACCCCCCTCTGTAACAGCGTCTACGACACTCCGCTTGCGTTCAATGAGGTCGTACATTGCTTCATCTATCGTTCCCTCGCACAGCAAGTATGTAACAGTCACACTTCCCTGTTGTCCCAAGCGGTGACAGCGAGAGTATGTCTGGTCAAGGTCTGCGGGTGTCCACGGCAACTCCACAAACAACACATCCTGCGCAGCCGTCAAAGTGTGACCCGTCTTCGCTGCCTGAATACTCAACACCATCACAGGCGCAGAACTGATCGGTTCGTTCTGGAAGCGGGACTTGCCAGCCTCAACATCCTCAATGTCCATGCCGCCCTGAATCTTGAGATCACCAAACTTGGATGCGAGTTCATCAACAATGTCTCTGTGGTGTGCCGCAATCACGACCTTCTGCCCAGCCTCAATGTGTTGCTCAATAAGTTCAATCGCTGACGACATCTTTGCTTTCGCTGCTAGACGGCGAAGAACAGACATCTCCACGAGTGCTTGATTGTATTCCGCTTTGATGCGAGCCATGACTGCTGCCGATTTCGGTGATTTCCCAAGTTCTTCTGCGATCCGTTTTGCTTGATCCACCAGATACTCAACAATGTTCGCTTCGGCTTTCTCGTACTCTCGCATCGCCACCTCAGTCCCGCTGACATAAACGGGGTTGTGTCGCACGGGTGGCAGGTCCTTCAGAACCTGGTCCTTGGTCCTCCTGATGTAACAGTTTCCGCGTAGTTTATTGTTGAGTTCATCCATGTGGCTGTGTCCAGAGATGTTCCATTGACCAAATCTGTCTCGGAAAGCGTTGCAGTATCTGCGGTAAAAACCCCAGAGTCCTCCAAAGTCGTTGAGTTTCCCAAGAGCATCAAGTTGCGATGCGTACTCCGCCGGGCGATTCGTGATCGGTGTCCCAGTCAGGCAGAGAACAACACCATCTGGCGGGGCTGATTTGGCAATCTTGATGGCGGATTTGGTGCGCTGCGATGTCGGTGTTTTGATGTAATGAGATTCGTCAAACACATACGAGTTGTGATCAAGGAGTTGCTTGTTCCAATGTTGAATGTTGGAGTATCCGACCACGAGAACTTCGTACCCTTTTTCGGGGAAGTCTTTTCTGTTCGTGACGGTTGCAACCTTTCGGTTTGGCAACCATCTTGCGTATTCTTTTGCCCAGTTCAGGACAAGGTTCGGTGGACAAACTATAACAGAGGGGTATGACATGGTTGCTTCTAGGGTTGCAATCGCTTGCAAAGTTTTTCCAAGTCCCATGTCGTCTGCGATGAAGCATCTTCGGGCCTTGACTGCGTATTCAACTCCTGCCCGCTGGTAAGGAAGTAGTGGCAGTCCCGCGACATCTATGTCGCCGCTTATTGCACGGGACTTTTGGACGGAAGATTCGTGACGCATCTTCTGATCCTGAGCCAGATCAATCAGGTCCTGCGGCAGGTCCTCCTTGAACTTTGTTGCCCAGTCAATAACTTCGTTGAGTGAGGAAACTGGTGCTCGCCACGCCTTTGTCTTTGCGTGCCAAGTGATGCTTGGGATTGTCTTGACGGCTTTGACTTTTACTGGGTCGTAAGCAAATGACAGATAAATCCATTCTTTTTCTTTCCTGATTCCGAAGACCTGGTTGTCGGGCCTGGGCAGATCAAAGAGAAGAACTTCTGGATCGGTGTGGAAGTCGTGCTTTGCTGCGAAGTCCCGCGCTTCGTTGATGCTGGTCATCGGGACTCGCCAGACTTTTGCGAGTTTGTCCCACTTTGAGCCTGGGATTTGTTTGATTTCTGCAACATGGTTCTGGTCGTATGGAAAGTCAAGAATGAGGTGATCGTCGTTGAGAAAGAGTTTGCTCACAGTTTGTTCATCATAACCGCCTTCAATAGTGACGGTGGCGGAAAGCCAAAAACCCCCACACCTTTTTAGATGTGAGGGTTTCTTTGTTTGATCGGATCATTGTTCAGTCGCCGTATTCAGCGAGCCGTGCTTGATATTCACTATCTGAATTGACTCTTTCGTTGTGGCAGTCGTTGCAGATCGCTATCTCAAACCACCAATTCATACCTTTTGCAAGGTCGCACGAACAGTATTCGCATTCTATAATTTCGGTCATCTTCTCTTCTTCCTGTTCTAGTAGGTATGTATCTATTCTACTAAGTGGGTGTATCAGAGATAGATTTATCTGGATCATTGACATTGTTACACCCCTATGTTATACTTGTTATATAAATACGGCGAAAGGAAGTAGCCGTCAGAAAGGAAGTGTATGTTCCCTACATACATAGTGCTGGCTCACACTCCGATTACGAGAGATGATCCCGAGTTCAGCGGAGAATTGGGACTTCTCCCTTGTGAATGGGTCATCTTTGATGGAGTTCACGGGAAAGCGCAGGCTGACGGAAAAGCAAAGAAGTTCCGAAAGCACTTCAGAGAAGTTCAGATTCGGGAAGTCTCAGCAGAGATTCTCTGACATAAAGCCCTCGCTCACAAGGCGGGGGCTTTTGTTTATTCCTTTTCTTCCCGCATTACGGTTACTGGGCCGCCAGCAACCCAGGCACGGCAAGTTCTTGCGGCAGCGCACTTGAAGTCAAACGCTTCGCAGTAGCCCAACTGTCCCGCAGCATCAACCGCGTCCCACTCGTTTGGGTTGTCCGGGTTCACTCCGCCTTTGATGCAGTTCTTCATTTCTGGTGCAACATTGAACATTGTGCAGGTTCCGCAGCGTTGCTTCTTTGCGTCATCTGGGCTGACATTCCATTCGTCTGCGAGTTTCTTCCAATAATCCTCGTTTGGTTCGTTTGGATTTAGAGGACCGTACATTGCGACATCAATGGCTTTTGCACGATTCTTCAGGTTTACAGCAATGTCTTGTGTGGCGACAGGGCATTGGAACTCTGCTTTGATGCGGATGCCCTTGATGTCTTCAATGCGCATTGAGATCTTCTTTCGGATCAGTTGATAACTAATTGTATCTCACTAGTCCCGCCAACCCTGTACAGCGCGGGGCTGGTGCGCTGGTGCGCTGATCTGGTGATCCGCTGCGCTTGCGTGATCCGCCGTGCCGACGGGCTGTTCACCGACGGCTTCGTTTGGGCTGGTTTCGGCAAACTTATCCGTGACACACCCCTCTGGGATAATAACTACATCACCGCAACGGGCGGTGCTGAGCAAAGGAGGCTCTTATGGAGACCACAATGGTTTCTGTCCAAGACCTTGCTCTGTGGCTTCGGTCGCAGGCTTGGTCGCAGTTCGCGCAATCGCTTGCGAGTGCGTATGAGCGTTACGGTCGTCTGACCGAGCGTCAGGAGGCTTCGGCGCGGTCAATGTACGCAAAGGCGCAAGAGCGTCAGGCTCAGCGTCAGGCGCAGGTTCCCGCGAACCCTGTCACCGAGGAGGGCGTGTACGAGCGCGAGGGTATCGTGTACCGCGTCAAGCGGTCGCGTGCGGGTCGTTTGTACGCTTCCCGCTATAACCCTGCTGGCGAGCGCGGTGAGCGTTTCGTGTACGAGGGTGGCGCGGTCTACCGTCTGAGCGCAGATGACCGCATTACGCTTGACCGTGCAAAGGAACTCGGCGCACAGTGGGCGCAGTGTTGCGTGTGCGGGCGTGACCTGTCGGCTACCGAGTCGGTGGAGGCTGGTATCGGACCAGTGTGCGCGGGTCGTATCTGACCCTCCCCGCCAAGAGACCCCTCACCTATCGCGGGTGGGGGGTCTTTCGTCGTTCTGGGGCGTTCTGGCGCGTTCTGGTGACCTTCTACGGAACTTCTCCCAGACGCGTTCGTGGAAGTAGTAGAGGGCGATCTCTGTTACCTGTACGCCCATAGCAATACTGACCGCCTCAGACGCTCTGCGCGTCACTACGAGGGCTATCACACCCGTCAGGGTGCTGTCAGCGAGGAAGTAGGTGAAGGTCTTAGCGAGTGACTCGCGTTTGGAAGCCACGCTACTCACGCTACCCAGATGTACGGGAGGTCGTCAGGAATGTTGCCCCAGAGTGGTCTGTAGTGTTCGGGAAACTTACGCACGAGGTTTGACCTGTGCGACAGGATGATGTCTTCTCTGCCCCACCATTCGGGGAGGTCGGTTGGGTCTGGCTTGACCAAAGCAACAATCTTCTCCAGAGTCGTGTCTTTGTATCCGAGTGCGATCCACGCTTCGCAGATGGCTTGCCCATACGCCGATAGCCCCGCTTCGTGACCGCGCCACATGCGGGACGCTGGGTGGTTGATCCAGCCTTTGGTCAGTCCGAGGTTTGCTTTGAGGATTTGGAATGTTTCAACTCGTTGTTTGCCGAGCCGTCGGTAATCAAGAACTTGTGCGATTTCCGAAAATGTTGTTTCTGGAACGAAAACTTGCATTATTTATATTCCTAGTCTAAAGTTGGATCAACATTTTACAACGATTGGATGGCGGAGTCAAGTGCCTGAAAAACAAAAAGAACTGATCGCGAACGGATATGGCATTCTCTTCTGCGGGATCGTCATTCTGATAGCCCCGCTGCCGCTTGCTATTGGCGGGGCTGGGCTGGCGTTCTGGTTTGGGCGACGGATTTGGAACCAGATAAGCAGAAACCCCTAGCCGTTTCCGACTAGGGGCTTGCTTGGGGGTTGGGTTGTTGGGATAGGGGTGGCTCAGAGCGAGTCGCCCGAAGCGAACACGGGAACTCCGTGGTCGTGGTAGATGTTCTCTGCACCGAACGGAACTTCCATACGGACTGTATTGACGGTGCCAGCCTCCTCATCCCACCCGTAGTTCAGGTAGATGATTTGACCGCCAAGTGGGGAGAACTCCTCACTCAGAGTGACGCTAATCAACTGTGACATTTTGCCTCCTCTCTGTTCTAGTAGGTACGGGGATAAGTTTATCTAACGGGTGTGTCATAGATAGGTTTATCTAAGACTTGCTACTTATACACCCCTGTAGTAAGATAGTTGTATGGAAGTGATACTTCACAAAGACCTAACGCTAGGGGAGACGCTACGGCTACTCCGCTACGCAGAGCGCACAGCGATTAGTCGCTTCCGCTTTGGGTCGCCCTGTCGCTTCATCAGAACCGTGGACATAGCCGTTCACATCATTCTGCCAGAAGCAGTAGAAGGCTTCTCACCACGACTCAGCAAGTACCTACGGACAACTAGCCCACGCTGGGGTCGCTCGTGGAGACATTGGTAATACACCCCTTTGGCATACTGAATAGACACAAGCAGAAAGGAAGCAAGTGAACAGAGAAAGAGCAGAGTTCATTTACGACTCGCTTTGGAGAGACTTTGACAAAGTTGATCTCAACCCTGAAGATTGGGATCTCAGCAAGTTCGGTCTGAACTGCAGTCACCGCACACTCGGAGAGATTGCTGAAAGGCTCGGAGAGGTCATCAGCGAAACAGAGGCTGAGTACCCTGTCTACATCTGGGCAAGGCGACAGAACGACTCCGTATATCTCAGTATGGACATCCGCACCGAGACACAAGACCACCACTTCACAGACTGCACCTGACATCAAACCAACCACGAAGACCCCACTCGGAAACGGGTGGGGTTTTTCTTTGCCCCGTCTTCTGTAGTCCCGCGTAATACATAACAGTGCGGGGCTTGCGCGATAAACGGTGTGCTATTATCACCAGCGGGGCGCATCAGGGTGTTTCTTCCTTTCTACCTGGTGCGCCCCACTTTCTTCTTTTATTCGCCTTCTATTGTGACGGTGGCGGAAAGCAAGAAACCCCCACGCTTCGTAAAGCGCAGGGGTTCTTGTTTGTGGAGTGTTTGTTGGCGGTCAGAGCCACTCAACGAGATCGCCGTCTGCAATCTCTGAGTAGTCAAGGTCGTTCGCATCTGCGATTGCCTGCCACACATCTTCCTCGGTGAGTGGTTGATCCCAATCTATGAAATCTTGCCACTTCTTCGGTGCGGTCATTTTGCCCCCTTTCGGTGTCTAGTAGGTATGCATACATTATGACATAGGGGTATGTCAGGGTTATTTCAATCCTTGACACCGATACACCCTGTTGTTATACTTGGGTTATGAACGAATGGATACGCAAAGAGCGAGCGTTAGAACACGCAGAGTACTTTCGCTACATCAACCCGTTCTACAGAAGTGTCTTGGAGTATCGGCGTATTCACGGCGACATCACTATCAAGCAACTAGAAGCAATAGAAAGAAACATTGAGCGAGAAAGGGCAAGGTTCAACCAAGTATGAAAACAACACAAGACATTCTGTTGGGCATTCTCCGCACAATGGACATTCCTGAAGCACGAAGAAACATCAACGATCCGAATAACCTTCGCTGGTTACTTCGGAACATTCGCATAAACAATAACGAACATCAGGACATAGAGCGAGCAATCGGTCTCATCAAACTACATATCCCCGCAATAACGGGCGAATAACTAGTCAAATAAACTCGCCTGAGTTTCGCTATTACCGCCTACTTCTAGGCACACCTTGTGGGCATACCCCATTGAGTGGCTTGCCCTCGTGACGCTCGTTCCACGCTTTCCGTTTTTACTCGCAACCCACCCGATTACCTTTTCGTAGTAAGACATCCCACTAGAAATCTCGTGATTGCATATTTCACAAATAATCATCCCCGCATTGTAGTCCCGCCGCTGCTGCAGATGCACGGGACTGCTGCGTAAAAACATAGATGCGCGGGGCTGACGCACGGGTTGGAAGTTTGCGATCCGCCGGGTGATCCGCCGGGTGATCTGATCCTTGAGAAAAAACTGAACTTTCGTGCAGTTTCGTATTGGGCGAACCTAACCAGAAAACCGTGACACACCCATTTGGGATAATGGTATGGCTGACAGGAAGTATCGCCTACAGCAAACCTTGAACCGTGATACACGGTTGTGGTAAGATAGATACATACCTACTAGACCAAAGGAAGCGAAATGATTACTGAAGCAAACATCAGCCGTATCAGGAAGCACATTCTCAAAGTGGCGCAAGACAAGAACCTTGACATAAACGCCGTCAATGAGATCATTGAGAAC
>Ga0222713_10005018_pt1 | contig 13012 bp, 7 predicted proteins | sample C33_649DmetaG_FD_165061 | JGI IMG/M metagenome (GOLD analysis project Ga0222713, IMG submission 165061) | Estuarine water microbial communities from San Francisco Bay, California, United States - C33_649D | ecosystem: Environmental > Aquatic > Marine > Unclassified | place: USA: California...
TCAGCAACAAGAGCAGCAATGCCAATACTTACTATTGGGATTTTGGAGACTCCAGTTACTCATACCAGCAGAGCCCATCCAAGTCCTATGGCCACAGCGGCACCTATACCATTTGTTTGAAGGTATACAATCAGCAAGCCAACTGTTACAACACCTTCTGCAAAACCATCAGCATTGTCATCAAGCGTAGCCGCGAGACGCAAGCTGTTGATATGGGCATTTACCCCAATCCAGCTGATGAATATTTGCACCTGAAGGGAACCGCTGAAGTTCACAGTTACGAAATCACCAATGCCGCCGGCCAACGGGTTCAGGGTGGATCCTTGCAAGGAAACTCCATCGATCTACGCGCATTGCCCAACGGATATTACATGCTGCGCTTGCCGGGCCATAATCCGCAGGCATTCATTGTGCAACATCCTTAAGACAATTCCATTATCAGAAGCCATGACGAAAATCATGGCTTCTGCCTTTTTATAGCCCTACCTTTGTATAAAATTAAGCCCATGGAACGCAAAACCAACAACAGCATTTTGGTACCTACCGACTTCTCGGAGGTGGCCGATCGCGCGGTCGAACACGCCGTGCACGTAGCCAAAGCCTATGGAAACAACATCACCTTGCTCTATGTCATGGAAGAGGGCCTCTTCAGCGGCTTGTTCGCGGGAAGCCAAAGCGCCATGATCGAGGATGCGATGAAAATCAAATTGGACCAACAAGCCAAAGAACTTTCTGAACGCAGCCAAATCGAAATCAAAACCCGCATAGCCAAGGGACGCGTATACAAGACCATCGCTCAAATCGCGAATGCCGAGTCATTTGACTCCATCATCATGGGTTCACACGGCGCCAGCGGCTTTGAACAAGTCATTGGCTCAAACGCCTCACGAACCATTCAGTATGCTGAGGTTCCTGTGGTGGTTGTGAAAAACAGCAGCATTGGGAAAGACGGCTACCAGAAAATTGTCATGCCCATTGACCTGACCTTGGAGAGCAAACAAAAGGTGGATTGGGCCATTCACTTGTCCAAAACCTTCAAGTCTGAGATTCACGTGGTTTACACCGAATCAGACGACGAATACCTGAAAAAGAAAATTGCCGCCAACATTCGCCAGGTTGAAAACCGCTTGGAAGAACACGGAATCTCTTTTCAACTTTACAAGTTTGAAGATTCCATCATGGACAATTTCGCTACCGAAGTTTTGAATTACGGCAACATTGTCAATGCCGATTTGATTCTGGTCATGACGCATACCGAAAAAGGCATTTCAGAGATGATGATTGGAACCCTGACCCAGCAGTTGGTCAACCGTTCGGTTAAAGTTCCCGTGATGTGCATACACCCTCACGAAGTTGGGTTCCTTTTTGATTATTAAACCCTCAAAGAGAGCATAAAAAAAGCCCCGAAGGAATTCGGGGCTTTTTTTATGGGCCGATTGTCTTGAATCAAGCCAGATTCACGGATGTCGGGCACTGAAGCCTAGATTGACAGGCACGGAACCCTGGATTGAAGGTTATGGCTTGAGCCCCGCTGCAAGCGGGGCGAGAAGTTGCCGGTAATTCTGGAAGTGCTCTATTGGGGGAGCCACTTCGATTAAAAGTCCAAAATGATGCCAATGGTGGGCAGTACGTTGCCGCTTGTATTGGGCAAGTACTCGGCTTGGTAACGGCTGGGATCTTGCGCATCGACCAAGAGGCTTCCGTCTTCGGCTTGGGCTGCAATCAAGGTTTCAGGTCCCACAAACTGGTAATTGAAGAAATTCTGGATGTCGAGATATAGGTTCAACGAATACTTGGACTTGTACCAAACTTTGTCCACTCGAAGATCGAACTGATTGAAGGATCCCAAGCGCTGCCCATTGAGTTGGCTATAATCCAACAAGGCCACTGACTTGACATCCCAATTGGAAATCATCATGCTTCGGTTGACATCATAAGGGGTATAGGGGCGGCCGGTGGTAAACCTCCACTTGGCGCCCAACTCCCAATTGCGCTTGAGTTTCTTACCTCCCACCAAGCTCAAGGTATGGCGGCTGTCCCAAGACGAAGCCACCCAATCTCCCTTTTTGTCGGTGAACGAAGACCAAGCCAAAGTATAGCTCAGCAAACCGTATAGACCGCTTTGGCTTCTGCGCTGAATGAGCAACTCGGAACCGTAGGCGCGTCCCTCTCCAAAGGAAGAAACAGGCTCGCTTCCTACTGTGGCAAAATCCACTCCCAGATTGCCCAAGCTGATGCTATCGCGCAAGGCGAAGGGATATTGGCTGTATTGCTTGTAGAAGCCCTCAAGGGTGATTTTGGTTTCCCCGTCGGGGTTGAAGCGAAAACCGGCCGAGGCCTGTCGATTGCGAATGAAATCAATGCGATCGCGGTTGGCTAAGCCCCCACCCTGTTCCCGGTAGCCCATGATCGTGTAACTGGGCAGCTGGAAGTATTGACCGACATTGGCGTTGAGGGACCACTTGCGAGAAAGCGGATAGGATCCTGAAACATTCAGGCCGGGTTGGCGCCAAAGTCTCGCCATGGAAGAATTGTAGTCACTCCCGTCTAAACGAAGGCCAAAGCCCAGCAAGGCCCCGCTTGAAAAGGAACGCGTCAATCGCGCAAAGCTTCCGTACTTCCAAGCATCCAAAGCGCTGGCTAGATTGACTTCCAACACCCCCTGGGGTACCACCACTTTGGCATAGGAATTCACCCCATACTGGGCAAATTCAGCCGATGCCCCCAACAAGAATTTCCAAGCACCCCAGTAAGTTTCCCGCTCATATCGAAACTTATTTTCTTCTTCGGTACTGGTATAATCAAGCAGCTTGTTGGACTCCAGGCTTTCATCGTTGTTTTTGTATTTTTTGGTTTGATTGCTCAACATGCTGCGCGACAAATAGTAGCGCGTTTTTACCCCTGATTCGCTTCGGTGCGAATACGAAAACCCAAAGGTGTAGTTCCACTGAGCATAATCGGGCAAATAGCCCAAAATGTATTGGTTGGATTTGTATTGCAAGGGGTCAGTCACCTTTTCGTTGACCTTTTCATTCAACCTGAAATAATCCAAGGCCCCTACTGAAACGACTTCCAATCGGTCTTTGGAATTCAGATCGATGGACAACTTGCCCTGATAATCATTGAAATTGGGCAAAAAGGGCAGCTGCAAAGCCGCAAATAACCCTTGCAGGTAACTCTGCCGTGCAGAAAACACGTAAGAGGCCTTTTTCCCCATGGGACCGTCTGCCGTCAAACCTACATCGCTGCTTCCCAATGTAAATCGGTATTTGCCTTGCTCGCGGTTGCCGTCAATTTGTTGAAAATCCATGACCGCACTCAGACCCGTAGCCCATTGAATGGGGAAAGCACCGGTGTACACGTTCACCTCTTTGATGAAATTCACATTCAAGAGTCCCACGGGTCCTCCCGTGCTTCCTTGAGTTTGGAAGTGGTTGATGATGGGGATTTCAAACCCGTCTAGGTAGAATTTATTCTCAGCTGGCGCACCGCCGCGAATGATGATGTCATTGCGAAAACCGGGAACGGAAATAACACCGGGCAGGGATTGAACGATTTTGGAAATGTCGCGATTCCCACCGGGGTTGCGCTCGATTTCTCGAATGCTCAGTTGCTGGCTGCTCACGGGGCTTTCAGCGCTTCGTTTTTGCAATCCGCTGCGGGTGATGCTCACCGTACCTACACTCTCGGCCAGACTCTCCATCGACAATTCCAACAATGGGTTTTTGTCGAATGTGTAAAGCGCCTCTGCCACGGCCACACTGGCATAGCCCGATTTATTCAATTCCAAGCGGTAAAATCCCGGCTCTACCGGCCCAATGGAAAATCGACCGTCGGCCCCGCTCATTCCTTGAACTACACCTCCATTGACCAAAACTTCTACATTCGTCAACAAGGCCCCCGATTGGGCATCTCGAACCAAACCTTCCAACCGCAATGTAGCTTGGGCCCAAGCTGATGACCCTATCAGACAGCCCAATGCGAGTAAAAACACAAATCGTTTCATTCAAAAAGTTAAACAAAACTCGAAACGAATGGTTTCACCGTCATTGAAAAAAACGCCAGAATGGCAGACCCCTTAACATTCAAGCGCCAATCGGCATAAAAACCGCCGAAAATCAGACATTCTGCCCGACTTGTCAATTTGGCTTGTTTTTCGCGAAGGGTCATGCGCAAAGCCTTATTTTTGCGTATTCCCATGTTTGGATCCGTTTTACAATCCCTGAGCAAATTACTGGGTGGCAGCCATGCCGAGAAAGCCCTGAAAGAGATGGAGCCCATTGTGGCCCAGATCAATACTCATTACGCTTCTTATCAATCGCTTAGCCACGATGAATTGAGAGCGAAATCCCTGGCGTTTCGCCAAACAGTAGCCAAAAAACTGTCGGGCATTGACCAGCAGTTATCCCAGATTCAGCAGCGCTTGATTGAATGTCCTGAAAGCGACATTGACCAGCGCAACCTTTTGTTCTCAGAACAAGATGAACTGGAGAAAAAGCGCGACGAAGAATTGGAAGATGTGCTCAACGAATTGCTTCCCGAAGCCTTCGCCGTCATGAAAGACGCGGCCCGACGGTTTTCAGAAAATGAAGAAGTTCGGATACAAGCCCTGGAATTGGATCGCGAATTGGCCACCCGAAAGGAGTTTGTGCGCATCGAAGGCGACCAAGCCGTATACCGCAACGAATGGACCGCAGCCGGCGGTCAAATCAAGTGGAACATGGTTCACTATGATGTGCAATTGATTGGCGGCATAGCCCTGCACCGCGGCAAAATCGCCGAAATGGCGACGGGTGAAGGTAAAACCTTGGTTAGCACTTTGCCTACCTATCTCAATGCACTGGGTGGTCGCGGGGTTCACTTGGTGACGGTCAACGATTATTTGGCCCGTCGAGACGCCGAATGGAATGCTCCTGTTTTCAACTTTTTGGGATTGAGCGTAGACTGCTTGGAGTACCACCGCCCCAACAGCCCTGAGCGCCGACGCGCTTACCAAGCCGATATCACCTACGGCACCAACAACGAATTTGGCTTTGACTATCTGCGCGACAACATGGCGCATAGCCCCAGCGACCTGGTCCAAGGCAAACACCATTATGCCATCATCGATGAGGTAGATTCGGTCTTGATCGATGACGCTCGTACGCCCTTGATCATTTCGGGCCCTACCCCCAAGGGTGACGTTCAGCAATTCGACTTTCTAAAGCCCCGTATCCATGCATTGGTTGAGGCCCAGCGCAAGTACGCGAACCAGGCCTTGGTCGAAGCCCGCAAATTGATTGCCGAAGGCAACAGCGGCCACAAAGAAGGAGAAGGCGGATTGGCGCTCTTGCGCGCACAACGCGCCTTGCCGAAGAACAAGGCCTTGATCAAATTCTTGGGCGAACCCGGTGTTCGCGGCATTTTGACCAAAACCGAGAACCATTATCTGCAAGATCAGCAGAAGGAAATGCCTTTTGCCGACGCTCCACTGTATTTCACCATCGATGAAAAAACCAACAGCGTAGACCTGACCGACCGGGGCATTGAAACCATTACCCACAACGGGGAGGATCCACACTTTTTCGTCATCCCTGACGTAGGTTCCAGCATGGCTGAAATTGAACGCAGCTCAGATGATGACCAGGCCAAGTTGCGCATGAAAGACCAGTTGATGCAGGAGTTTTCAGAAAAAAGCGAACGCATTCACTCGGTGCAGCAGCTGCTCAAAGCCTATACCCTGTTTGAACGCGACATCGAATACATTTTGCAAGACGGCAAGGTAAAAATCGTTGACGAGCAAACCGGCCGTGTCATGGAAGGTCGCCGTTATTCTGACGGTTTGCACCAAGCCATCGAGGCCAAAGAAAACGTCAAAGTAGAAGCGGCCACTCAGACGTACGCCACCATTACGCTTCAAAACTATTTCCGCATGTACCACAAGCTCTCGGGCATGACGGGAACGGCAGAGACCGAAGCGCAAGAATTGTGGGACATTTACAAGTTGGGCGTGCAGGTCATACCCACCAACCGCGCCATATCAAGAAAGGATTTTGACGATTTGGTATACAAAACCAAACGCGAAAAATACAATGCCATCATTGACGAGGTGGTGGAATTGACTCAGGCAGGCCGACCTGTTTTGGTGGGCACGACCAACGTGGAGGTGAGCGAATTGCTCAGCCGCATGTTGAAACTGCGAGGGATCAAACACAATGTACTGAACGCCAAGCAGCACCAAAGAGAAGCCGAAATCGTAGCCGAGGCAGGCCAACCTGGCGCGGTGACCATTGCTACCAACATGGCGGGTCGTGGTACTGACATCAAAATTTCTGAACAAGTCAAATCATCTGGAGGTTTGGCCATCATCGGCACCGAGCGCCACGACAGTCGCCGAGTGGACCGTCAGTTACGCGGTCGAGCCGGTCGTCAAGGTGATCCCGGTACTTCGCGTTTTTATGTCAGCCTTGAAGACGATTTGATGCGCATTTTTGGCTCTGAACGGGTCAGCGCTTTCATGGACAAATTTGGCTACAAAGAAGGCGATGTGATCGAACATTCCTGGATGACCAAAACCATTGAGCGCAACCAAAAGCGCATGGAGCAAAACCACTTCGGCATTCGCAAACGCTTGTTGGAATATGACGACGTCATGAACAAGCAACGCACAAACATTTACCGCATGCGACGCAATGCCCTGTTCGGCGATCGTTTGAGCATCGATTTGCGCAACATGTTGTACAATTGGTGCAACGACGTGGTAGAAGACACCCGCGACTCTGGGTCCTACGAAGATTTTGAACTCGAAGTCATTCGCACCCTAGCGGCAGAGCCCGGCGTGAGCGCAGAAGAATTCGCCAATCGCAGTTTGAGCAACGAGACCATTACAGAACGCTTGTTCCAGGCTTTGAGTCAACGATATGCAAGCAAAACGCAACAGATGGCCCAAAGCGCGTATCCGGTGTTTAGCCGCATTCGCAGCGAACAAGGCGATCGCATTGAAAACGTAGTGGTTCCATTGACCGATGGCATTCATGACTTCCAGCTGCATGTGGCCATGCAAAGAGCCTTAGACAGCGAATGCAAGAGCATGATTCAGGATTTGGAAAAATCCAGCACCTTGCAAACCATCGATGACGAATGGAAAGAGCACTTGCGTGAATTGGACGAGTTGAAACAGAGTTCACACAATGCTCAATACGAACAGAAAGACCCCTTGTTGATCTACAAACTGGAGAGCTTCGAGTTGTTCGGCCAAATGCTTCGCAGGGTCAATCAACGCGTATTGGGCACCTTGCACAAAACCCGCATCAAGGAGAACGACAACGTAGCCGAAGCCCGTCAGCCCCTTCGGCGGGTAGAACCCAAGGTTCAGGCACACAAAGACGACTTTGAGCAAGCGCCTCAAGGCCAAGCCCCTGTGGCTCAGGCTGCTCCTCGCCCTCAAGCCCCGGTTGTCAACGATCTGAAAGTGGGTCGAAACGACCCCTGTCCCTGTGGAAGCGGAAAGAAATTCAAGCAATGCCACGGAACCGTGTAGATAAGCCTTCCCCAAACGGAGAGGATGATACCGAAAACGGGTACCTCGTATTCACGGAAGCCTACCATAAGAAAAGGGGTTTTTGCTGCGGTTCAGGCTGTCGCCATTGCCCGTATTCTCCCAAACATCAAAAAGGGAATCGGCAACTCAAACCCTAGTGTTTTTGTGTACAAGGAGTGGAAACCTTGCCCCGGCTGAGCCCTTGCCCGGCGTTATCTTTGAAAGGTGAATCAAGCCATCCAATCTGCCCTCATATCGGTCTTTTACAAAGACGGATTGGAACCCATCGTCAAAGCCCTGCACCAACAAGGTACTACTTTGTACTCAACCGGAGGTACCCGTGCTTTCATTGAACAGCTCGGCCTTCCTTGTGTAGCCGTTGAAGACTTGACCCACTATCCCAGCATTTTGGGAGGGCGCGTCAAAACCCTGCATCCCAAGGTTTTTGGTGGCATTTTGGCTAGACGGGAATTGGCTGAAGACATGGCTGAATTGGCCCAATACGAAATCCCCACCTTTGATTTGGTTATGGTCGATTTATATCCCTTTGACGAGACCGTAGCCCAAGGGGGAACTTCAGAAGAAATCATTGAAAAAATCGACATCGGCGGTGTATCCTTGATTCGCGCCGCAGCGAAAAACCATGCCCACTGTTGCATCGTTTCCAACCGCAATCAATACCCTTCCTTTTTGGCCATGATTCAAGCCCAAGGAGGCAGCCGCTTGGACCAACGACGTGCCCTAGCCGCTGAGGCCTTCCAAGAGACATCTCGCTATGATCGTTCCATCGCCGCATGGTTTGCCGGAGAGAGCAGCATGAGCCTGCGCTACGGCGAAAACCCCCATCAAAAGGGCATATTCGAAGGAAACTTGGGAGCCATTTTCCAAAAAATCCAGGGCAAAGAGTTGTCTTACAACAACCTTCTGGATGTCGATGCGGCTTTGAATCTGCTTCAAGAATTTCCTTCAGGCGATGACAAAACCTTCATCATTATCAAGCACAACAACGCTTGTGGCGTAGCCTCAAGACCAACGGTGTTGCAGGCTTGGAAAGACGCACTTGCCTGCGACCCTGTTTCTGCATTCGGGGGAATTTTGGCCGTCAATGGCGAAATCGACGCCGAAAGCGCTCGCGAAATTCACGGTTTGTTTTTTGAAGTCCTCATGGCTGAATCTTTCAGCCCCGAAGCATTGGCCATTTTGTCGGCTAAGGAAAACCGCATACTGCTCAGCTTGAAACCTGGGTTCCATTTGTCGCAAGAAATTCGCCGAACGGCTTTGAATGGCTTTTTGGTACAAGACCGAGATGCACGCAGCGAAAACCGCAACGAAATGAAACCGGTTACCCAGGCTCAACCCAGCCCCGCCCAATTCGAGGATCTGGAATTTGCCTTGAAATTGGCCAAACAAACCAAGAGCAATACCATTGTTCTGTGTAAAAACAAACAATTGTTGGCTAGCGGCACGGGTCAAACCAGCCGCGTAGACGCCTTGCAACAGGCCATCGAAAAAGCCAACCGTTTTGGTTTCGATTTGGAGGGGGCGGTCATGGCATCCGATGCTTTCTTCCCCTTCCCCGACTGTGTAGAGATTGCCGACAAAGCCGGGATCACCGCTGTGGTTCAACCCGGAGGCAGCATCAAAGACCAGGCGAGCATCGACTACTGCAATGCCAATGGCATGGCCATGGTTACTACGGGAGTTCGCCACTTCAAACATTGATCGATGTTGTATAGGCTCATTAAATTCTTCTTATTTCTAATGCCACCCGAGGTGGCGCACGAATGGGCGTTGAAATCCTTGAGCCTGGCATTGCGCATGCCGCTTATTGGCCCCTGGCTCGAAAGTACATTCAAGCCCCAAACCGGCCACAGTGTCGAGGTAAACGGCATCACTTTCGCCAATCCAGTAGGGCTAGCAGCAGGCTTTGATAAAGACGCCAAATGGCTTCCCCTTTTGCACAAATTGGGGTTTGGCTTTGTCGAAGTGGGCACGGTTACCCCCAAACCCCAAGATGGGAACCCGCAACCGCGTCTATTTCGCTTACCCGCAGATCGAGCCTTGATCAACCGCATGGGCTTCAACAACCAAGGCCTTGAGGCCATGGTGGAGCGCCTGAAAAACCGCCCCAAAGGTTTGGTGGTTGGTGGCAACATTGGCAAGAACAAGGTTACCCCCAATGACCAAGCCATCTCTGACTACATTTTGGGCTTTGAAGCCCTTTACGACCATGTAGATTACATAGCCGTCAACATCAGCAGCCCCAATACCCCAGGGCTTCGCGATTTGCAAGAAGAAGGCTTTATTCTTTCCTTATTCGAAACTTTGCAGGAGCGTCGAAAATCCAAAAGCGCATGGAAGCCCATTTGGATCAAGATTGCCCCCGACTTTAGCACAAAGGCCCTTCAAGGCCTCGTTGATACCTTGAAAAAAGCCCAAGTAGATGGCATCATTGTTAGCAACACCACCGTTTCCCGCGAAGGTCTGACAACTTCTGAGCGCCAAATCAGCGACATAGGAGCCGGTGGTTTGAGCGGTGCCCCTGTCTTTGAAAAATCAAACCAAGTCTTGGCAGAAGTAGCCTTGCGCACCAACGGCGAAATTCCACTGATTGGGGTTGGTGGCATCTTCAACGGCTTTGATGCCCAAGAAAAATGGCTTCGCGGGGCTCAATTGATCCAAGTCTACACGGGCTTCATATACGAAGGCCCTTGGATTGTGAAACAAATTCTAAAGGGATTGAGCGCTCAGAAAACGGTCTATTAAGAGCCCGTTTCTATGAGGAAAAACTGCAGGCGATTGACCCAGTATGCGCGGTCGTCTAACCACCACAATTCGTATCGCAATTCCCATTTCTTCTTGCCTTTTTCCAAGGTGATGATGTAACGCGTAGCCGGGAACCCATTGCTCGAGCGCCACTGCCCTTTTTCAGGTCTTATTTGCACGCCGCGCCAGGTAAATCGCTGCTTGGCAATTTGGGCTCTGAGCTTTTGGAAACTCTTTTGAAATTGAAAAACGTAGTTCAGGTATTGACCTTCAGCCATGGCTTGGGGAGATGCCGTATCGTGCAAGCGCAATTCCCGCAAAAACTGATCTTGGGAGACAAAGCCATATTCGGGCATGGCTTTTTTGTTTAAAATCCAGGCGACAAGGGTATCCAAGGCCTCTTCTGCCGTTGAAAATCCGGGATTGAAAACAAATTCAACCGGGGTCGTATCGACAACTCGATGGCGAATCAAAGGCCGTTTGCTTTGAAACAAGGTATCCAATGGGAGCTTCTCTGCCGAATCCAATATCTGGCCAAACCCAGGAATAGACCACGCTATTGCTGCAAGCCAAACTAGAAATACACGAACTTTGCCCCTCATTCTCCCGCAATTTACGCCAAAGATGAACCACAATTCAGATGCTAGCCCCAATCGATTGCTGCAAGAATCGAGTCTTTACCTTCAGCAGCACGCCTATAACCCCGTTGATTGGCAGCCTTGGGGCGAGGAAGCTTGGCAACAAGCCCAACGAGAGAACAAACTGGTATGGGTGAGCATTGGCTACAGCGCTTGCCATTGGTGCCATGTGATGGAAAAAGAGTGCTTCGAAGACAACGAGACTGCCGAAATCATGAACCATCACTTTGTTTGCATCAAGGTCGATCGCGAGGAACGCCCCGATGTCGATTCGGTATACATGGACGCTTGCCAAATCATGACTGGCCGAGGTGGTTGGCCTCTGAATGTCTGCTGCACTCCTGATCGAAAACCCGTATACGCTGGCACTTATTTCCCCAAGGCCCAATGGCAACAAGTACTGCTGCAAATTTCTCAAGGTTGGAAACAAGACCCCCAAGCTTTTCGCGATTACGCCCTCAAACTCATGGGGCAAATGCAGGCCATGAACGGGCCAGAGGCCGAGGCGGCAACCTCGCTGATGAGCCAGCAAGAGTGGCGAGAGACGCATGAGCGATTTTGCGAAAACATCGACTGGGAGTATGGCGGTTTGAACCGAAGCCCCAAATTCATGCTGCCCAACCAACACGAATACAACTTGGATTACTTGCTCAGCTCTGAATCAGAATCAGCCCGAGAGTACCTGCATTTATCCCTGATTAAAATGAGCCAAAGCGGCATATACGACTGCCTTCGAGGAGGGTTCTATCGCTATTCAACCGATCGCTTTTGGTTTGCCCCTCACTTCGAAAAAATGCTGTATGACAACGCGCAGCTCATCTCCTTGTATGCCCGTGCTTTTGCCTATTCAAAGGCCGAGTTATACCGAACGGTGGCCCTGGAATGCCTGCAGTTTGCCAACGACGAATTGCGGGTTGGAATCCCCTTCGGATGCGCCCTGGATGCAGACTCAGAAGGCCATGAGGGCTACTATTATACCTTTCCCACGACTGAGCTTGAAACCCATCTCGATTCCAAAAGCATGAATTTAGCCCATGCTTTGTACACCCTGAAACCCGAAGGCAATTGGGAAAACAATCGAAACATATTGCACGGCCATTTGGCGCCTTTGCAGGCCATGGAGCAACTGAAACTATCGGCCCAAGAATACACCGAACAACTCAAGCAGATGAAATCGCAATTGCGGGCCATTCAAGATGGCCGGGTGCGACCGGGATTTGACAGCAAAGTCCTATGCTCCTGGAATGGCCTGATGCTCAAAGCCCTGGCTGATGCATCCCTGTTTTTACCCGAACCCCAATACGGGCAGCAAGCCAAAGAATTGGCCAACTGGATGTGGGAAAGCTTTAAAAAGCCGCAGTCCCTGCACCATGCCTTTGCCCAGGGTCAGTCCTACATTCCCGACCAGTTGGAAGACTATGCTTTGTTCGCCCAAGGGCTCTTAGCTCTCCACAAAGCCATGGAAGACTCACAGTCCCTGCAGCGCGCAGAAAAGCTGGTTGACGAAGCCTTGAAACTATTCTATGACCCCAGCGAGCAGCAACTCTGGATGCTTCCCTTGGATCAACAAGAATTGCCGGTCAATAAAAGCGACAGAACCGATGACGTCATCAACAGTTCCAGCAGCACCTTCGCTTGGGTTTGTTGGGAATTGGGCCAACATTTACAGCGATCTGACTTGTCTGAAATCGCCCAAGCCCTGTATAAGCAAACACAAACGGCAGCCATGGAAAATCCCGCTTGGTACAGCCAATGGTTGCGTTTGGGACAAGCCTTGAGGCACGGTGGATTGGAAATTACCCTGTGCGGCCCATGGGCCAATCAAGACCAACGACGGGCGCTGCTGAGCGAGCTGCCGTCTTGGTGCATGGTCGGGACCCAACATCGTGCGGCCAAATGGACCCAGCAAGGAAAACCCGAAGAAAACAACCTGTACCTCTGTTCCCGAGGCCAATGCTTTGCCCCTGTTCAAACCCCGGAACAGCTGTGGGAGCTGATTGACGAATGCCTGGGCTTATCGTGACAATTTGACCCAAGCTTGTGACCAGGATTGACCCCGTTCATCCACGCAACGAAGCCAATAGGTTCC
>Ga0222713_10005020_pt1 | contig 13006 bp, 13 predicted proteins | sample C33_649DmetaG_FD_165061 | JGI IMG/M metagenome (GOLD analysis project Ga0222713, IMG submission 165061) | Estuarine water microbial communities from San Francisco Bay, California, United States - C33_649D | ecosystem: Environmental > Aquatic > Marine > Unclassified | place: USA: California...
TTGTCTTCCCATTTTATTTAAGTATTATGAACATGTACAATTAGCATGTACTGATATTATTGATGTTGCGGTTCCACCCAAAGTAGTTCCAATAACTTCAAAACATATACCTGCGTAACCTGTTCCTGCCAATCTTACTTTAGAACCAATAACAACAGGTAATAAACCTGTATTGTTAACCGCAACTATTGGTCCAATCACAGGAGAACAAGGTTGTACCAAGAACTTATCTGGTTTAGGCGTGTTAGTTGGTGTAGGTGTAGGTGTCTTAGTTGGAGTGACAGTTGTCGTTGGAGTTACGGTAGGTGTGTTAGTTGGCGTTGATGAAGGTGTTCTAGTTGGTGTCTTGGTCATAGTAACTGATGGAGTTACTGTAACTGTTGATGTTGGAGTTACCGTTGGTGTTTTAGTTGTTGTAGGTGTAACTTTAGGTGATGCATCAGGTGTATAAGTTGGTGTTGCAGTCTTAGTAACACTTGGTGTTGGTGTTGATGTAACACTAGTTGTTGGCGTAATTGTAGGTGTAACAGATGGTGTTGGAGTAACAGTTGTAGTTGGAGTTACCGTTGGTGTTACCGTATTAGTTGGTGTAGGTGTTGGTGTTGAACCATTTTGACAACTTGAACAATCAACATAAGATTCAATAATAGTATTAAGTGTTAATGTTGGACTTTGGTTATACACATCCTCTAAATAAGTGTAACAACTAGTTGTTCCTGATACTTCAGCGCTGAATGTTTCACCTGTGTTCACAATTGTTCCGCCTGATGTTCTCATTGATTGATTTACATAATAAATTTCATTATCTGAACAATCTTGAATCTTACGAACAAACACACATTCAAATTGGGTATCGTTAATTATATAAGTTGTTGAACCTGATATGTTAACATTTCTTTGTAAACTTGGTGTTGGTGTAACAGTTGGTGTTGGAGTTGGTGTCGGAGTTGTATCCTCAACAGTAATGTCAGCATCAACATATGCACAAGGATTTGGGCTTGGTGTCAAACTAACAGTTGGTGTTGGTGTTGGACAAGTTTCAGTAGGTTCAGGTTGATAATCACAATCAAACAAAGCTTGGAAATCAACCGTAAGGCAGACATTTGGAGTTGGAGTAGGTGTTGGTGTTGGACAAGGTCCTTCTGACCAAAACAGTTCATCCAAATCAGGACAATTTGAAAAACATGGTGATTTACCCGCCAATATACAATCCCCACCCAAAGTATCTGATAAACACCATTTTGTACCATCATAGAAAACATAACCCGCAGATGACCCAACATAATATGGTCTTGCGTTATAAGTTCCACCTGATGTATAATTTCCATCGTACATTGATGTACCTGAGAAGTTTGTATATAAACAAAATTCATTATTACATGGTCCATAAACAGGTGTTGGACTTGGTGTTGGTGTAATTGTTGGTGTAATTGTAGGTGTTGGTGTAATTCTGTTACAATCACCCAATAATGTTAAAATAACACCTGGTGGTACAATTACCGTATCTTCACAAGCACATATATTTAACTCAGTTAATCCCGGTACAATTACATTTTGTTCATTACCATAACAATCATAATAACTAATATATGAAGAATACTCTTGAGTGTTATTAATCAAATATTCCTTACATTGACAATAACAGTTGTAATCTTCAGTACAAGTATCACAATCAACATATGGACCTGTTAAAGATAATATAACATATCTCTCACCTAATCCTGTATATGGTATTACTTCTGCGCAACCTGTAAATCCTGTACTTGAAATATAATAAGTTTCACCCAAATTTAATGTTCCAACATAATCATCTACAACAAAAACTTGTGTTGGATTACAACAAGCTCTGAATTGATAATCAGTAGGTACTGGTGAAGGTGTTTGGGTTATTGTTGGTGTTGGCGTAGGAGTGGGTGTCTGAGTCTCGGTAGGAGTTATAGTAGGTGTTGGCGTTGGTGTTTGGGTCTCAGTTGGTGTAGGTGTTGGTGTGGTACCTGTTGAGGTAGTAGGGGTAGGCGTTTGAGTCTCAGTAGGAGTTATAGTAGGTGTTGGCGTAGAAGTTTGGGTTTCAGTTGGTGTGGGAGTTGGTGTTTGGGTCTCAGTAGGAGTTATAGTAGGTGTTGGTGTAGGTGTTGGTGTCTCTGTTTCAGTAGGTGTTGGTGTAGGTGTTGAACATGGATAATCATTAGTACATTGTGTACAATCATCATAATTACCTGAGTATGTACCACCAAAATAATGATTACCTGAACCAGTATAAGTTATAACAGTTGCACATCCCGTAAAACCAGTGTTATTAATATAATATACTTTATTTAATGGTAATACCGCTACAATATCTTCAATTACAAATACCTCATATGGTGAACAACAAGCCGAAAATTGATAATCAGTTGGTACAGGAGTTGGCGTTGGTGTTACAGTCGGAGTTGGCGTTGGTGTTGGCGTTGGACATGGGTTTGAACTCAAACAAGTTGCACAATCAACGTAGCTAGTTGTACCCGTAAATATGTTTAAAGTTGCCCCAACACCAGGTCCATTTAAAACATAACAAAATCCGTTATTAACATATACCTCACCATAAGTATAAGCAGTTAACCCACTATTTGGAATTAAAAAATCGTATGTCGTGTTGTCACAACATCCGCTAAACGAATAAACACTATAATCAGCATAACATTCTGCACAATCATTCCAACCTGCCTCTATTGTTATTGTATCAGTGGCACCGGTAATAATACCTGTATTATCCATACAACCAATAAGTTGTCCCGTATTAGAGTCATAACCCGTAATTGTCTGATACGTTGTAGTTGAAACACCACTAATTGATGAGTCCGTACATGCGGTAAAAACGTATGTTTGTAATGCTGGCATTGTTTATATAAATAATCTAAAGTTTGTTTTTTATGATTCTTTTCTTAAAGAACCGTCATAAAAATCAAATCGGTCATGTTCTGTTGGTGTTAATAACAATAATCCAGGATTTATATTACCTTTTTTAGTCTCTTGATAAATAAAACTCATCCAAGTTTGTTCAAAAGGTCTATTCCATTTTGTTTCTAAAAACATTTTTCTATTACCATATTTTGTAACTACTTGTGGCCAATTACAATAATATATTTCACCCAAACTATATGGAATACCTTTATGTGTTAATATTTTATTGAACTTTGTTTTAGGTGCGTTTGGGTCTAAACCCATTACAGGTAAATTGGGTTTGTTTGGCCAAAATTCTTCTCTAATATGTTGAGGTACATTATACCAAGACCATTGTGTTCCGTTATCACCATAAAACTCAGTGTAATTCATTTTTAAGAAATCAAGGTCTTCTTTTTTGGTAATTTCTAATGAATTTATATACAGATTATTTACAAACCTATTGAATCCATTTTTACACACGTCTCCTTTATTTGGATAAAAAAACATATCATCTTCAAAAAAGAAATAAAAATCAAAATTGTTTTCATCGGCATGTTCGGCAATAAATTGTCTACCACCACAAATACCCAAATTATCTTTTTTAATATGTTCAAAACCAAATTCATCACATAACTCACTATATCTTTTAGTTGTTTCTAAATCACTTGAATTATCCAATAAATATTTTTTTGGTTTATCTAAAAAATCTTTATCATATTGAATCATAGACTCAATCAAAGTTTCAAATTGTTTGGGACTATTGAATGTTATAACATAAAGTGCCGAATTATTAATATTTAAATCTTTGTTTAATGATTTTCTACCTAATACATTTTTAACTTCGTATGTGTCATTTTTTAAATCCTCACAGAACTTTGAAATTAGTCCGTTACCTTCAATTTCAACATAATCAATCATATCGCTGTGTTTATATAACATAATACTAAAGATTGATTCTTCGGTACCCATATATCCACTTCTTAGTGTCTCGGATAATATGTTATAATAGATTCCATTAATGTCAGAAAATACGTGTTTTGGTCCGCCAAATAATCCACCCCTACACACTAACTTCACATCATCGCCAGCATATGAATTTATCTTAGGATATGAAAATCCATGTATTTCATTATTTGCATCATATGGAAATGCAACAAATCCAAATTTATCAAATACCTCAGGTAATTTATTTTGTATTTTGTCGTGTGTGAAATAACCAGGATGAATTGTGTTTGTAATACCAGCGTCTAACCAATAAAGATGTTGTGAGTTAAATTGGTCCATAATTCGTGCATCGTTCATCAAGAACATCTTGGACATTACCAAAGGATTATACCATTCAAGTTTTGCTTGTGTTGAATCTTGTAACCATCCTGCTTGTCCAAACCAATCAGGATTATTTCTAATTTCTTGTATTTTGTCATAAGGAACTGTTTGTTTAAACCATTCCTTTTCTCTTGTTATAAATTGTGTGTTTGACCTATCTCTTCTTTCAAAAACAAATGATTCTAATTCGGGTTCACCAAAAATAATCATATTATTTTCAATTTGTAATAATTGGTCAAACTTATCTAAATAGTGTTGAAATGTTCTTGACCATCCTTCGGTCAATCCATCTCTATTAATATTCCATAAACCTGTAACAATTGTAACCGACATAATTATTCTTTAATTTTACAAACCCAAGCAACCGTATTAAAAACATCTTTATTATAACTTACAAGATTATTTTTATCACATGCTTCTTGGATATCTTTATCTGATATTTCATGCCAATTCCAAATTTTCATATAAACATTATTTTTGAATGTTTCTTCATTTTCAGAATAATCATGTGCCATAATAAAATCACCTGATTTCATATAATCAGATAATATTTTAAATTCATGAATTTTACTTCCACCATCACAAAGTATTAAGGTAGTACCATCTTGATTAATAAAATCAATTACTTCTTGTTTTACTTCTGTGTAGTGACTATTGAATACATTTTCAACTCTAACATCAATACCTTCTTTAATCATATCTTCATACCATTCTTTGTGATAAATGTCATATGATAAAATATGACAAGGTATATTTAATCTTTTTGTTGCGTAATTTAAAAATGATGTAAATCCACCCAAAGATGTTCCAATTTCTAAAATTCTTGATGGTTTAATTTCATTTAAAAAATGATAAAACACTTCAAACGCATTTGGGTTTTGTTGTGCACCCCAACCATCATATGTTGAGATACTATCATTATGTTCTAAACTTGATTTTTTGTAAACTTTGTCTTCGTATTCCATATTATAATTCTACGATTTTTTTCAATAAATTATACTGTTTAAAGTATTTTTCTTTAATTTGTTTTAGACCGTTAATTTTTTGTTGATAAATCATGTCAGAATTTTTATCAATATGATTAATTAACTCACTTATTTCTTCAACGTTATTGATATCCTCAATTAATATATAACCATCTTCAGGATATATTTCTCTTATATTTTTACATCCAAAATAAATTGGTATTGTATCGGTTAAAATGCAATCATAAAATTTTTCACTAATCCAATTGTCTTGATACTCATTTTCAATTGAAATGTTAAATCTATAATTAACCAACGCATCTTGTCGTTTTGGACTACTTTCACCTCCATTATAAACATCAACAAAATTTAAAGTTTCAATCATTGATGCAATATTAGTTCTTTGTGGATACAAACAAGTTTCACCAAAATTTGTATTAGTCTTAGTAACCGATGATGAAATATTTTTAGTTTTAATAAAATTATTTGATGATAAATTATCATAACACCAAAAAGATAATGGGTCCATCCAAGGACCTCTTCCACCATAAAAAGTATGTGCTAATGTTTCAATACAAGTACCATTATATAATTCATTTTTAAACCCAAATACTGTGGTATTATTTTCAAAGTTTTTTTGGTGTGAACCATTCCAACTTGGTTCATGTGGAAACACGTATGATTTGGTACCCTTTTTAATTGATGAACAAACATGATTAAAAAATATAATAATTTCATAAGAATCATCATAAACAAATTCAATATTGGTTAAATCAATTTCAGGACTTTTAAATTGTTTAATAAGTCTTTCAGTTAAATTTTCAGATGTGTCCCAATTGGCACATATTCTAATTTTTTTCATATACAATTTTTTCTGTTACCCCGTTTTCAACATTATGATTTAAATTGTTACTCTCGGTTAATGGTTTAATATATTGACTATTAATTTGTATAAATTCATTTAAATTGTCTTTATGAACACAAACATGGTCAGATGGATAGTGATAATCTAAAAAATAAATGTGGTAATCTAAATTTCTCAATTGTTCAAATAATTCAACAACATCATAATTAAATCTTCTAAGTTGGTGGTCTTCTATTTCAATAATAATTGTTGGTTTAGAAGTTGTAATAGTATTTGTTGCTCCACTTATTACATATTTCTCATACCCTTGAACGTCAATTTTAATAAAATCAACTTTAGGAATATTAAAAGAGTCCAATGTTTTAATATTAATTGTTTCTCCTCCATTACCAATACTTAAATCACCCATATGAATACTTTTACTATTATAATCAATAGGTGACATTTCTTTAATTTCATTTTTATCCCCAACACCAAAGTTATATAAATTTATATTAGTTATATTATTTTCATTAATACTCATTGTTTGAATATCATGAATGAATTTTTGTGGTTCAAAACTATACACAGTTTTACAATATGGTGAGCTTTTTATTGCGTGCCACCCGTAATTACTACCAATATCCACAAATACTGAATCAAATTTAAAATTTCTATTTAAAAAATTTGTAATGTGCGGTTCCCAAGATTTGGTGTTATGTATACTAACACCACTCCAATCATTTGGTAATGTATTAATAATAAAATTATCTGTTTGTGTTTTTAATATACTCATATTTTTACTTTTTCCCAATTGTTGGCATTAAATCCAACTTTAAAAATTTGAACTTGGTTTGACCATCCCATTTCACCCATATTATATCCCGCCAAAAAAGCAGATACACCTATTTCAAACGCTTCCATATCATAAGTTATTGGATGGTTTTCATCCTGAGTTTCAAACTGTGTACAGAAATCTTCAAAATGTTTTGACATTAATTTAAGTTTGTCATTATTTTTAACTAAAAAAATATGTTCTGATGGTAATTTAGCACCTCTCCATTCAGGGTGAACACCATAAAACAAAAATTTAGGATTAAATAAAGGTCTTGGGTATGATTCATAATCAGTGGTATTATTAAATTCATTTTCCGCCCATTCATATGTTGCATCAGTTCTTAATGCCACCATATCATGTTGTAATGATTCCCAATGATTTATCATATTTTCAATATTTTCAAGATTGATTTGTTCAGTAAAACCAGCATCACAATCCATATAAAGAACATAATCATATGAAGAATTAATATCTTTAATTGCATAAAACTTTAATAATTGATTAAAAGCACCAACATGTGTTTTATGGTTTTCTAATAATTCTTCTTTAATAAAAACACGTTCATTATTTATTATATCTTGAAATAAATCTGAGCGGTTTGTTGATACCATCACGTCCCAAGGCGTTTTTGTTAATACATCATTTACCAATCTTTTGGCAAATGTTGTATAAATTTCAGAACCTGTTTTCTTATTATTAACAAATGATATTGTTGAAACTAAAATTTTTCTCATTATTGTAAAAAAGTGTTAAATTTATTCATAATTATTTCAGGTGAAAATTGTAAATACGGTTTGTAATAATCATCATATTTTAAGTAATTTTCTAAATTATTGAATATATCATAAACATCTTCTCTACCTCTATAATATATTCCTCTCTCACCTAATATATCAATATGACTTCTTTCACCTGACAATTCATATGTTATAATAGGTTTATTTTCTAAAGCAAATTCTGATATTGCCAAACCAAAAGTTTCACCACCACTTCTTGCGTGTATCATAGCATCACAAGCATTTACAAACGCAGATTTTTCTTCTAAATCATATGTTCCTGGTAAAAATTTTATTTGAGGGTGTTCATAAAATTTATCAATATTCATAAAAATAAACTCAGTATCTTTACGATTATTAACTGTATCAATAATCGCCTCTTTGACTGACTGTATATTGAATTCGGTTGCACCACCATAACAACCAAATACTTTTGAGTTCTTTGAAATGTCCAATTTTACTCTCAAGTCATATTTTGGTGATGGTAATTTTTCACAAATATGTGGAAGTGAATGTGTTTCAACTGGATAACCCTGGTCTTTACATAACCAATCAGAAACATAAAAATATCTATGTCCATGTGGTTCATTATACCTAAACACAGCATGAACTAATGTTGGTATTGTTTTTAACCACAAACCCTCATCATTACCACCTTTAATTACATACAAATAATCAAAATTATTACTAATTAGATACTGTTCATATTCCCAAAAATTTAATAATTTAACTTCAAATCTTTCTTCAAATTTTTTTAAAGCGTCTAAATTATTATTTGGTGAACTGAAAATAACACTTTTATTACCTAATATCTCTTCATTGTATTTCGCATAAGTAAATAATGCAATTTCAGTACCTCTTAACGATAATTGATTAGCATGAAAAGCAATTTTCTTCATTATAAATTTCCTGTTAATCTTTCACACCATCCTTTAGATTCTGAGTGTGGCCAAACAACCCAATACTTTGGTTTGTGAGCTGTTTGAAATTCTCTCCATACTTTACAATATCCATCAGGGTCATTCATCATTTGATTGATTTCAGATTTATCAGCATCTTTTCTATATATTGTTTCATCTTGTTCGTTGTGGAAGGCGACAACCCAAAAATCATAATCTTTTTCAGGTACTGATGCGTAATTTACATCTATACAATGTTTAAATATACTAGCAAAACTTTCTAACCATTGTTCTTCTGTTTCAAATTCTTGTGGATTTGGTGGATACTTTTTATCTAACGTATATTGTTGTACCGCTCTTTTTGAAAAAATAAGACCAGCATATTTTTCATAGTCTCTTAATGTTCTTACAGTTCCAAATCCAAAAGGACCATCGTGTCCTTCTTGAACTTCACCGTCCATACCAAATAATTTTCTATTTAATAAATGAGCCTGATTATTTCTTCTTACCCATTCTTTGTCATCATCCCATTGTTTGGTTCTACCTTTACGAGTATATTCATGCCAAATTAATACTTTATGTGGATGGAATAAATCATATCCACAAGTATACGCTCTTGCTGAAATTGAAATTTCTTCACCATGAAAATAATAATGCGGGTTGTGTTGAACTTCTTTTGAGAATTGTCCTAATGTAAAACAATAGTGTGCTGAATAAAATCTTGCAGGTACTGGTTCAGTTAATTCTCTCCAATTTGGAATTGTCTCGGGTAAAAAAAACACAGCGCCTTCAGGAATAAATCGGTCAAAAGCCATTCTCCAAGGCTCTTGAACCCTACCCGCTGGGTCGTTATCAGGGTCAAATGATGAAACATAACCCGTTAATAATGGTTTTTTATTTCCTTTCTTTTGGAGTTGTTTAACCATGTTAACCATTTCTTCGTCCCAATTTGGTGCAAATCTCATGTGAGAATCTATCTGAAGTGTGTAAGCCTCATCTTTATATAATTGTTGTACTAAATGTCTTGCCCAACAAACACCTTCAGCTTCTTGATAGGGAATATTCAAAATTCTAAATCTGTCATCATTTTCATATTCAGACAAATCATCAAATTTATCATCAGGGTGAAATTGTCTTGCAATACCTACTGTAATGTTTTTAGGATTCTTAGCATTTTCCAACATGTTCTTAATTGTTGGAACCAATTGTGGGTCACGATATGACGCAATTTGTACAAAAATTTTTGAGTTTTTTTTAGGTTTCATTATAATAATTCCATTTATAATAGAATATAAGTTTTTACCTAATGAAGTGAATATAAAGAATTGTTTGTCTTTTATATTTATATGGAAATATTTATAGTAAATGAAATTACTCAAAACCATAGAAAGGATGATTAAGGAAAGTGAAGACGCTTATAATAATGCGGTTGAATCTTTTGCTAATGAAAAAACCGTTTCTAAATTAGAAAAACAATATCAAGAATCTCTCAAATTAATGAAGATGTATGAGAGAATGAATAAACTCAAAAAAGATTAAAAGATTTGTTTAATTAACTGGTTTATATCACGCCAAAAAAATTGTTTAAAAAAAAACATACACATTGATTGTCATCGTTTTTTTTTACCATAGTATTTATTATAATAAATATAATAAATTGAATATTTTAAATTTTATTATGGGGGTGGGGACTTAAACTATGGCATCGATTAATGGTGTAGAAATTTCATCAGGTACGTCTGGTACTTCAGGCTCATCAGGTGTTAGTGGTACTTCAGGCTCATCAGGTGTTAGTGGTACTTCAGGCTCATCAGGTGTTAGTGGCACTTCAGGTTCATCAGGTGTTAATGGTACTTCAGGTTCATCAGGTGTTAATGGTACTTCAGGTTCATCAGGTGTTAATGGTACTTCAGGTTCAAGTGGTACTTCAGGCTCATCAGGTGTTAATGGTACTTCAGGCTCATCAGGTGTTAATGGTACTTCAGGCTCATCAGGTGTTAATGGTACTTCAGGCTCATCAGGTGTTAGTGGTACTTCAGGTTCATCAGGTGTTAGTGGCACTTCAGGTTCTTCAGGTATTAACGGTACTTCAGGTTCATCAGGTGTTAATGGTACTTCAGGTTCATCAGGAATTAGTGGTACTTCAGGTTCAAGTGGTACTTCAGGTTCAAGTGGTACTTCAGGTTCAAGTGGTACTGCAGGTGTTAGTGGTGTTAGTGGTACATCAGGCACTTCAGGTCCTGCAGGTACATCAGGTTCTTCAGGAACATCAGGTGCTGCGGGTCCTGCAGGTAGTTCAAATTATACAATGACGATTCAGTATCCAACCAGTACTGAAAACGATACTTGGTTCTTCACAGACGCCGCAATCACAATAACAAATCTTTGGGATGTAGTACGAGGAAGTTCCCCTTCAATCACATATTCTATTATTTTTGGAACAAATAGAACTGACGTGGGAACTGCTGTGATTAATAGAACAACCACTTCAACAACAGGGGCTAGTACCACAAGTTTTACAAATCCAAACATTGCGGCAAACAGTTGGGTTTGGGTGACAACCAGTGCCGCTTCTGCGGGAATTACTGAATTTAGTGTAACAATCAAAAAAGCATAACAAAATGAGAGAAATAGAAATAATAGACAAAGAAATGTTACAAATAAATAATGAAACCTTAGTTGGGTGGATTGTTTGGTTTTGTGACGGTGGTGATATACAAATTTTTAATTCAAAACATCATGATTGGGTAAATATTCCGAAAATAGGTGTTCAATATTTTTATAGAATATATGAGGCCAATTACATGGAACAAGTATCGGGTTCTGATTATTATTGTCCTTACCAATTAATGAACGTAGAAGATATAAGACCTTGGATTAAGTTTGGTTTAATGATTAACCACGACAAATTAAATATAATCTTTGAACAAGTGAAATTATTTACACTTGAGGATTTTAATGACTTGTAATTATGCCAACTTACAGTTTAGAGCTTACAGCTTCAGATAACACAATTACAACTAATAGGGCTTTTGGGACTTTTGATGCTACTAAAACAACTTCCACCATTCTAATTCTTGCGTTAACTACGGAGATATACAATGTAATAACACCTCAGTTTTATCCAAATACAACCTCTGCACCAACTGGGTCGGCAACATTAACAATGAATAATACGGTTACCAATATGAACATCACCATAACCGCACAGTTAATAAGGGTAAATTCAACCGGAACCGCTCAGACAAGTGGTACCACAAGCGCGGGTCAAACTGTTGCAGCAACAAACACATTTACCCTTACGTACCCTTCTTGGGTCGGCGCCGCGTGTAGTGATAGATTAAGATTGGTATTAAGGTTTACTAATTCGGCAATGACAGAACAAAGTTTTAGTTACAATCCATCAACTTCAAGTTTATCCACCAGTTTGAACCATAATGGGACTGGTTGTGCAGTAAATAGGCAACCAAATTTTACAAATATTATTAAGTAAAAAATAAAAAACTTAAGGACCTGGAGGATTTGGGTCTGTCCAAAATGGTGTTGCCAAAATGTCCAACATTTCAGAATAAGTATATGGACCTTCTTTAGTAGTTAAATTTTCCACACATGTTGGAATAATTGGTCCGTCCCACTTAACAAATGTTTTAGTTTTATCAACCGATTCTCTTACGGTCTCTGCCGAGGTTTCTAAAACCTGAGAAAAATCTATTTGGTTAAGTTCTGATACATTGAAAATCATGAACTCTCTATTTTCGTAACTTTGAATAGGTTTTATTAATAAATATTACAATATTATAAATGGTTTCGTTCACAATTATTTTTGAATCATTATGTTTTTTATAATGAAAAAAATAATAATAACAGGTACCGATGGATTTATTGGTAATAATCTCAAAAAAAAATTATCGGATTTATATGAAATTATTGAAATTAATGAATCTGTTTTTAAGTCAACTGATTGGTATGATGAGGTTTCGAAATTATTTTGGTTAGATATAACCGCAGTTTTTCACGTTGGTGCTTGTTCAAATACTTTAGAACAAGACGTAAATTATATGATGTTGTTAAATTATGAATTTACAAAACATATAATGAATTTATCAAAAAATAAAAAGATACCATTCATATATTCTTCATCAGCCGCAAATTACGGAGTCAATAATCAACACCCATCAAACTTATATGGTTGGAGTAAATATGTGTCTGAAGACTATGTTGTATCTAATGGTGGGATTGGATTAAGATATTTTAATGTATATGGTCCAGGTGAAGAACATAAAGGTAAAATGTCATCTGTTGCATACCAAATGTTTATTAAAGATAAAAATAACGAACCGATTTTTTTATTCCCAAAAAAACCAAAACGTGATTTTGTCTATGTTGATGATATTGTTTTGGCAAATATATTTGCGTTTGAAAATTATAATAAATTA
>Ga0222713_10005023_pt1 | contig 12995 bp, 13 predicted proteins | sample C33_649DmetaG_FD_165061 | JGI IMG/M metagenome (GOLD analysis project Ga0222713, IMG submission 165061) | Estuarine water microbial communities from San Francisco Bay, California, United States - C33_649D | ecosystem: Environmental > Aquatic > Marine > Unclassified | place: USA: California...
TTGCTATCTGGGCAGCAATCCGCTATACTTCTGGCTCAAACCCCTATGGATATGCTGGTTTAGGAGATATTTCTGTGTTTCTTTTTTTTGGACTAGTAGGCGTTTCAGGCACTTATTTTTTACACAGCCTGCATCCTAATCCTTTAGTCCTATTGATTGCATGTTCGCTAGGATGCTTCAGCACGGCAGTTCTTAATATCAATAACATTCGGGATATCGACTCAGACCAGCTTGCCGGTAAGCGTTCTATTCCTGTACGAATTGGAAAATTGAGAGCAATTACCTACCACTGGACCTTAATTGGGGTTGCCTACGCCTGTTTACTTGCTTTTGCAATCCTAAGCCAAGCCTATGGATCGTTTTTAGCGGTTGTTTCTTTGCCATGGATGCTACACATAGGTATTGGCATACAAAACGCAACTTCTGCTGAAAAAACAGATCCTTACCTCAAGCAGATGGCACTCAGCACCTTGCTTTGGACACTTTTATTTGGCATTGGTCTCTTGAATTTTTAAGAGTGAAAAACAGTCGAAAGTCATGTTTTCGCGCGTTTTGTATTCGTAACTTAAGGGACTAATTAAATGCGATCCCTTACGACTTATCCTACTGCATGTAGTCAAATACCCCTTAAATGTAAGAGGGGGACTTTAAGTGTTGGAATTAACCCTCATTTTGATTACCAACACCTAGACCGTAAATGAAACTTTTAATTTGAGCATAGCTTTATGAGTAAAAAAAACAACGATTGGAAAAAAAGAGATGGGATTGTATTCTCTACTGCTGATTCTTTTGACTACCAATTTGGGGAAGAAGAAACGGCTAATTCCCTTCCCACTTCCCAGCAAAAATTACGGATACTCTTGGACAAAAAATCCAGAGCAGGAAAGCAGGTTACCCTGGTGGAAGGATTTATAGGCTCGGAAGAGGATTTAAAAGATCTTGCAAAACTTCTGAAAAATAAATGTGGTGTCGGGGGATCCGCCAAAGAGGGCGAAATATTGATCCAAGGAGACCACCGAGAAAAGGTACTACAAGTATTGATACAGGCAGGATATGAAGCAAAGAAAGTGGGTGGGTAAGCTGGCTCCCTATTGGCTGTTTCAACTTCGCCTTTTTCCTTGGATTCCTTACCTAATTCACCAAGCCAAACAGCTTCGCAAATCTAGCCCAAAGCTTCCTGCACAATCCTCCCTTCTCACCTTAGGCAAAGGAGAAAATCATATCCTCTTACTCGGAGAATCTACAGTAGCAGGAGTGGGTGCCAGTTGCTCAGAACATTCCCTTGCTGGAAATTTCCACCGACTACTTGGAGAATCCTATCAAATTGAATCGATTGGAAAAAAGGGATTGCGCGTCAAAGATGCACTTTCCTTGTACTACCAACAAAGGCAAATCCCCGTCCCAAAATCCAAAGGAATCCTCCTTTTTTTGGGAGCCAATGATTGCTTTCTTTTGACTAATCCAACTGCATTCAAGGAAGAAATAGAAACCTTGATTCATCAAATCCAAGAGGCTACTGCTGCCCCATGGATCTACTTAGCTGGTATCCCACCGGTCCACCTATTTCCAGCTTTTTCAAAAAAGATGTCATTCTTTCTTCAAAGGCAACGAAATTATTTGCAAGCTGAACTTGAAAAAATTGCTGCAAAGGACCCTAATGTGATTTACCAGGAAATTCCTATGAACCTACAACTCGAATTCTTTGCTGCAGACAGTGTGCATCCCTCGGATTTGGGTTATCAAAAAATAGCCGAACTAGTGGTAAAAAAACTAAAATTTTTCCCTTTTTATACACCTTAGCCTTACTTCGTACCTTCGATATCTTCAACTAACTCAGCATACCACTGCTCTCCATACTTTCGAACAAGGGCATCTTTTAGAAAAGCATACAAGGGAACTTGAAGACTTTTGCCCAGCTGGCAAGCAGGATCACAAATGTGCCAGCGATCGTAATTCAAAGCATCGTATTGGTCGTACTTGGTTACCCGGATGGGATAAAGGTGGCAAGATATCGGCTTTTTCCAAGAAATTTTACCGTCCAAGTAGGCTTGTTCAATTCCACACTTCAAGGTTCCTCTTTCGTCGTAAAGCGCATAGGCACACTCCCGATTATCACCAAGTGTAGGCGTACCCTTATCCCCGTCTTTGTCAATTACCCAAGTACCTTGGGCTTCAATTACCCTTCTTCCATCTTCCGTGATGTAATCTTTAACTATCGGGTAAATCTCTTCTAGAATTCCTGTTTCTTCATCCTCTAAAGGTGCACCTGCATCTCCCTCAACGCAACATGCTCCTTTACAGGCTTCTAAGTCACAGACGAAAAAATTTTCTTTGATGTCATCAGACAAAACTACATTTCCAACTAAAATCATGGGGGAATATTTTTTTCAAAGATAGAAAGATTAGCTGCCAGGGAAAAGTCAACTATTAGACAAAAAAGAACCGCTCCTTTCGAAGCGGCTCAACCCAGCACTATGATGAAGGGTGACTAAGCCCTTTGGCATACAACTAGATAACTAATAAAAAGTTTGTGCAAGGACTAACTAGTTAAGTTTTTTTTGATTGTCTGCTTTTAAACCAGCACTAAAAGAAAATAAGTTTTGAAATTCAATTTGTGAGCTGTGAAGCGTGATCTGTCGTCTTTGCACATTTATCCGCAATAATTCATAAAATCTTAAGCGATTGGAATATGATTTAGTTTTTTTAAGTCCTACCTCCAAGAATAACCTATTCATTAAAATTGCCGTACTTTGCAACGTGCAAGTCGTCTTGTCGCTCCGATAGTATCGGGGAGGAAAGTCCGGGCAACAAAGAGCACCATACTTCCTAACGGGAAGGGCTTTGACTGGAGACGGTCAAGGTACAGCTAGTGCCACAGAAAACAAACCACCATTGGATCAGACAGGCCTTGCTTGTTCTGACCCAGAGGAAAGGGTGAAAAGGTGGGGTAAGAGCCCACCGCCTCTGCAGTGATGAAGAGGGCATGGCAAACCTTATGGGTTGAAAGATCAAATAGGCCTCGGGCAAAGAGCTGCTCGTTCGATTTCTTTTCTTAGGGAAAGAATTCCGAGGTGGGTAGATCGATTGAGTCTTGATGCAAATCAAGATCAAGATAAATGACAAGAGCAGAGTTCAATATCGATTTGTTCGAAGCGAACTTTGTAACAGAACCCGGCTTACAGACTTGCACTTTTTTATTACTTCTTGGATATGGCAAAAATCTTATTAATTGACGACGAACGATTCATCCGTACCACTTTGAGAGAAATCCTCGAGTATGAAAACTACGAGGTGTTTGAAGCCCAGGATGGATCCGAAGGATTACAAAAAATAAGGGACGAAGAATTTGATTTGGTCCTTTGTGATGTAAAAATGCCAATCTTGGATGGATTGGATGTTTTAGAGCAGGTCAAACAGTTGGATAGGGTACCTCAATTTATTATGATCTCAGCACACGGTACTATTGAAACTGCCGTTGAAGCAACTAAAAAAGGAGCATTTGATTTCATCCCCAAACCACCAGATCTGAATCGATTGTTATTAACCGTACGTAATGCTTTAGAAAAGAAGCATTTGGTGACTGAAACTAAAGTTTTAAAAAAGAAATTATCCAAGAAATTAACCATGGTTGGAGAATCTCCTGCCATACAGACCGTCAAAGCCACCATAGAAAAAGTAGCACCAACAGAAGCGAGGGTATTAATTACAGGTCAAAATGGTACAGGAAAAGAATTGGTTGCCCACTGGATTCATGAAAAAAGCAAGCGTCAGGAAAAGCCGTATGTAGCGGTAAACTGTGCTGCTATTCCATCTGAATTAATTGAATCGGAACTATTTGGACACGAGAAAGGATCATTCACTTCTGCACACAAACAACGATTAGGCAAGTTTGAACAAGCCGATGGAGGAACTCTCTTTTTAGATGAAATTGGAGACATGTCTCTAACTGCTCAATCCAAAGTTTTACGAGCACTTCAAGAAAATCTTATCACCCGAGTCGGTAGTGACAAGGATATCAAAGTGGATGTACGTGTGATTGCAGCGACCAATAAGGATTTAAAGAAGGAAATTGAGGAAGGTAAATTTCGAGAAGATTTGTACCACCGGCTAAGCGTGATTTTAATCCAAGTTCCTCCACTAAAAGACCGGAAGGATGACATCCCTCTCCTTCTCAATAAATTTTTAGAAGATATTGCTCAAGAAAATGGAAGCCTTCCTAAAAAAATCACTGAAGAAGCAATTACTTATTTAAAAGGACTTCCTTGGACAGGTAATATCCGCGAACTAAGAAACGTAGTTGAAAGACTAGTAATCCTAGGAGAGCCTACCATAGGCGTAGAGGATGTTAAAAAATATGCAGACTATTAAGCCTAAATTTGGGTTCATCCCCACCCTTTTTTAGGAGAGAATTCTTTAGCATAAGCAGGGCAAGGTCTACTGGATGCACAAGAAGCCAAAGCCAAAAGTGAAATAATAAGCGCAACAGAGGCAAAACGTTTCATAGAAGTATCTTTAGTTGTTTAAAGATGTTTATTAATTTTTTCTAAAGCAATTACTGAACCAAAAGGTTGCAACCCCGAAGTTCAGAATGATCGAATCTTCCTAGAACTTCCAAATATCCCTTTTCATCCCATTTACCGATATCTTGGGTTTCAATAAAAGCACAGGAATGAAAATTTGCTAAGTCAATTAAATTAATTCCTCCTTGGCTTCTACTTGCAAGACTCCAAGGATCATTGAAATCCCGAAGTACCACCCGCATGCAAGAGGGTATTTTGAATTTCCCATTTCCTTTGGAATAGATCTGTGAAAGTAATTCAGTCATTCCGTACTCCGAATGAATTCCATCCACCTGAAAGTACGCCTTAAGCTGTTGGTGCACCTCCTCACGAATCATCTCTCTTCTCCTTCCTTTCATTCCACCCGTTTCCATCACGATCAAATTAGGGAAACCCTGAAATGGCATTTTTGATTCAGCCAAATCCAACAAGGCAAAAGTGACCCCAAAAAGTAATACCTTTCGATTCCCAGAAGAGAGCTCCTTCAATTTTTCCAATAGTTCTTTTTGGTTGTACAGATAAAATCCTGAGGACGCTGAGTTACTTTGAGAAATAAAATGAGCTGCCATGGCAACTAGGCTACTACCAGGACGTTCCAAATAAGCGGGGAGCAATCCAAGAACATGAAAATCCTTTATGGGGCCATAAGTTTGTTCAAAAAGGGTTTGGGCATGGTTCAAATAAAATTCTTCAGACCAAAGAAAATGTTTACTCGTAATTGAGCCGGTGGTGCCACTACTACTATAAACCTGATTAGAAGAAGCGCTATTTCCACAATAAACCTTTGAATCTTTAAAAAATTGAATTGGTAAAAAAGGAATATCCTCTACTTTTTGAATTTGGGAAGGCGAAATTTTTCTAATCTTCAGATAGGCCGAATAGATGGGATTGTGAAGTGCTTGAAATTGGAACAAATCAAGTGCAAAATCATCAAAATGATCCAAAGTCAAGGTTTCCAACCTTTTTGAAAAACTTTTAAATTCTTGCATCGTTTTATATCTTGGCTCTTCCTTAACAGATCAATTTTGTTTCGGAATGTAAATGTACCTTCATCTCATGCGTTTGAAAAACTATTCTTACTTATTGTTTGGTTTTGCTTTATTAGGGTACTCCTGTATTAGCCCTCCTGAAAATTTTCCAAGCACTCCAGAAATAGAATTTTCTAGTTTGGAGTACGTTGGAACATCCGGTCAGGACTCCCTACTACTTACATTAAATTTTAAAGATGCCGAGGGAGATTTAGGATTAGCTGCCACCGATATCAATCCTCCATTCAATCCACTCAACTACAAGCGTGATGCAGCAAATAATCTCATCACTTATGGAAAGAGACCAAGTAATGCTCCAAATTACAATCCAATAGACTGGGTAATTGATCCCATTGTCAACAATATCATTGTGAAAGACACCATTTGGGTAGAAAAAAACGAAAACCAATACAATATTTTTATTCGCTTTTTTATCAAGAGAAATGGGCAGTTCAGTGAATTTAGATGGCAGGACCCACCTTTTTACACCACATTTAACGGCAGATTTCCTCGAATATTAACTACAGAAATAGGGCAAGCTGTTGAAGGAAAAATCACCTACCGAATGCTCTCCTCTGGTTGGGAATCCATCTTTAGAACAGACACTTTGCGCATCGATGTCCAAATACAAGATCGAGCTCTCAATCGATCCAACGAGGTTTCAAGTCCTCCAGTAACCCTGCGACAGATCACTAGAAAATAGAATGACTCAAAATTCTAGTAGTAGATCAATTTGCCTGCCCACTAAAATTAAAACCTTATCCTAGTTGGCTAATTTTACAGCGAAGGGTACTTTTTAGGGTTAGATTCATGCATAATTAAGTAGGCTTTTTCAACCACATCTTCCACACTAGGCTTTGAAAAATAATCACCATCTGTGGAATAAGCAGGACGATGCGCTTGAGCAGATAAGGTCTGAGGTGCTGCATCCAAAAACTGGTAGGCCCCCTGGAGATCCAAAACTTGTTGCATCATGTAGGCAGCCCCTCCTCCAGGAACATCTTCATCCGCAAAGAGCACACGATTGGTTTTTTGTATCGATTGCCCAATTACGCCATTCGTGTCGAAAGGAAGAAGCGTCTGAACATCAATTACCTCTAAAAATATGCCGATTTCTGCTAGTTCTGTGGCGGCCTCCATGACTATTCGGCACATACTACCATAGGTAACCACAGTCAAGTCTGTTCCAGGGCAGAGTATTTCTGGAATTCCCATAGGTACAGTATAGCGACCAATATTTTGTGGCATTTGCTCTTTTAATCTGTATCCATTGAGGCACTCAATAACTAAGGCTGGCTCATCAGATTGTAGCAAGGTAGCATACATTCCCGCTGCCTGCGTCATATTTCGAGGCACACAGATAATCATCCCCCGGAGACTACCTAGAATCATTCCCATAGGAGATCCAGAATGCCAAACACCTTCCAGACGATGTCCCCTAGTACGCACAATTAATGGTGCTTTTTGCCCTCCTTTGGTACGGTAGGTTAGGGTAGCAAGATCATCAGAAAGCAATTGAATTCCATACAATAGGTAATCTAAGTACTGGATTTCTGCCATAGGCCGAAGTCCACGCAGAGCCGCACCAATTCCTTGACCGAGAATAGTACATTCTCTAATACTAGTATCCATCACACGCCATTCACCAAATTTTGCCTGTAAACCAGCAAATGCTTGATTGACATCCCCAATTTTTCCAACATCTTCTCCCAAAGTAAAAAATTGGGGATTGTGCTCTAAAGTGTAGTCAAAAAAAGCTTGGAGAATTTCTCGCCCATCTACCAATGGTGAATTATCGTTGATCTCGACAGGGATTGGTTTGCACTGCTGTACTGCAAATTCGCTTTGACTATACAAATGGCTATTGTACCGACCTTGATTTACATCTTGGATTTGAACATACCAATCCTTTAACTCTTTTTTGATAGAATCTCCTTCTGATCGAATTAAAAATAAACACTTTCGAACCGTACTAACCACATCTTTTCGAATAGGATTGATCGTTTTTTGTAGGTCATCAGCCAATTGGAGTAAGGAGATCTTACGAGTAGAATTCTCAGCAGTTGTTCGAATTAGGGAAAGGGCTTGATCCAATTCCACTTTAATTTCCTCATTAAATTCATTCCAGGCAGCATCCTTTTGCTTTTTTACTTGCCCCTTCACTTCTGCTTCAATTTCGTCTAAATGGTCAGCAGTTGCAATTCCAGAAGAAATTAAATGTTCCCGAAATTTCGCCATGCAATCCCAATCTTTTTCCCACTGCAATCTTTCCTTGGATTTGTACCGCTCGTGGGAACCGGAGGTGGAATGTCCTTGAGGTTGAGTCATTTCTTCCACATGGATTAATACAGGGACATGCTCCTCACGCGCCAATCGACTAGCTGTTTCAAAAGCGTGAACCAATGCATCGTAGTCCCAGCCTTTGACACGAAGGATTTCAACCCCATTTACGGTATCCGTTCGTTGAAAGCCAAGCAATGCCTCTGAAATACTTCCTTTGGTAGTATGAAATTCGGTGGGTACAGAAATCCCATATCCATCATCCCAAACAGCTACCACCATGGGTACTTGAAGGACTCCCGCTGCATTGATGGTTTCAAAGAACATTCCTTCAGAGGTGGATGCATTTCCTATGGTTCCCCAGGCAACCTCATTCCCATTTACCGAAAAATCAGTTAGTCCTTTTAATCCTTTGTTGTTTCGATAAAGTTTGGAAGCAAAAGCCAACCCTAAAAGCTTCGGCATTTGAGCTGCGGTTGGTGAAATATCAGCAGCTGAATTGTATTGTGCAGTTAAGGATTTCCAACTTCCATCCTCGTTGAGGGATCGAGTGGCATAATGGCCGTTCATCAAACGTCCTGCACTAGCTGGTTCAGCTTCCACATTAGTATGTGCGTATAACTGTGCAAAATACTGCTGAACAGTTAGTTCACCTAATGCCATCATGAATGTTTGGTCCCGGTAATAACCCGCTCGAAAATCACCCTTCCGAAAAGCGCGTGCCATAGCCACCTGGGCTAACTCTTTGCCATCTCCAAAGATCCCAAATTTCGCTTTACCCATGAAGACTTCCTTCCTACCTATCAAGGAAGCAAGCCTGCTTGTTAGTGCCCATCTAAAATCTGCTAGCACCTCCTGTTTTTGAATGGTTATTGCCTGCCGCACCTTTTCTCTAGATTTTTCCGCCATAAGCCAAATACGCTACTCGTTACATTTTGGGTCTATTTCTACGAATCAAAAATAGACATAACCTGCGTAGATACAAATTTTATGTTAAGATTTTACCCATTTAAAATTTGGAAAAAAGTGGTTTTATATATTAAAATTAATATAATATTTTGATTTTTTAATTAAAACAACTTTATGTAGAATCAGGCTTTCCTAAAATCAAACACATTTTATTTAGCGTAATTTGAAAAAAAAATTCAAAATTTTTTACCTAAAATTTGCCTTTCTTGAAATTAAGTAAAGAAATGAAAGAGAATTTGATAGAAACTTTTGATTTATTTCAAAAAACAAAATCAGCTTTAAATAGTAGTGCTAGAATTACTTCTCGAACCTATTTTGAATAGTATCTTTGCAACCATACAATAAATCCAAATCGACTTTGCCATGATTATAGGTGTTCCTAAAGAAATCAAAAACAATGAAAATCGAGTAGCGCTCACTCCTGCTGGTGCAAAAGAATTAATAAAAAGAGGGCATCAAGTCTATGTACAACAGACTGCGGGTATTGGAAGTGGTTTTTCTGATGAATCTTACTTAGAGGCTGGTGCGACTCTATTACCAAGCATTGAAGCTACCTATCAAATTGCTGAAATGATCATAAAGGTGAAAGAACCTATTGAATCAGAATATAGCTTAATTAAGCCGAATCAACTACTATTTACGTACTTCCACTTTGCCTCCTACGAACCACTTACAAAGGCTATGGTGGCAAGCAAAGCCATTTGTTTGGCGTATGAAACCGTAGAGAAGCCAGACAGAAGTCTCCCCCTACTTGTTCCTATGTCCGAAGTAGCCGGTAGAATGGCTATCCAAAAAGGAGCTAATTACCTCGAAAAACCATTAGGGGGAAGAGGAATTCTCTTAGGTGGAGTCCCAGGAGTACTTCCCGCCAAAGTGCTTATTTTAGGAGGAGGGATCGTAGGAACTCAAGCTGCCTGGATGGCTGCTGGTCTAGGTGCCGATGTGATCATCATGGATGTCTCCCTACCAAGAATGCGCTACTTGGCTGATGTCATGCCCGCCAATGTAAAAACCATGATGTCCAATGAGTACAACATTCGCGAACAAATCAAACAAGCAGATCTTGTTGTAGGTGCAGTATTGATTCCTGGCGCCAAAGCACCGCATTTGATCACCAAAGACATGTTGAAAGACATGAAAAAAGGAGCCGTATTGGTGGATGTAGCAGTGGATCAAGGTGGATGTATCGAAACATGTACCCCTACTACCCACGAAAATCCTACTTACATCATCGATGAGGTGGTACACTACTGTGTAGCCAATATGCCAGGCGCAGTACCCTACACCTCTACCTTAGCATTAACTAATGCAACCCTTCCCTACGCCATCCAATTGGCGGATAAAGGCTGGAAAAAGGCTGCACAAGAAAATGTAGATCTCGTTCCTGGTTTGAATGTGATTCAAGGTGATATTGTGTACAAGGCAGTAGCAGAAGCATTTTCTATGCCTTACACACCAGTTGAAAAACACCTTTCTTAATCAAACAAGTCAAACTTCAAAAAATCCCATCGCATTGATCGATGGGATTTTTTTTGCCTAAAGCATGAGTTTGATTGCTAGTAGAAAGAGTACCTAGTTACGCCTTACGGACAAACTCTGATTTAAGTGCCATAGAGCCAAAACCCTCTATTTTACAGTCAATGTTGTGGTCTCCTTGCACCAAGCGAATGTTTTTTACTTTTGTACCTGCCTTTATGGATTTAGGGGCCCCTTTTACAGGGAGATCTTTAACCACCACAACCGAATCTCCATTTGCTAAAAGAGCGCCATTGGCATCCTTTATTTGCAATTCCTCCTCTACAGAGTCAACTTCATCATTAGGATTCCATTCCAATCCACAGTCTGGACATACCATCAATGCGTCTAAGGGGTAGGTGTACTGGGATCCGCAAGAAGGACAAGGCGCTAAATTTTCCATGGGACGAATTTACTTATAGCCGTGGTTTATTTAAGATTATCATAAACTTAGTTTATTATAAATATTCTATACCCCTTTTAATCAGTAGATTAACGATTTACTTCGCTCACATAGACTTAGCCCAATCCAATAATTCAATTCCCAATTGGTGCTGAAATCCATACAATATCACATCAAAAAGCAGTAAAAAAGCTCCTTGAAGAAGAATTGATTTTCCAAAACCAATCCAGTTATCCTTCACCAAACGACGGCCTCTTTCAATTAAGAAAAATCCGAAAGACAGGTACGCTAAGTCTAAAGCTGCATTAAAAAGAAGTACCTTTTCAATTTGTTGCTGAGCTTTTAAGATCTCCCAAAAATTGATTACCAACGAACCCTGCCTTGCCTGCCAGAATCCAAACCCTGCAATCCCCAAATTCACTAAATTCCAAAAGGCATTCATCTGGTGAAAAGCCTGAATTTGCCCTTTGGATTTGAAAGCTCCTACCGCTCCAACACACAAATTAAGTAGCGCCCAAGAACCCAGCACATACATTCCTTGACGATTGTAGGCCAAGCGAGTAAAATCAAAAAATTCTAACGAAACAGGGTCTAGCGCAAATACAGGCATAGTAAGGGAACTCAAAAACAAAATAAAGGAGGCAATTACCGGAGAAATCATACTGTTTAAACCTACACATTATCTTGATATTTTATCCAAAAAAGGTAATAAAACTATCCCAGAGCATTTTTAATTGAAATTAACAAATCAAAACACCAGCAAAATTTTGCATTTTTTTTTTAGTTCGGGAGATAAAAATAAAGGTAAAAGACCTGCTAAAAAGGCTTAAATTTGGTCTATTCCAAAAATAGTAACGAATCCAAACCCATAAAAATTCGCTCCAAAAGTCTCCAAAGAGCTTGCTAAAAATGAGGATCTATACACGTAAATATCAAAGTTAAAAAAGTAGAACCTCTCAAAATCAATCACAAAAGTCTTTAATCAAAGCTTTTTAAAATAGCAGCAAACATCTTAAAAAGTACTGCCGCTTCGGTTATATTTGAATTTATTCCTATGAATATTTATCCATGGACATCAAAGCCAACCTCGAACAGATCAAAAAATCATTTCCAAATCCAACTTGCCAACTGATAGCAGTTAGCAAGACCAAGCCTTTGGCAGATCTACAAGCTGCCTATGCTGCAGGTATACGAGATTTTGGAGAAAATAAGGTGCAAGAGATTCAGGCCAAACAGCCAGAAATGCCCGCAGATACCCGGTGGCACATGATTGGACATTTACAAAGCAACAAAATCAAATACATCGCCCCCTTTGTGCATTTGATACATGGAGTAGATTCATTTAAATTACTAGTAGAAATCGATAAACAAGGGAAAAAAATCAATCGCCAAATCCCTGTTTTGCTACAAATTCACATCGCCACAGAAGAAAGTAAATTTGGGTTTGATCCAACAGAATTGGATGCCATGCTGAATAGCACTGAATTCACGAATTTGACTCACGTTCAAGTAAGGGGATTGATGGGGATGGCTACCTTCACAGAGAATCAAGACCAAATACGTGCTGAATTTCGGGGATTAAAACAGCTTTTTGAAGTAGTTAAAAAAAGATCCCTTCCTCATTTTGTAGACTTAAAAGAGTTATCCATGGGCATGAGTGGGGATTATCAAATTGCACAAGAAGAAGGAAGCACCCTAGTTCGTATCGGATCCGCTATTTTTGGAAGTAGAAACTACCCAACACCATGAAAGGAACTCAAATTTTACAGCTTGCAGGAATTTCAGGGGCCCTTGCTGTGGGTCTAGGTGCCTTTGGGGCACATAGCTTGGAAGAACTTCTTATTCAAACTAATAGATTAGAAACTTTCCAAACAGCTGTAAATTATCATTTTTACCATACCCTAGCCTTACTAGGGATCGGGATTTTAGGTACACTAAAACCTGAATGGAAAGGACTTGGCTTTTCGGCCTGGTGTATGATACTTGGAATTTTGATTTTTTCAGGCTCCCTCTATATCCTTTGCCTCACTAGTCTTACCTGGCTTGGTGGCATTACACCCTTGGGAGGATTGGCATTTATTCTGGGTTGGATGAACATTTTCTATTCCAATTACAAAAATCGATAGGTCTTTGAAGAGGGAACTAATTTACACGCTTTTACTTGCCTTAACCTGCTTTCGGCTTAGTGCACAGGTTTCACAAGAAGCAATTTACCAACTAGAGACAAGCTTTGGTCCGCAG
>Ga0222713_10005024_pt1 | contig 12995 bp, 14 predicted proteins | sample C33_649DmetaG_FD_165061 | JGI IMG/M metagenome (GOLD analysis project Ga0222713, IMG submission 165061) | Estuarine water microbial communities from San Francisco Bay, California, United States - C33_649D | ecosystem: Environmental > Aquatic > Marine > Unclassified | place: USA: California...
TCGGTTACCCAGAGAATCTCATTTATTTGCGGTGCAATATTCTCAAGTGCTGCTATCGCCGCTGGTGCATCTTTACGCGCAACGAAGAACTCGCTTTGAATTTCATCGCCGGCACTTGGCGTGAACTCCATCTTAAAATGCGGCAAACGTAAGTGCCAAGGTCCACTTACAGCCATCTGTTCGGTGCAAGGTTCTGGATTTAGACCTGGCAAGGGGTGGCGATTAGATGTTGCTGGATATGCTTCAAATAATTCGGTTGGCGCAGTTGTTCCAGATTTAAACTTTGCCCAGACTTCTCCCCCGCCTGCGGCAGCCCAGGTAGTGAAGTAACTAACGCTGTAAGCAAGGCTCATGATTTCATCTAAGTTTGCAGCATAACTTTCGCGAGACATTCCACGATAAACAGTTTGTGAAATATTAAATGTCGGCTCAATGGCCAGATCTAAATTAACAATAACGCCATTCAAACCAAGACCAACAACAAAACCTTCAAAGCTTGCATCGCCTTTAGATATTCTCTTTAGCGATCCGTCAGGAAGAACTAGTTCAAGACTTTCAACGGCTGTCGCTAGATTTCCATTTCCCACTCCAGAACCGTGAGTTGCTGTCGCAACTGCGCCAGCGACGGAGATGTGAGGAAGCGAAGCCATATTGTGAATCGCCCAACCGCGATTGTGTAAGGCAACCGCTAGCTCACCATATTTAATTCCCGCAGGAACTCTGACCGTTTGACTCTCTTTATTGATTTCAATAGCAGATGGCATATTTTCAAAGGTAATTGCAGTATCGGAAGTATCTGCGATGTCATTGAAGCAATGAGCGCTCCCGCGTGCCCGCACCCGAGAAGACTTGGAGATTAATTCCTGCATTTCTTTGATAGATGATGGTGCTAGGCGTTGCGTATCTCGAAAATTAACGGTGCCCGACCAGTTTGCGCTCATTAAATTATCGTAGCGAACTCCTTCGTAATTGCACCAGGATTGCTACTATCCGCCTATGTCAAGAGCCACGATGCACCCTACTAAGGCTCTCCTCGTCGAAACTGTCATAGAACTCTTAGAAAATACTAAACCTGGTGATATTCAGGCCGACAAAGTATTAGAGATTTCAGGAATTTCCAAAGGCTCCCTGTATCACCATTTTGAAGACCTCGGTGAGCTAATCGAAACAGCTCAAGTTGCGCGGTATTCGAAATGGATTTCTATCTCTGTTGATGTGATGACAAATATTCTTCCGAAAGCAAAAAATCTAGATGAGCTCCGGGCGTCACTTGCCGCTGTCACTAAGGCAACGCAGCGCCATGACCTTGCCAAATATCGCCTAGAACGTGCGCGCGCACTCGCCGATGCTGAAGGTAACCCACGGTTCCAGAGAGCTATGGCGCTGGAAACCGACCGGCTTACCTCGCTATTGGAAGATCTTTGTAGAGAAGTTATAGAAAAGGGTTGGTTTCGCAAGGATTTAAACCCAAGAGCGCTAGCAGTCTTTATTCAGGCTTACACACTTGGAAAACTTGTTGATGATTTCAGTCCGAACAAAGTCTCTGAAGATGACTGGAACGACTTAATTAATGGAATAGTCATTAATTACTTTACAAATCACCCTAACCAATAACTCCGGTAATTAGTAATACTAGGATGAAGGTTCCAAGAATAATTCGATAGGCAATAAAGGGTGCAAAACTCTTGGTCGTTACATACTTTAACAACCAAGCAATTACCGCATAGCCAATTACGAATGCAACGGCAGTTGCGACAAAAGTTTCAGGTAGTGAGAAAACCTGACCTGCTGAACTTTCTCCCAACGCTCCCTTTAACTCATAAAGGCCGCTACCAAAAACTGCAGGCAGTGCGAGCAAGAATGAATAGCGTAAGGCAGCTTCGCGGCTATATCCCATAAATCGACCCATTGCGATTGTTGCCCCGGAACGGGAAACGCCTGGGATAAGTGCAAGTGATTGCGCGAAGCCATATAAAACGCCATGCATAGGAGTTAATTGATGTAGTTGGCGTTCAGTCTTTCCGTATTTATCTGCGATCCCCAGAATAACGCCGAAAATAATCAAGGTTGTGGCGATAAGCCATAGTGAGCGGAAATCATTACGGATGATCTCTTGACCGAAATATCCCAATGCAACTATTGGAAGGGTGCCAAGAATTATCAACCAACCTAAACGTGCATCTGATTTTTCAGAAGCCTGTAGTTCTCTGCGGGAAATCTGGCTAAACCAGGCGCTGATTATCCGAACAATATCTCTGCGGAAATATATAAGCACGGCAAGTTCGGTACCGATTTGGGTTATAGCAGTGAAAGTCGCACCAGGATCTGAGTTAGTGCCAAATAGTTCTCCAGCGATACGAATATGTGCACTAGAGGAGATTGGGAGAAATTCCGTTAAACCTTGGAGCAAGCCGAGAAAAATCGCCTCAAACATCGCTACCCCATAACCGAATTAGTAAATCCAAAAGTTCTTAACTAAAAGAATAGCGAATAGAATCTAGAAATGAGCGCGAAACAGGCAATTGCAGATCTCAAAGCCCTTGCATCTGTTGGAAAAGCGGCTGAGTTGCAACGTTTCTTTAAGACTGGCCCCGGAGACTACGCTGAAGGCGATCTTTTTATTGGCGTAGTTGTTCCGCAAACTCGTAAAGTCGCTGCACGTTACAAAGATCTACCACTTAACGAGATTGCAAAACTTACGGATTCGGATATTCACGAAATTCGTCTCTGTGGGTTGATTATCCTGACAAATCAATTTAAGAGATCTAGGGATGTAAACGATAAGAAACGGCTCTTTAACTTTTACATCAAGGAGCTAAAGGCAGGAAATATCAACAATTGGGATCTAGTCGATGTAACAGCGCCAACATTAGGAGAGTATCTACTCGAGTTAGAAGATCCGATGGCAGTCCTGAGCAAGTTGGCCAAGAGTAAATCGTTGTGGGAAAGACGTACATCTGTGGTCTTTACCTTTGCCTTTCTTCGCGCAGGCGAACTTGAGCCAACTTACGAAATGGCAGAGCGCCACCTTGGAGATGAACACGATTTAATGCATAAAGCAGTTGGTTGGCTCTTACGCGAAATGGGTAAACGAGATCCGGGACTGCTTAGAGCTTTTCTAAAGGAGCATTGCACGGAAATGCCTAGAACGGCGCTCCGCTATTCAATAGAGAAATTTTCAGAAAGTGAACGCAGAAAGTGGTTGCAATTTAAATAGTTTTGGCAAAGGACAGGTAATCAATTGCGACGCCATCTTGTACAAACAATTTCTTTAATCGACCTTCATATTCCCATCCAGCCTTTTTGAATGCTTTCTGCATTGCAATGTTTTCCTCAGAAGTAGAACCTTCGAGGCGATGAAATCCATTTTTTAAAGCCCATGCCCATGCCAGATTAAGTGCTGCGGTTCCGGCGCCCTTGCCTCGCTCATCAGGCGCTATATCTAAACCGATATGCCCAGATCCATCGGGCATGGTTTTATCGCAGTGGCGAAGTTGAATATCACCGATTAATACTCCGTTCTGAACAAGTGCGAAGTGAAGGTAGTGATCGATCCAGTCTCCTGAACTAGCGAAACGATCTTTAAATCTCACCTGCGCTTCTGGTGTATTTAGTCCCCGAACCTGGCATGCGCGCTCAAACTCTTCCACCCTATAGGGGCGCATTTCGAAGTTCACGGAAAGAACTTTATGGCAAAAAGGCGATATCTACTAAGATAGAAATATGACTCAATCGCCATTTCTTTATATGAAAGAGAATTCCAAGACTGTTCTTTGGAACGACTCGGCCGATCCTAAAGAACTTCAGGATGCGCTCACGTGGGGAATTGTTGGCGCAACCTGTAACCCGGTGATTGCGCTAAGTGCGATCAAAGCTGATAAAGACCATTGGGTTGGACGAATTAAGGAATATGCGAAAAACCATCCAACAGATACAGATGATCAAATCGGCTGGGCCATGGTTGAAGAACTTTCAATTAATGCCGCAAAGTTATTTGAAGCAGAATTTGAAAAGCAAAATGGGCGCAACGGGCGTTTATCTATTCAGACCGATCCACGTAATTTCCGCGATGCCAAAGCGCTTACAGATCAAGCCGTCGCATTTTCAAAGCTAGCTAAAAATATTATTGTAAAAATACCCGTAACTTCTGAGGCGATCAGCGCATTTGAGGAAGCTACCTACCAAGGTGTGAGCCTAAATGCGACTGTTTCATTCTCTGTTGCTCAAACAATTGCCGTTGCCGAAGCGATCGAACGTGGCCTCAAGCGCCGCGAAGCGGAAGGTCTAGATATCTCGCAGATGGGTCCAGTCTGCACGATCATGGTTGGTCGCGTTGATGACTGGGTAAAAGTCTCTGTAGAAAAATCTGGCGCCATGCTTGATCCAGGGGTAATGGAATGGGCCGGCGTTGCAGTCTTTAAGCACGCACATCAAGTTTATAAAGAGCGCGGTTATCGCACTCGTTTGCTTTCGGCAGCATTCCGCAATCACATGCATTGGAGCCAAATCATTGGTGGCGATTCAGTGATTTCTCCTCCATATGGTTGGCAGGTAAAGATCAATAAATCAGGGATTACGCCTAACCTCAATAGCATCGAGGAGCCGGTTGATCCAGCGATCCTAAAGACTCTCCAAGCGCTGCCTGAATTCAACAAGATGTATGACGTTGATGGACTTAAGCCCGAAGAATTCACCAACTTTGGTGCAACTCTTCGCACATTGCGCGGTTTCCTACAGTCCGTAAATGACCTAGAGGCGTTTGTTCGTGACGTCACCGTTCCCAATCCAGATAAATAGGAAACTCCCCTTGTAGCATTTCTGCATGACTTTTTCAGAATTTAACTACATCGGAATTATCGTTGCATTTTTCATCTCATTTATTAGCGGAGCAATTTGGTTTGGACCAAAAACCTTCTACCCAATTTGGATGAGAGAGCGCGGCATCGCCTCAGGTCAATTAACGACTCAGCAAAATAAACCAGTTCTTCTATTCGGCGGAACAATTCTTGGAATTTTGGCTCAGACCTTTACCTTGGCCCTAATCATCAATTCGCTGCAGCAAGCAGGCGCACCAATGAGCGTTGCAACAGGTGCAGGAATTGGGCTCGCGCTCGGAGTCGGAATAGCAGCTTTTGCTTCACTATCGCATCGCTTATTTGGCGGTGAGAACCTAAAAGTTTGGTTAATTGAGACCACAAATGACGCAATTAACTTAACGATCGCCGGAGCGGTGATCGCTTACTTTAACTTGCTGACTTAATAATTACTTTTTTAAGTCGAAGCGATCTGCGTTCATCACCTTTGTCCAGGCACTTACAAAGTCCTTAACGAACTTAGCTTGGCCATCGCTTTGGGCGTAAACCTCTGCGTATGCGCGCAGAATCGAGTTCGATCCAAAGACCAAGTCAACGCGAGTTGCTGTGAATTTAACTTCGCCAGTTGATCGGTTACGTAAGTTGTACAGGTTTGCTCCTGCTGGCTCCCAGATATAAGTCATGCTGGTTAGCACATTGAAGAAATCGGTATTAAGGGTTCCGACTTTTTCAGTGAATACACCATGCTTTGTGCCGCCGTAGTTTGTGCCAAGAGCACGCATTCCACCCATCAGCACAGTCATCTCAGGTGCGGTTAGCCCCATAAGTTGAGCGCGATCTAGAAGTAGCTCTTCTGGAAGAGCTGAATATTCCTGCTTCTGCCAGTTACGGAAACCATCATGAATTGGCTCGAGTGGAGCGAAAGAGTGCGCATCGGTTTGCTCAGCAGTTGCATCGCCACGACCTGGCGCAAATGGAACTGAAACTTCAATCCCAGCAGCTTTTGCTGCAGCTTCTACGCCTACGTTTCCAGCGAGAACAATTACATCGGCGATGCTTGCGCCTGATTCTTTAGCGATTGGTTCAAGTGCTGCAAGCACCTTCGCCAAGCGCGCTGGTTCGTTTCCTTGCCAATCTTTCTGTGGCGCAAGGCGAATGCGAGATCCATTTGCACCGCCGCGATTATCTGAACCACGGAATGTGCGAGCGCTATCCCAAGCAGTTGCAACTAGATCAGAAACAGAAATTCCAGTAGCCGCAATCTTTGCCTTCACAGCTGCAACATCATAAGACGTTGAACCTGCTGGAATTGGATCTTGCCAGATTAAATCTTCCTTCGGAACATCTGGTCCCAAGTAGTTAACTTTTGGTCCGAGATCGCGGTGAGTTAATTTAAACCAAGCGCGCGCAAATACTTCGCTGAAGTAAGCAGGATCTGCATGGAAGCGCTTTGAGATCTCTAAATAAATAGGATCCTTAATCATCGCCATGTCGGCATCGGTCATGATTGGGTTATAGCGAATTGATGGATCTTCCACATCAACCGGCTTATCTTCTTCAGCAATATTGATTGGTTCCCATTGATGGGCTCCTGCCGGAGATTTCTTTAACTCCCAGTCGTACTTAAATAGAAGTTCAAAGTAACCACCATCCCATTTAGTTGGATGTGTAGTCCATGCGCCTTCGATTCCGCTGGAAACGGTATCGCGGCCGATGCTGCGAGTTGTATGGTTCATCCAGCCAAGACCGGCTTCGTGAATTTCTGCACCTTCTGGACTTGGTCCAAGACGTGAAGCATCGCCATTTCCGTGCGCTTTACCAACTGTGTGGCCGCCGGCTGTAAGTGCAACGGTTTCTTCATCATTCATCGCCATGCGTGCAAATGTTTCGCGGACATGTTGCGCAGTTAGTAATGGATCAGATTTTCCATTCACGCCTTCAGGATTTACATAGATCAATCCCATTTGAACCGCTGCCAATGGGTTTTCCATAGTGCTGGCATCGTTAACATTTTCATAACGCGCATCACTTGGTGCAAGAAATTCTGTCTCAGGGCCCCAGTAAATATCTTTCTCTGGATGCCAAATATCGCGGCGTCCAAAACCGAAACCAAAGGTCTTTAGTCCCATTGATTCGTATGCAATTGTTCCGGCCAAAACTAGTAGATCTGCCCAGCTAACTTTGTTGCCGTACTTCTGCTTGATTGGCCAGAGAATGCGACGCGCCTTATCAAGGTTTACGTTATCTGGAAATGAATTAAGTGGTGCAAAGCGAAGGTTTCCGGTTCCGCCACCGCCGCGGCCATCTGATGTTCGGTAAGTTCCGGCTGCATGCCATGACATACGAATCATCAGCCCGCCGTAATGTCCCCAGTCAGCTGGCCACCAAGGCTGACTATCTGTCATGAGCGCGAGCAAATCTTTCTTAAGCGCTGCAAAATCTAAGTTCTTTAACTCTTCGTGGTAATCGTAATCTTCGCCGAGCGGATTAGTTTTTCTATCGTGCTGGTGCAAAATATCTAGGTTTAAATTCTTAGGCCACCAATTGACATTGGATGATCCAACTTCGGTATTAGAACCGTGGACAACGGGACACTTACCTGAATCTGCAGACATTTTGTGCTCCTGTAATTAACTCGCGATGTTTCGACTCTATCAAGATATGGGGAACCCTACCGCCCCGAATCTCAATATCTGATAACTGCTATAGAAGCGGGCGTAGCTCAACCTTGCGATGGCACGCTTTAGAACCTGCCAGCGCCAATTCCTTTGCAACTTCAGCACTGACTGCTTCAATCAACCAGAAACCGCTGAAGTTTTCCTTTGCTTCAAATAACGGTTTTCCAGTTTCGATTCCTGCGCCAGAACGATTATCAATCACATTTGCATTTGAAGGTGCGCTTAATCCACCAGCAAAGATCCATTGGCCGTTAGCCCGCAATCCATCGTTAAAGGCGTTGATCGCCACTATCTCATCGGCAGTGCCCGAATTAGTTAGGTCATCAATCACAAAGATAATGAATTTCATGACCTAATCATATTGGGGCACTACTTAATCGTGATGCGTTACTTCGCGATGTTTTCCGGAAGTCACACGCCCAGCGTGAGCTTGGGACGATGGATCTTTCTTGACCTTTATGAAGCTTGCAAAAGTGGAAACGAGCAAAATCGTTCCAATAACGGCAAGGCTTACCAGTGTTGGGATCTTTGGAATCTCTGTCCATGTTTCGTGTAAGTAAGTCAGAATCAACTTCACGCCGATAAACATCAGGATTACTGAAAGACCGAGTGATAGATAAACCAACTTATCGAGCAGACCCTTGAGTAAGAAGTACAAGGCGCGCAGACCAAGAAGTGCAAAAGCGTTAGCCGCAAAGACTAAGAAGGGCTCTTGGGTTACACCGAAGGTTGCCGGGATCGAATCCAGGGCAAAGAGAAGGTCAGTTGAAGCGATAGCAATCATCACCAAGAACATAGGTGTTGCAATTCGCTTACCATTTTGGCGAGTAAAGATCTTTGAGCCATCGTATTCATCAGTCATGGCGATACGTTTTCTGATGACGCGAACAACCGCATTGTCCTCAGGAGAAGGATCTTCATCCCAGTGCTTAAACAATCCGACGCCGGTCCAGATGAGAATTGCACCGAAGATTACGAAGGTAAAGCTGAATGCAGCTAGAGCTGCAGCACCAACTGCGATAAAGATTGCACGGAGTACAAGAGCAAGGATCACACCAAACATAAGAACGCGTTGATGGAATATTGACGGCACCTTAAATTGCGCCAAGATGATGATGAACACGAACAAGTTATCAACCGAAAGCGACTTCTCGACTAGGTATGCCGCAAAGTACTCGGTACCAAATTGTGAACCCGCTGTCTGCCAAACCCAAACACCGAATGCGATTGCTACGCCGATGTAGAAGATTGACCAGATTGCGGCCTCTTTAAACATTACATCGTGAGGCTTGCGACTTACCGTTAAAAGATCAACCACGATAAGGGCCAGAATTGCACCTACGACAAGAGCCCAAGTTAAAAGTGTTACATCCATGTGTAATAAACCTATTCGTTAAAGGGGCGAATACTGCCAAGGTCTCCCTCACCACTAAGTGGTCGCAACTCCGGGATATTTTCTATCCGTATTGACGAAGGTACGTTAGCGAGGTACTCCCCTTAACTATGTAGAAGTCTATGTTTGAAAGTATGGGCGCGCAAATTAGACACCAAAATCCGTGACTTTATACACTTTTCCAGTTGCATCATATGTAGTCCAGATACCAACTTGGGCGCCATTCTTAAAACTTCCTGATCGCATGATTACTCCGGTTTTTCGGAACCATTGCCAATCTCCATGAAGTTTCTCGTTTTTAAACTTTCCTTTTGCTTTAAGCACCCCATTGGCATAAAACTCAAGAGATTCGCCAGTTTTCTTCGGATACGAATCATTAATCTGTTTAATTCTTTCATCAAGAATCTTGTTTATGAGTGGTATTGGAATACTTTTGTTTAGGTCGAAGTGAATTGAACCTTTTGTTTGCTCGTATTTTTCTAATTCTTTCTTGAGCCGAACATTAAACGATCCGCTATACGGAAATAGGCTGTTGTGCCCTTTATAGCCATCAAAACCAACAACTGCTACACCGTTAATCAAGAATGTTGGAATCCCATATTTAATCACTTGCTCGGAAGATGGGAGTTTTGACGCAATATGATCTCGAAGCTCGATCAGAATCTTTCTTTGCTCAGGAGCGAATTTCTTTAAATGCTCGTTTACTTGTGCTTCACTCACTCCGAAAAATCATCCTTCACTAGTTATTGCCCAATTTAAAATCTTCTCTCCGAGAGAACCACGAAGTAATCAGAAACTACTTAATATCCGATCGCCCATTTCCTGCATGATTAACACTGCGATAACGCCGTAAGTGAGAATTATGGATGCAGGTATAAATGAGATTCCGCGACGACTAACTAGGTTGCGAATTCTTGAACCCCAATGCCCTTGAATCATGGTCACAATCAGGACTGTCCACCACATTGGGATCGTCGCCAACCAAACCACTAGGCAATATGGGCAAAGCACGCCTATGTTGTAAACGCTCTGCGTAAAGAGCCATGTCACAAAAATCCAAGCTAATCCCAAACCAATAACTGCACCTCGCCAAAACCAGCCTTTGAATTTCGCGCCAGCAAAGATGGCGAATCCAATAACAATTGGCACAACAAATCCTGCTACTCCCAGCATCGCGTTAGGGAAACCAAATAATGAAGCCTGCCAACGGTCGAATAAAGGTCCACATGCGACGAAGGGGCTTATGTCGCAAGCGAGATCTTTTGTCGGATTCTGCAGAGATTTAACTCTTTCGATCAGAAGAGAAGCAGATGCAAACCAGCCGATGGTTCCTGCAACTATGAAAATTCTCGCGAGCGAACGGAAAGGCTTTTCGAGCTTTATCTTTTCTTGCTCAGGATCTGTAAATCCTGATTCGTTTGTACTCATATCGCGAGCCTCTCTCCAGGCTCAAATGGTATCCGAGCCGATGGATATCTAGCCTGCGAAGAATTAGCACTCAATAAGAGAAAATGGCATGGCGCTATTTATTTAACCTGCGGCCGCGGAAGTGGAAGTAAATGACCGAAATTATTAAAATCATTCCTATACCTTGAAGACCTGGAGAGTCGTCGAATTCTCCAAAAACCATCGCAAACGCGCCCATGGAGACAAGTAGTGCTGAACGAAATAATTTCATTTGCGTGACCATGACCCATTTCCAATTTTTCCCTGACCTAGGACCCACCTTAAACCTTAAATTCCACTAATTCGCCCCTTTTTATCACCCCATTACGCTGAGAATCACCTGTATAAAACTCCCCAAATGCCTCACCCTATGAGGGTGAGCAAAGACCCTTCCAAATCACCCCTTCCTGGCTATGCCAGCAGTGTTCACAAAATAATTGAGACTGCCATTGAAAAGAATGACTTAGATTTTTTCTATCGTCTCTACTTAACCAGAATGGCGGAGTTGTCGTTAACCGGACAAGGCAAGGAATTCACCGAATATGCAAAGAGCTCTCTAGACGATTCAGAAAATAGTTTGTTTATGGCCAAGGGCTTCGAAGCAATCGGAAATTTGATTGACTTAAATTTCAGAAAATGTGTAACTCTTCTAGATGAATTAGATGAAAGTACTCGTGGAAATCCGATCGAAGTCTGGGTACATCAGATCAGCAATCTCTGCCGAGCGTATGTCAGCTTTCACAATGGCGACTATCGTTTGTCTTTAAAGCACGCTGAAGTTGCAATTAACTCCCCGGTCAAGAGCGGAACCTTAGATCCAATGGATAAGGGGCGACTGATTCGTCTAGTTGCCTGTATCGCTCTAGTAACTTCTGATCTCAAAAAACTAAATCAGTGTGCTGAGGATATTCTGCTAATCGATAACCCTGATAATTTGACTGTTCTAGATCAAGCCAAATCTGCGATTAGATCTATGCAGTTGCTTTCACAAGGTGAATACAAGAAAGCATATGAATTAGCCAAGACCACGATTGCGCTAGAAGAGGCTGCTGGCCGAGTTGGAGTGGCTCTACCGTTTGATTGCAGATTTGTGTTAATCCGCTGCTTATATGAATTTTCAATGATTGATGATGCCTTATCTGAAATGATCAAGCTTGGAGAAGAAGCAGCGGAAAACAAGATGCTCTTTATCAATTATCTTTGCCTAGCCGGTGAAATTAGAATTTTGTCACGAATTCCGAATAGCCAAGATCATATCTCCACCAAAGTAGCTCGATTGAGAAATGAGCTTCTATTGGATCCAGATCTCAAGGCGATGACCTGGTTAATCGATTTGGGCGAATTACTGGCGAAGAGCCATTCAAAGGATTTAGGCAGAATCGACACGATTGTAAAGAGAAATCCTGATATTCCTTACTTACAGCAGTTAGGCAAGAGTGCTTTAGGAAAATCAAAACTCGCAGATGCAAGCGAAATCAAGAAATTTGAAGAAGGTACGCCGCGGGACGTCATCAGGAAGAATCTATATTTATCAAAACTGAAAGATGAAGGCGTAAAGAAACAACGGGAATATCTCAGTACTGCACTTGCCAAGGGCGAAGAAGTCGGGGCGCAAGAGATTTTCTTAAGGCAAGATAACTTAACCTTGGAAGCAATCATTAATTTATCCTCTAGTAAGAAATCAATTTGGCTTGAATCTTTAAGCCGATTGGCAATTGATCGAATCCAAGAGCGTAACCGCATGGTGAAAATCACCGGAGAAAAACTAACGGGACGCGAGATTGAGGTCTTGAGGTATCTGGTAACGGAGAACTCGATTACAGATATCGGACAAATCCTTCACATTTCAAAAAACACTATGAAAACTCACTTACGAAGTATTTACAGAAAGCTAGGAGTAAGCGGCAGAGTTGAGGCTGCGAAGAAAGCGAAAGAGAACTTCATAATCTAAATTAGACTCTCCAGCAACTTGGGAAAATCAAAGGTTTTTATCAGCCCAAATACAAACTGCGTCGTAATGGTATTTACCTAGACCTTTAGCTATCTCTTCATAATGGTCTCTGTAAGAAGACGGCAAGATGTATGTCATTGCAAGGGATTTGTAGGCTTCCTTATCCGGAGTCCAAAACTGAAGAGTGAATTCATAATGTTGCTTAACAAGTTCTTGGACACTCTCATCCGAAGCATGTACTCCTTCAGCCATCCTGGCCGCAAACTCTGAAGTTAATTCACTAAATACCTGAGTGAATTTTTGCTCTTCTTCTTTGGAGTAGTTGTTCTGATATTGCTCAGAGTGGATACCAAATTTCATAGGTTAATTATAAAGATGGGTCGCCTTATAAACCAGAATTTAAATCTGGGATCTCGTCAAAGCTATTGAAAATGATTTTTCCCATATCTCTCGCCTTACCCATTTCCAGATCTGCACCTCTAGATTCACCAGGAATACGAAAAACTGCATCACATTTTTCTAAGAGTCGATGGGCTACTGGATATTGAAATTCAGAGAATTGTTCAGAGGAATGTGATTCTCCACCAGCCTGGCGAATCACCGGCCACGCAAGCCATTCACCCACAACCGCAATGTGACCTTTTTTAAATATGGGAAGTGCGAAATCTTCCATGGCTTTTAGATTCCTAGCAATTGCTGCTTCATCACCATTA
>Ga0222713_10005025_pt1 | contig 12993 bp, 7 predicted proteins | sample C33_649DmetaG_FD_165061 | JGI IMG/M metagenome (GOLD analysis project Ga0222713, IMG submission 165061) | Estuarine water microbial communities from San Francisco Bay, California, United States - C33_649D | ecosystem: Environmental > Aquatic > Marine > Unclassified | place: USA: California...
TTATTCGAGCAATTCTGCCGTTCAAGATGTAAAATGGTGTAATAATTTTGGAGCAAATGGTGTCACGGGAGACACAGGTCCAACTGGAGCTCAAGGTGCTACCGGCCCAACCGGCCCAACCGGCCCACAAGGTGCTGCTGGTGGAACTGGTCCTCAAGGTGCTACCGGAGCTCAAGGTCCAACTGGTGCTCAAGGTGCAACTGGCGCTCAAGGTGTTACAGGTGCCCAAGGTGGTCAAGGTCCAAAAGGAAATACGGGTGCTGCGGGAAATACGGGCCCACAAGGGGCTCAAGGTGCTCAAGGTAATACCGGAAGTACGGGTGCTGCTGGAGCCACCGGCCCACAAGGTCCTCAAGGTGCTCAAGGTTCTACTGGTCCAGCGGGCGCTACTGGTGCTGCGGGAAATACCGGCCCACAAGGTCCTCAAGGAGCTCAAGGTGCCACGGGTTCTACTGGTGCTGCTGGAGCAACAGGCCCTCAAGGTTCAACTGGTGCTCAAGGTGGTCAAGGTTCAAAGGGTAATACCGGCGCTGCTGGTGCTACCGGCCCACAAGGCGCCACCGGCCCACAAGGAGCTACTGGAGCTCAAGGAGCTGCTGGTAATAAAGGTGTTTTAAGTGGATATGGTTTAGGACTTGGGGTACAAGTATATTCTACTCATGCTGGAAATGGTTCTACTTCACAATATGGTTACTATCCAACCGATGCAACTGATTTTAATAAATTCTTTAATACCGCATATACAAATACAACATTACATGACCAAGGAACTTATGGTGTTGCTACATTATTGGATTGGACAAGTTATACTACATTAACATCAGCTGGACTTGGAGTTCCAAATAGTGGTGCTTATTTTGCTGTTCAAGTTTGGGGAACATTCTTACCATCCGAAACCGGAACATATACATTTACAGCAGAATCGGATGATTCGGTTGATTTATTTATAAATGGTACTAACATTGCTTCATTCTATGGTGGTAGAGGTACTCCTGCGTTGGGTACTACCACAGGTACAATATCATTAACCGCAGGTACGCCAGTTTCTTTTAGAGTAAGAACACAAGAATATGGTGGTGGTGAAGGTTTAAGAGTATTTTGGAAACGACCATCTGAATCTGGCGGTGGTACATGGTATCAACACACATTTGAACTTGGATTTTCAGGCGCATTAGGTGCTATTGGAGCTCAAGGTGCTACCGGCGCTGCTGGTGCTACCGGCCCTCAAGGGCCTCAAGGGGCTCAAGGTGCTACGGGTTCTACTGGTGCTGCTGGAGCAACAGGTCCTAAAGGTAATACCGGTCATCAAGGTGCTCAAGGTAACACCGGAAGTACGGGTGCTGCTGGGGCTACCGGCCCACAAGGTCCTCAAGGAGCTCAAGGGTCAACTGGTTCTACTGGTGCTGCTGGAAACACGGGTGCCCAAGGTTCAACCGGCGCTCAAGGTGGTCAAGGCTCTAAAGGTAATACAGGCGCTGCCGGAAATACGGGCGCTCAAGGTAACACAGGTCACCAAGGCGCTACCGGCCCTCAAGGTGCTGCAGGGAATACGGGCGCCCAAGGTTCAACTGGCGCTCAAGGTGGTCAAGGTTCAAAGGGTAATACCGGCGCTGCAGGAAATACGGGCGCTCAAGGTAACACAGGTCACCAAGGTGCTACTGGCCCCCAAGGTGCTGCAGGGAATACGGGCGCTCAAGGTTCAGTAGGTGCTCAAGGCGGTCAAGGTTCAAAAGGTAATACGGGAGCTGCTGGAAATACGGGCGCTCAAGGTGGTACTGGTAACCAAGGTCATCAAGGAGCTCAGGGTGCTGCTGGAAACACGGGCGCAAAAGGAAACACAGGTGCTACCGGCCCACAAGGTTCTCAAGGTTATACTGCTAATTCTGTAAAAGACCCAAATTTTGCGGATATTGGACCTGCTAACAATATAAATCTATACTATAGTGGACATAACGCTACTACTGAAGTATTTGCGTTATCAAACAACCCACAATCAGGTCAATCTGCTTATGTATTGAGACAAGATAGTTCGGGTGCTGCTGAATATCAAATTACTGAATATTTTATAAAACCATCAACAAATTATACCCTTGAAATTTGGGTAGCATATGATGTTAACTGGGTTGGAAGTGGTGCTAACTATGGTATGTTCCATATGAGGCAATACGATAATATAAATGGAAACTTTGCTACCGGAGTTGAAGATGGTACAATCATAGACCAAAAAGATTTATATTCATCTGAACTTGGAGCTACTTTAACTTGGTATAGAAAACGATATACATTCACATCTACAGCAAACCCAACCGGAGAACATCATTGGTATGTTGGATATGCTCCATCAGGAACAACCGGCGCTTGGAGATATTTTACTGGACTATCAATAACTGAAGGAAACGCATTTATTGGTACAAAGGGAGCCCAAGGTGCTCAAGGAGCTGCTGGTAACAAGGGTGCTACTGGTGATACTGGTAACCAAGGTCATCAAGGAGCTCAGGGAGCAGCAGGTAATACCGGTGCAAAGGGAAACACAGGACATCAAGGTGCTCAAGGTAATACTGGAAGTACAGGTGCTGCAGGAAATACGGGCGCCCAAGGTTCAACCGGCGCTCAAGGCGGTCAAGGTTCAAAAGGTAATACGGGTGCTGCCGGAAATACGGGCGCTCAAGGTAACACAGGTCACCAAGGTGCTACTGGCCCACAAGGTGCTGCCGGAAATACTGGTGCTCAAGGTTCAGTAGGTGCTCAAGGCGGCCAAGGTTCAAAAGGTAATACTGGCGATGCTGGAAATACAGGCCCTAAAGGTAACACAGGTCACCAAGGTGCTACCGGACCTCAAGGTGCTGCTGGAAACTTGGGCGCCAAAGGTAATACGGGTGCTCAAGGTGGGATTGGTGAAGATGGAAATCCTGGAGCCGTAGGTGCTACTGGTCCTAAAGGAAATACGGGTCACCAAGGTGCTACTGGCCCTCAAGGTGCTGCCGGAAATACGGGTGCTCAAGGTTCGGTAGGTGCTCAAGGCAGCCAAGGTTCAAAAGGTAATACTGGCGCTGCCGGAAATACGGGCGCTCAAGGTAACACGGGTCATCAAGGTGCTACTGGAACGCAGGGTGATGTTGGAAATAAAGGTTCTACTGGCGCTACGGGTGCTCAAGGCGGTCAAGGTTCAAAGGGTAATACTGGTGACGCAGGAAATACAGGCCCTAAAGGAAATACAGGTCACCAAGGTGCTACCGGCCCTCAAGGTGCTGCTGGAAATAAAGGTGTTACTGGTGCTACTGGTGCTCAAGGTGGAGTTGGAGAAGATGGTAATCCTGGATCGTCTGGTGCTATCGGTTCAAAAGGTAACACGGGCTATCAAGGTGCTACCGGCCCTCAAGGTGCGGCAGGAAATACTGGCGCTCAGGGAAACCAAGGGTCACAGGGCCCACAAGGTTCTCAAGGTGGTACGAACGCTAAAGGTGACAAGGGTAATGAACTTGCTGGTGGTTATTTTGAATGGGATAACACTTTACAAAAGTTAACTTTCAAAAAACACAACTGGACCAATGGTGACCCTGTTTGGATTGTAGAAACTTACAAATACTTGTTCTAATAAGTTTAAGTTCCATATTTATATTAAAAGAATATAAGTTATGGAAAATGGATTTAAGTTTGACCGAGACCCACATCGTTTAGATGTTAACTACACAAATTATTATTGGTTTAAAGATGGATTTTCAGCAGAAGAATTAACTGCTATTGAAAATTTAACGTCCGATTTGGAATTTGAAAAAGCGGCTATTGGTCAAGATGATGTTAGTAGAACTAACGATACCTATAGAAAATCTTCTGTAAAGTGGTGTCCTCAAAATCAAGAATGGGAGTGGGTTTATTCTAAACTACACAATATGATTTCCGAAGCAAATCAATCGATGTGGAAAATGGATTTAACCCATATGAGAGAGCGTATCCAATATACCGAATATTATGAAGGTGGTGGTCATTACGACTGGCACATGGATTGTGGTATTGGAATTCAAAACCAACGAAAAGTATCAGTAACAGTTCAATTATCAGCACCCGATGAATATGAGGGTGGTGATTTAGAGTTTATGTTGGGAGCTGGAGCTACATCAGCACCACGAGGTCAAGGTGTGGTTGTAATATTCCCATCATTTTACTTACATAGAGTAAAACCTGTAACCAAGGGAACGCGAAAGTCGTTTGTACTTTGGGTAGGTGGTGAACCATATAGATAATTTATGAGAAAAACAAATTTACCAACTGCATTAGTTTACGGATGGGATAGATTTGGCGAAACGCGTCTAAAATCCGATGTATATCATGAAGAGAATTTACACGAAGATGTTATTGTATATTCTTACGATTGTGTTTGTAACTTTTATGGCGACTTTGCGAAACATAGACCTGATGTGGTATTTTTCATAGGAGATACTGTTGCTAAATCGTATGAATATGTAAATCACAAATTTATTTCATCAAAAATATTCACATACGATGAAATACCTGCTGATAATGTATTTGCAAATGATATTGTATGTCAATCCACATTTTGGGCTTGTAGTGCTCAAAAGTCCGTATATGAAAACGAGGAACTTCCAACATTTTCAGTATTCACCCCAACATATAAAACATATGAACGTATTTTCAGAACATATGAGTCTTTAAAAAATCAAACTTATGTAAATTGGGAATGGGTTGTTGTCGATGATTCACCCGAGGGTGATTATAAAACTTGGGAATACTTGAAAACTATAGCGGAAACTGACTATAGAGTTAAACCATATCGTATGTCACCCAATTCGGGCGGAAATGTTGGTGAAGTTAAACATAGAGCTTGCTCATTGTCAAATGGTAAGTGGTTAGTAGAACTTGACCATGATGATGTTTTAATAACAACCTGTTTAGAAGAGATTCTATATGCATCGTGGAAACACGAAGATGCCGGTTTTATTTATACTGATGTAACCGAGGTATATGAAAATGGAAAACCAAGACAATATGGTTACATTGGTGAAGATTGGTATGGTCATCCTGATAATTTATTTGATTGGGGGTATGCTGGCCATACATGGCAGACTATCGATAATACCGAGTGGTTAGTTCATCACTATCCAGATATAAATCCCAAAACCATAAGGTTTAATATTGGTATGCCAAATCACGCAAGAGCTTGGAGACGTGATGTTTATTTTCAAATAGGTGGTCATAGTAGAGACATATCAGTTGCCGATGATTTTGAAATCATAGTCAAATCGTTTTTGAATACAAGAATTATACATCTTAAAAAAATGTTATATGTTCAGTATAACGATGGTAATTCTACCGTAGATAATAACACAACCGATATTAATCGTAGGGCTCGTTTAATAAAAGATTACTATGATAAAATGATTCATGATAGAATTCGTGAACTGGGAAAAGATGACTGGTGTTGGGATGATGAGGTTGGTCATTCTTGGAAGTTACAAAATGACATGGATTATTCAAAGTTTGGTGAACGTGAACAAGTTTTAAATTACATAGTGGAATAAAATGAAAATATTATTTGTTGTTGGATATCAAAAAGAAAAATGGAATACCGATACATGGTATAATAAAGGGTTGGGTGGTTCTGAATATTCTGTGATGAAACTTGCGGAAGTAATGTCTAATAAACACGATGTTACTATATGTGGTGACGTTATAACTTCAATATCCTTTGCAAATCCAAATTTAAAATATTGTGAGTATGATAAATTAGAGTCAAATTCACATTATGATGTTGTAATCGCAACAAATTATATACATTATTTAGTTGAACTTGAATCACGAGGTATAACTTTTGATAAATCCTATTTTTGGTTACATAATTTTGATTTCTATCCGTGGTGGAATGGAGTTACACTTGAGAATGATGGCTTAGATTATTTAAAGAGTTCAAAAATAGATAACTTCATTTGTGTATCTGAATATCAAGCTAATATTTTAGAAAAGAAATATCCTCAAATGAGAGGTAGAATTCGGGTGATTGAAAACGCAATATCAACACATGATTTTCTAATGAATGGTGTTGAAAAAATACCCAATCGATTTATATACACGTCTTCAGCCGAAAGAGGATTATCAAACTTGTTGGAAATCTGGCCGAGAATAAAACAAACTATACCTGATGCTACCCTTGTGGTTGCTACACCACCATACGCTCTTGACATTTATGATAGTTATAAATCAGACCTTGATGGTGTTGAGTATGTAGGTTCTTTGGGTAAGCTCGATTTATACAATTTAATAAATTCGGCTGAATATTGGTTATATCCAAGTCAGTATGATGAGACCTATTGTATAACAGCACTTGAGATGATGTTTGGTGGGGTCAAGATAGTATCCACGGATACTGGTAATCTATTGAACCTATTAAATGGTAAGGCAAAGCTCATAAGTCATAAATCTACTAACGAAGACTTTTTTGAAGCATTTCTTGATTTGTATATGAATAGGTCATTACAAGAAACTAATCTTAAAAATGCAAAAGAATATGCTTTAAAAAATACATGGGAGATTCGTGTAAATGAGTGGTACGATGTGATATCTCAACCAAAAAAATACACCAAAGTAGATTGTATTTATGTGATTGGTCTCCAAGAAAATTTTAAAAACTATGATAGATGGGTTTCTGAAATAAATAAATTAGGATTAGACCCCCGGAGTGTGGTTCATATTCATAAAGCCGTTGATGGGTCGAATCTTAACACATATGAAAATGGAGATTGGTCTGTATTTCAAAATTGGAGACTCGATTCAAATAATAGGTGGTATAATAGACCCGTTCTTCCTGGAGAAATTGGTTGTTCATTATCACACATACAAGTGTGGAATCTTGCAAAAGAAAGTGGACATGAGAGTATTTTAATCCTTGAAGAAGACTTTATGGTACATGGTGAATTGACACCACATCTGATAGATGAGTTACCAATGGATTGGGATTTGTTATATCTTGGTAGAAATAAACTCTCACCAGGAGATGATACTGAATTGGGATTACATGATATTGTAAAACCATACCCATCTTATAATACCCATGCTTATATGTTAAGTAAAAATGGTATAGATAAATTATTAAATAAAAATTTACAACATAATATTATACCATTAGATGAGTTTTTTATATGTACTTATTCAACACATCCAAATCGTAGTGATTTAAGTTTTATTGAATCTGATGTAAATGCTTATTCGTTAAGAACTCAACTTATAAGTCAAGGATATAGTCAACCAAAATCTTCCACCGAAACAATACACCTAAACATGAGACTTCATCCCGAATTATATACTTACTACGAAAATCCAACCGATTGGAAAACTAAATTCATATCATATTCCGCTAGAACAAAAGAGTGGGATTTGATTACCGATGAACCATTTGATAGCTGTTTTTCGTTCCCACTATTTACTGAAGAATTTTGTAAAATGATTCGTGAAGAAGCCGAACATTCAAATGCTTGGACTGTAGACCGACATCATAATTACCCAACCACCGATATGTTACTTCAGACCATTGGTATGAACGAGATTTATATGGAAGTTCTTCGTGAATATGTTATGGAGTTTTCAAAGTATATGTGGGCTCTTGATGGTCAAGGTTGGATTAGTATGTCATCGGAAAACTTCTTGGCTAAATATACACCAAATGCACAAGGTCACTTATCAATACATCATGATTCATCTGATATAACGTGTCTTGTCCAACTATCAGACCTCGATGAATATGATGGTGGTGGTACTTGGTTTAGACGACAAAAAAAATTAGTTAAAAATCCAATAGGGTATTGTAGTATTCATCCAGGAAACATTACACATAAACACGGAGCTAGGGCTGTTACGTCTGGAACCCGATATATTATAGTATCTTTTATGAAAAATAGTGAAAGATAAGACACCTTACTATTTATATAGAGATAGACTATAGGAGTTTAAATGGCAGTTAGTATTCCAATATGGCCCGGTTCGGGTTCTTTTACAAGTGGTTCATCCACACCCTTTGGATTTTTCGATGGAGATTCACAATTCCGTTCAGATGCGCCGAAGGTTGCTGAATGGTGCGCTAAAAGACTTGGATATCCAATCGTTGACATTGAATTACAAGATATAAACTTTTTTGCTTGTTTTGAAGAAGCTACAAACGAATATTCATCTCAAGTAAATTTGTATAGAACTCGTGAAAATTTATTGTCATTACAAGGTTCAAACACATCATCCGATTTAAGAAACAAACAACTAAATACCAATCTTAAAACTTTAGTAAATATTGCTAGAGATTATGGTACTGAAGCTGGGTCTGGTGGTTCAATAACTCACTTTAGTGGGTCATTCGAACTTACATCAGGAAAACAAAACTACAATTTAATGACCGATTCTACATTGGCTATTGAAAGTGGTTCTATTTCAAATGGTATTACAATTCGTAAAGTATTCCACCAAGCACCACCTGCTATTTCAAGATACTTTGACCCATTTGTGGGTACGGGTCTTGGTTCACAACAAATGATGAATACGTTTGGTTGGGGTAACTACTCTCCTGGTGTTTCTTTTATGATGCAACCAATGTATGATGATTTGCTTCGTTTACAAGCAATCGAATTCAATGACCAAATTCGTAAATCTCAATACTCATTCCAACTGATAAACAATAGAATAAAAATATTCCCAATCCCAACCGATGGTGATACTGGAACCAAAGTTTATTTTGAATATACGTTGGATACCGAACAAAACAATCCAATTGGAGCCTCTAACGTTGTTAGTGATTTATCAAATGCTCCATTTTTGAGATTATCATATAATGACATCAATTCAGCCGGAAGACAATGGATTACAAAATACACATTGGCTCTTGCTAAAGAAATGTTAGGTGCTGTTAGAGCTAAATTCTCCGCTATTCCAATTCCTGGTGCTGATGTAACCTTGGATGGTGCTGATTTACGAGGTGAAGCTTCTACCGAAAAAGAAAACTTGTTAACTGAACTAAAAGAAACACTTGAAGCTACTTCAAGAAGAGCTATGATGGAAGCTAAAGCTAATGAAGCTGAATTCCTTGAATCCACTTTGAATAGAATTCCAAGAGCAATTTATATAGGATAACAAATGGCATTATTCGCTGGTCAAAGAGACATGAGTTTGTTTAGAACCGTAAACAAAGAGCTTATCAATGATATAATTGATACTGAAGTCTATTACTATAAGCTTGTAATTTCTGACAGCAATATCAATTTGTATGGTGAGGGTAAAGATAAAGTTTATTACAATCCTGTCAAAATTCCATGTCTAATTGAATATAATACTATCGACCAAATTTCGGATGACTTTGGTCAGTCATATTCAAGAACTGCTACCTTTAGATTCCTAAAAGATACTCTTAAAGATGATAAAGATATTTACCCAGAAGTTGGAGACATTATAGATTGGATGGGTGAGTATTTTCAAGTAGATTCTATTAATGAAACCCAATTCTTTGCTGGAAAGAATCCCGACCATTGGGATGGTGGTGTTACTCAAGGTTATTCATTCTCTATTGTATGTGATGCACACGTTACAAGACAAACTACATTGAATTTGGTTGATACTCGATTTGGGAATTCAAATTCTAATTCTAATACTATACCAATGGGATTATAATGGCAACAAAGTTTAGAACATCAGACCCAAATAAACCGAATCTAAATCAAACTCAATCTTCTACAAGTTTAGACCCAAAATTAAATAAGGCTAATCAAACTCGTAGAGATAACGATGATTTAAAAAATGTTTCGGTTGGTATTTACGATATTGACTCTGCGTTCAAATCTTTTTTAGAGTTGGATGTTAGACCACTTGTAGAAGATAGTGGTAGATATATACCGGTGCCTGTTATGTATGCATCTCCTGAAAAATGGGCAAGTGCACAACGTGATGGGTTTATGAGAGACGATAATGGTATGATTTTGACACCGGTAATTTCGTTCAAACGAAATAATCTATCAATAAACACGGAATTATCAAAATTAAAAGTTGCAAACTCTGAAGATGCTGAACAAATGTTTGAACGTAAATACACATCAGCAAATCGATATGACCAATTTTCAATACTGACTGGGCAACAACCTGTAAAAGAATATGTTGCCGTTGCAAGACCCGATTATGTCAATTTGGAATATGAGGTTGTCGTTTGGTGTGATTACATGGAACAAGTTAATAAGATTGTAGAGCAAATTATATACTTTCAAGGACAATCGTTTGGTGAGAGATACAAATTTGTAATAAAAGGCGATTCTTATTCATTTGAAACAATTGCTGAAATGAGTCAAGACCGAATTTCAAAAGCTACAATCGGATTAACCGCAAAGGCATATATTGTACCCGAGTATAAAGGTACTGCTCCAAACACTAAACGTAGATTTTCAGTTGGAAAGATTTCTTGGGGTGAAAGTCGTAAATTAGATGGTGATGTATAAAATTTAGATATTTATATAGTAAACTAACAATATTATGGAAGAAAAAACAGTTATTCAATTTACACAAGAAGAGGCAGACCGAATTAAGTCTCTTCAAGAAGAAGTTTTGTTCACTACAACAAGATTGGGTGAGATAGAATTGGAAATCCATCAATTGGAAGAAATATTCGAAAGTTTGAAGTCACAAAAGGCTACATTATTTGGAGAATATAAACAAATGATGGCTAATCAAGAAATGATTTCTAAACAATTAAAAGAAAAATATGGGGAAGGTGAGTACGATATCAGTACAAATACCTTTGTTCCTAAAAAATAACTATCTCGTTTCCCTAATTTTTGGTGTATTTATTATTAAGGAAAACCAAAAATAGAATATTAGGAGAAAAATAATGGCTGAAAGAATTGTAAGTCCTGGTGTATTCACAAGAGAAAAAGACCTTTCGTTCTTACCACAAGGTATTGGCGAAATCGGTGGCGCTCTAATCGGACAAACTATAAAGGGCCCCGCTTTCGTTCCAACGAAGGTTGAGTCTTTCAATGAATTCCAACAAAAGTTTGGAGGTTTGACTGAAGATTCATACCTACCTTACACCGCACAATCTTATTTAGAAGATGCGTCAAATGCTACTATCGTAAGAGTATTGGGCTCTGATGGTTACACTGCAAAGCCAATCGCTTTGGTAATTTCATCATCAGCCGGTCAAAAGGTTGGTGCTGTATTACACCCAACTACAACTACAAATGGTGGTGATTTTGATGTTGCAAGTGTTAGTACAGGTAGCGCTTCGTCATTTGTATTGACATTGACTGGTAGCTTGGTTAGTGCAACCAATACTTCAGCTTCTATGAATCCAACATCTGATGATTATTTTACAAAAGTTTACGGATTTGCTGCAAAGTCATCTAAAGTGGCTTACACTTATTTGAACTTCTCAACATTCCAATCACAATCGTTTGCTACAGGCGAAGCAGTTTCAGTTTCGGTTGTACAATATGATACTGATTACACTAAAGCTTACTCCGAAGCATCTACTCCTTATATCGTATCTCAAAAAGTTGGTGGTGTTGCTACTAACTTATTTAAGTTCTATACATTATCACATGGTAATGCTACAAACTATGAGTTCAAAGTTGGTATCCGTGACATTAAACCTGCTTCAGAAGTTCCTGGTTCAGAATTTGGAACATTCACTGTACAAGTTCGTAGAGTTGATACTGCTAAAATTCCATACTCTATCTTTGGTCAAGGTGTTCAAGATACTGACGCAAGACCTAATATTGTTGAAGAATTTACAAACGTAAATCTTGACCCAAATTCTCCAAACTACATTGCACGAGTTATTGGTGATAGATATACTACTGTAGAGTCTACAGGTAAATTAGTATTCAATGGTGATTATCCAAACAATTCCGCTCACATCCGTGTAGAAGTTGCTGATGACGTTAAAAATGGTGCTGTTGATTCTACATTAGTTCCTTTTGGATTCGCTGCTGTAACTTCACCACTTCATAGTTCGTATAACTTACCAAGTCCTACTTATGTAACTACACAATCTTTGGATGGTGTTTACAATTCTAAAGTATTCTTTGGATATTCATACGACTTCGCTACAACTGACAACTTAAACTTCTTGAACCCAACTCCTGATGCTAATACCGAAACTGTTGGTACTGCATTTGATTTGGCTACTTGTCAGTCAGGTTCTACAACTGTATCATTGTCTACAAGTAACATTGACTACAAGAAGTTCATGGTGCCGTTCCAAGGTGGTTTTGATGGTTGGGAGCCAAACCGAGTAATTTACACAGGAACTAATATTGTTGCTGGTAACACTCAAGGTTTGGATTGTTCATCTGCTACTGCTGCAGGTACTACCGCTTTGAGAAAAGCTATCAATACAATTTCTAATCCTGATGAGTTCGATATCAATATGGTTGTAATTCCAGGTTTGTTACATAGACTACACTCGTCAGTTACTACATACGCTAAAGATATGTGTGAAGATAGACAAGATTGTTTCTATGTGATGGATACTGCTGCTTATGGAGATTCAATCTCTACTGCTGTAAACACATTGACTTCATTTGATTCTAACTATGTTGCTACTTACCACCCTTGGGTTAAAATCCTTGATACTGACAAAAACAAGCCAGTCTGGGTTCCACCAAGTGTTGTTCTTCCTGGCGTAATTGCTTTCAATGATTCAGTTGGTGCTGAATGGTACGCTCCTGCCGGTTTGAATCGTGGTGGTTTGACTAATGTTATTGAAGTTAAAACTCGATTGACTCACGATGAAAGGGATTCATTGTACGAAGGTCGTATTAACCCAATCGCTACATTCCCTGGTCAAGGTGCTACTGTATTTGGCCAAAAGACCTTACAAGCTAAACCATCTGCTCTTGATAGAATCAACGTTCGTAGATTGTTAATCGCTGTTAAGAAGTATATCGCTTCTTCTACAAGATACTTGGTATTCGAACAAAATACCGCTGCTACAAGAAACCGCTTCTTGTCAATCGT
>Ga0222713_10005028_pt1 | contig 12988 bp, 9 predicted proteins | sample C33_649DmetaG_FD_165061 | JGI IMG/M metagenome (GOLD analysis project Ga0222713, IMG submission 165061) | Estuarine water microbial communities from San Francisco Bay, California, United States - C33_649D | ecosystem: Environmental > Aquatic > Marine > Unclassified | place: USA: California...
ATGGAAGTGAAGCAATTGTTGCACCTGAGTAAGCAGGTCCTACAACGCCAAGAACGTTCTTGTTTGAAGCAACACCTGGAGCAACTGTTCCAGCTACTGCTGGGTCTCCCTGGTCATCGATTGAAACAAGCTTAATCTTAATGTTCTTGTTCTTTGCTTCGAATAGTTTGATTGCATACTTAACTGCGTTTTGCTCATCGATACCTGTTGAGGCTTCTCCACCTGAAAGTGGGCCTTGGTATCCGATTGTGTAAGTCTTAACGGCTGCACTAGCAGCTGGTACTGAAGACAAGCCAAAAGCAACGGCTGCAGCAGTAACAACGGCAAGTGAACCCTTGATCTTCTTGTTCATTTAGTGCCTTTCCTGTTCTTGTGTCCCGGGACAGGGAGGTCGTTAGGGTAATGGCTGGGATGAGGGTTTAACAAGCCCGATTGAGCATGAAGAGCCCATATTGGGTTTCATTTATGTAACGTTTTGCCCCGAACTTGCCAGATCAGCTCTCGGGTACGGCCTGCGGGCTAATGACGGCCTCGGCGACCTGTTTCATCGTTATTCGACGGTCCATCGCTGCCTTTTGAATCCAAGAAAAAGCTTCTGGCTCTGAGAGATTAAGCGCCTTCATCAAAATACCTTTTGCGCGATCAATAATCTTTCGTGTCTCTAGTCGATCATGTAAATCTGCAACTTCTGCAGCAAGTGTTCGCATTTGCGTGTGACGACTAATTGCAATTTCAATTGCTGGAATCAAATCACCAATCGTAAATGGCTTTACAACATATGCCATCACTCCAGCATCACGGGCTCTATCAACTAATTCTTTTTGAGAAAAAGCAGTCAGCATCAACACGGGTGCAAGATCAATGATTTTTTCAGCTGCAGAAATCCCATCGAGTACCGGCATCTTTACATCAAGAATTGCTAAATCTGGTTTATGTTCATTTGCTAAATCAATTGCTTCTTGTCCATTTGTTGCCTCTGCTACAACCTCATAACCTGCACCTTGTAACATCTCAACAAGGTCCATACGTATCAGCGCTTCATCTTCGGCTACGAGGATGCGAACCTTCTGTGTCATGTGCCCCGAGTCGGATTTGAACCGACACTGTGCAGTGTTTGAGACTGCCCTCTCTACCGTTGGAGTACCGAGGCGTTAAGTGATATCCGAACGGTGCCAATCTTAGCGGTAAGCCGCAGCTACCCCACCAACAGCATCTCCCACGCGGTGAACGCGCATCGCGTTCGTTGAACCTGGAATACCAGGAGGTGAACCAGCAACAATCATCACTTGATCACCTAATTGAGCCCGACCAGAATCAATAATGACCGTATCAACCAATTTCACCATTTCATCTGTAGCACCGACAACTGGAGTGAGCATTGATTCAACGCCCCAAGTGAGCGCAAGGCGGTTATATGTTCCAACCTCTGGAGTCATAGCAAGAATTGGAATTGGTGAACGCAAGCGCGACATGCGTCGCGCTGAATCTCCGCTTTGTGTAAAGGCTACTAAATACTTTGCTCCAACAATAGCGCCGACTTCAGTGGCTGCCTTTGTTATTGCCCCGCCTTTAGTACGAGGGGCAGTCTTTATTGGACGAATACGATCGAGGCCGCCTTCTTCAGTCTTTTGAATGATACGTGCCATTGTTTGGACAGCCTCGATAGCGAACTCTCCAACACTTGTCTCACCTGAAAGCATCAAAGCATCAGCGCCATCTAGAACAGCGTTTGCACAATCTGTTGCCTCCGCGCGAGTTGGGCGTGAATTAGTAATCATAGAATCAAGCATTTGCGTTGCAACAATTACTGGCTTAGCCATATCTCGGGCTAATTCAATACACTGCTTTTGCACCAATGGAACATCTTCAATAGGAAGTTCCACACCAAGATCACCGCGCGCCACCATTATGCCATCAAAGGCATCAACGATTCCAGCTAGATTTTCAACGGCCTGGGGTTTTTCAATCTTTGCAATTACAGGAATGCGAATTCCTTCTTCATCCATAATCTTATGAACATCTTTTATATCTTCTGCGCTTCTGACAAATGAGAGCGCGATGAAATCAGCTCCTGCTCGCAATCCCCAACGAAGATCATCAATGTCTTTTTCAGATAGCGCAGGAACTGAGACTGCAACACCTGGCAAGTTAATTCCCTTGTTGTTACTCACCGCTCCAGGTTCAATAACCTTAGTAATAACATCATTACCCTTAACCTCAACAACTTCAACAGTAACTTTTCCATCATCGATGAGAATGTGATCTCCGGCTTTGCAATCTCCAGGTAAACCTTTGTAAGTGGTACCAACGCGCTCTTTAGTTCCTTCAACTTCATCAGTTGTGATTGTAAAGATCTCACCACGGGCTAACTCATGTGGACCTGCCTTAAAGCGAGCAAGGCGAATTTTTGGACCTTGCAGATCAACAAGAATGGCAACAGGGCGACCAGCAGCTTTTGCGGCGTTGCGTACGGAATCTAGGCGTGCTTGGTGCTCTTCATATGAACCATGGGAAAGATTCAACCGTGCCATATTCATTCCAGCATCAATGAGCTCTTTAACTTTTTCAGGAGATTCAACTGCTGGACCCATTGTGCACACAATCTTTGCTCTACGCATATTCCTACCTTAAACCATTAGTTGGCGGGTTGTTGGTTCTATCGGTGACGGAAGCTGAGTCTCCCCAGTGAGATATCTATCAACGGCTGCTGCTGCACTTCTACCTTCAGCAATCGCCCAAACTATTAATGATTGCCCACGCCCTGCATCTCCTGCAACGAAAATACCTTCTTCACTCGTTTCAAAATCTGCATTGCGAGCAATATTGCCACGATCATCTAACTTAACTTCTAACTGTGAAATGAGATCAGATTGCTCTGGGCCAGTGAATCCCAATGCTAGGAATACAAAATCTGCAGGAATCTCTTTGGCGGTTCCAGCAACTGGTTCAAATTTTCCATTTTCAAACTTTGTCTCAACGATACGGATAGCTCGTAGATTGCCATCAGCATCTCCTAAGAACTCTTCCGTACTTACTGAGAACATACGGTTATCTGATTCTTCATGTGCACTTGATACTCGATAAATCATTGGATACGTCGGCCAAGGCTGTGAAGCAGGTCGTTCATCGCTTGGACGAGGCATAATTTCTAGTTGAGTAATACTTGCAGCGCCTTGACGAATAGATGTTCCAAGGCAATCTGCACCTGTGTCACCACCACCGAGAATCACTACGTGCTTTCCCACAACGTTAATTTCAGGAACTTCTACTTCACCTAGAGCTTGCTTGTTACCCCAAGGTAAAAACTCCATCGCTTGGTATACGCCTTTGAATTCACGGCCGGGAATTGGCAAGTCGCGCCATTTAGTGGCGCCGACTGCAAGAACAATTGCATCATATTTTTTACGTAGATCAGCACCAGTTAATTCCACTCCAACATCAACGCCGGCACGAAAACGCGTGCCCTCTTTTTCCATCTGAGCCAAACGGCGATCAAGAATGTGTTTTTCCATTTTAAACTCTGGAATTCCATAGCGAAGCAGTCCACCAATTTTGTCTGCTCGCTCATAGACAGCAACAGTGTGGCCAGCACGTGTGAGCTGCTGAGCTGCTGCCAAACCTGCAGGTCCAGAGCCAATAACTGCAATAGTTTTCCCTGAAATACGATCTGGAGGCAAAGGTTTTACATCACCTGCATCAAATGCTTCTTCAATAGTTCGCAGCTCTACTTGCTTTATTGTCACAGCATCACGATTGATAGCAACCACACATGCAGTCTCACATGGTGCTGGGCACAAACGGCCAGTGAATTCAGGAAAGTTATTAGTGGCATGCAAACGGTTAATGGCTTCGGCCTTATCCCCGCGCCAAATCAAATCATTCCATTCAGGAATCAGGTTTCCGAGTGGGCACCCTGAATGACAGAAAGGAATTCCGCAATCCATACAACGACCAGCTTGCTTTTGTAAGTGTTCAAAGCTTTGTGGTTCATAGACTTCGCGCCAATCTTGAATGCGAACATCAACTGGACGTCGTGTTGGAGTCTGGCGCTCAGTTGTCATAAAGCCTTTTGGATCAGCCATTTGCAGCAACCTCCATTACCAAAGCATCTACAGGTAAACCCTCACGAGTTGCACGGGCCATAGCTTCAAGCACTCGTGCGTAATCGCGTGGCATCACAAGAGAGATTCGCTTAATAGCACTATCCCAATCCTTGATTAATTCACTTGCGACAATCGAGCCTGTCTCTTGTGCAAAGTCAGAGATAAGTGCGCGAAGAATCTCTTTTTGATCTTCAGGAACTGCCAAGATATCAACCATCTCCGCATTCACATTTGCAGGATCTAGATCTAGTACAAAAGCTCGTCCACCTGACATGCCAGCTGCAAAATTACGACCCGTGCGACCAAGAACAACTACAGCTCCACCAGTCATGTATTCACAACCATGATCACCAATGCCTTCAACTATTGCTGTGGCACCTGAGTTTCTAACACAAAACCGCTCACCAACAATACCGCGAATCATAATCTGACCAGAAGTAGCACCATAACCAATAACATTTCCAGCAATCACATTTTCATTTGAATTAAATGAAGATTTCTCATCAGGTCGAACAATAATGCGACCACCTGAAATTCCCTTACCCACATAGTCATTTGAATCACCATAGAGACGAATTGTTAAACCACGTGGAATAAATGCACCCAGTGATTGACCAGCTGAGCCATGCAAAGTCACATCGATTGTGTCATCAGGTAGTCCTGCTCCCCCATGATTGCGTGTGATTTCAGCGCCCAGCATTGTTCCTACGGTTCTATTAACATTTCGAACAGGAAGATCAATGCGCACTAACTCCTTTTTTGTTAGCGCAGGCTTTGAAAGAGAAATCAATTGATTATCAAGTGCTACATCTAGGCCATGGTCTTGCTTTGACGTGTTGTGAAGCGGGCTGACTACATCAGGACGTGTGAGCAATGGGGAAAGATCAAGTCCACTAGCCTTCCAGTGATCAATTGCACGCTTGGTATCCAAATACTCAACATGGCCAACTGCTTCAAGCAGAGTCTTAAAGCCAAGACTTGCAAGGATTTCCCTGACTTCTTCGGCGATATATTCAAAGAAAGTCTCAACGAATTCAGGCTTGCCTGTGAAGCGCTTACGCAGTTCGGGGTTCTGTGTAGCAACACCAACTGGGCATGTATCCAGATGGCACACTCGCATCATGATGCAACCGGAAACAACTAGTGGTGCTGTAGCAAAACCAAACTCTTCAGCACCGAGCAGTGCTGCGATAACAACATCTCGACCAGTTTTTAGTTGACCATCAGTTTGAACAACGATGCGATCACGTAGATTATTGAGCAAAAGAGTCTGTTGAGTCTCTGCCAAACCAAGTTCCCATGGAGCACCTGCATGCTTAAGTGATGTGAGTGGTGAAGCACCAGTTCCACCGTCATGGCCGGAGATAAGAACAACATCGGCATGGGCCTTGCTAACACCTGCGGCAACAGTTCCTACGCCAACTTCTGCCACAAGTTTGACGTGAACACGTGCATTCTTATTGGCGTTCTTTAGATCATGAATGAGCTGTGCTAGATCTTCAATGGAGTAAATATCGTGGTGTGGAGGTGGTGAAATTAGGCCAACGCCAGGGGTTGAGTAGCGAACCTTTGCTACCCATGGATAGACCTTGTTACCGGGAAGTTGTCCACCTTCACCAGGTTTAGCACCTTGTGCAATCTTGATCTGAATGTCATCTGAATTAACTAAGTAATCACTTGTAACTCCAAAGCGACCTGATGCAACTTGCTTTATGGCAGAGCGCTTTGAATCTCCATTAACCATCTTAATGTAACGCTCTGGATCTTCCCCACCTTCACCTGTGTTTGATTTACCACCAAGACGGTTCATTGCAATCGCTAAAGTCTCATGCACCTCTTGTGAGACAGAGCCATATGACATCGCTCCAGTTGAGAAGCGCTTAATAATTTCAGATGCTGGCTCCACTTCATCAATTGAAATCGCAGGACGCATGCCTTCTTTGAAACCAAAAAGTCCTCGCAGAGTCATTAAGCGCGTGCTCTGATCATTGACTCGGTCGGTATAGCGCTTAAAGACGTCATAGCGCTTATTACGAGTTGAGTGCTGCAAAGTAAAGACTGTCTCTGGATCAAACAAATGTGGTTCACCTTCGCGGCGCCATTGGTATTCCCCGCCAATAGGCAAACGCTTAGTTCCAGGAATAGCTCCCCCTGGAGGATATGCAATGTGGTGACGCGCGATTGTTTCTTGGGCAATGACATCTAAGTTGACTCCGCCAAGGCGAGAAGTTGTACCAACAAAATACTCATCTACTAACTCTTGGCTCAAGCCAATTGCTTCAAAAACTTGGGCTCCGGTGTATGAGGCTATGGTACTAATGCCCATCTTTGACATAACTTTAAGAACACCTTTACCTAAAGACTTAATTAAGTTGCGAACAGCCTTCTCAGGTGTAATGCCTGTGATCACTCCCTGTAGAACCAAATCTTCAGCTGTCTCCATTGCTAAGTAAGGATTAACTGCCGCCGCGCCATAACCAATCAGTAGAGCAACGTGGTGCACTTCGCGCACATCGCCAGCTTCAATAACAAGCCCAACCTTGGTGCGAGTCTTCTCTCGAATTAAATGATGATGAACAGCCGAAGTTAAAAGAAGGGATGGGATAGGAGCTTCTTCAGCATCTGCATCGCGATCAGAGAGAACAATGATGCGTGCCCCATCAGCAATTGCCTGTGAAACTTCTGCCTTAATTTCTTCCAAACGCTCACGAAGTGAATCGCCACCATCTGCAACAAAGAACAAACCACGAATCACATGTGTAGCTAAGCCTGGGTAATCTCCATCAGCGTTAACGTGAATAATCTTTGCTAACTCATCATTATCTATAACCGGAAATGCCAATGAGATTTGGCGACAACTACTCGGACCAGGATCTAACAAATTGTGTTCTGGGCCCATTGAGGTCCCAAGGCTTGTAACTAATTCTTCACGAATCGCATCGAGCGGTGGATTAGTAACCTGTGCGAAAAGCTGAGAGAAGTAATCAAAGATTAATCGTGGCTTATCTGAAAGAGCTGCAATAGGAGTATCTGTACCCATTGATCCGAGAGCTTCTATGCCATTCTTTGCCATCGGGGTAATGAGAATGCGAACTTCTTCCTCTGTATAACCAAATGCACGCTGGCGGCGCAGAACGGAAGAGTGTGGATAAATAATGTGTTCGCGGGAGGGAAGGTCACTTAATTTAACCATTCCTGCATGAATCCAATCCCCATATGGGGCAGAATTTGCTAATTCATCCTTAATTTCAGCATCTTCAATAATTCTTCCAGCTTCGATATCTACTAAGAACATCTTTCCAGGCTGCAGACGACCCTTACGTACAATATTTTCTGCAGGAATATCAAGAACACCAACTTCAGATGCAAGTACTACAAGCCCATCCTTAGTTACCCAAAAACGTGAAGGACGTAGTCCATTTCGATCAAGAACTGCGCCAACTTGATGTCCATCAGTAAATGTCACACATGCAGGTCCATCCCATGGCTCCATCAGTGATGCATGGAATGCATAGAAATCACGGCGATTTTGCGGCATCGTTTCATGGTTTTCCCACGCTTCTGGAATCATCATTAAAACGGCATGTGGCAAAGAACGACCACCCAGATAGAGAAGTTCTAGAACTTCATCAAAGGAAGCCGAATCACTGCCTGACATTTCAACGATTGGGAACAAACGCTTGAGATCTCCTGGAATCAAATCACTTTCAAGCAAAGACTCACGAGCACGCATCCAGTTTCGGTTTCCCTTAACAGTGTTAATTTCACCATTGTGAGCGATGAAGCGGTAGGGGTGTGCAAGCGGCCATGAAGGAAAAGTATTTGTTGAAAAACGTGAGTGTACGAGTGCTAGCGGTGAGATAACACGCTCATCAGAGAGATCAGGGAAAAACTCTTCTAACTGTCCAGTTGTAAGCATGCCCTTGTAAACAATTGTTTGGGACGAGAGTGAGGGGAAATAGACTTTCAATCCATGTTCAGCTCGCTTGCGCAAACAGAAAGCCATTCGATCTAGAACTAAACCAGATTCCCCGTTAACACCTGCAATAAAGATTTGCTGAAAATTAGGCATGACAGAAAGCGCAGTTTTACCAAGAGAGCTCGGATTAATAGGAAGCTCGCGCCAACCTAAAATCTTTAACCCTTCTTCTGTCGCAATCTTTTCTATTGCAGCTTTAACATCGACTCCCTGCTCAACAAATGCAATACCTGATGCATAGGAGCCAGCTACTGGTAAATCAAAAGTAGTTACATCCTGATAAAATTTATCTGGGATTCGGATAAGGATTCCTGCACCATCACCGCTATCTGGTTCTGCTCCAGATGCACCACGATGTTCTAAGTTGCGAAGAGCGGTGAGTGCTTTTTCAACAATTTCATGTGTTGCTACTTTATTAAGCGTTGCCACCATTGCCACACCGCAGGCATCATGTTCTTGCGCAGGGTCATAGAGACCTTGTGCATGCGGGTAATTGGAAGGCAAAGCCACGGTGTCAGAGCTCCTGTTGTCGAAAACGATGTGCGGGACAACCTTGGCCCTGTAGTGCTGGTAAAGAGTATCAACAACTGAGCAGATTTCTAGAGCAGTTAAATCCCAGAGATATGGGCAATCCTTCCAATACCGGCGGTAATGAGCATGCCCAGGCATCCTCCAATAATCACCCGAAGAGTTGGTATCAATACCTTTGAGCCTGCGGTTCTGGCACTAAGAATGCCCGTGATAACTAAGCCCAACACCGTGAAGGCGACAATGCTCCAGGCCTTGGCGCCAAGGGTTGGTGCAAATGCACCAAGAAATGGGATAAAGCCTCCTGCTGTAAAACTCAATGCCGAAGCTATTGCTGCCTGAATAGGTCGCGCCTTGGTGTGAGGATGTTGACCCAACTCATCACGCAAGTGCGCAGCAAGTGGATCTTTTTTATGCATCTCTTGTGCAACCGTTAAAGCAAGTTCAGGTGAAAGACCACGCTCAATATAAATGTGTTGTAGTTCTAGGAGTTCACCTTGAGGATCTGCCGCAAGGTGTTCAATTTCTAATTGACGGTCTGATTCTTCAACATCATTTTGAGATCGCACCGATACATATTCACCAACAGCCATAGACATTGCACCGGCCGAAATTCCAGCTAAACCAGCTGCTAGCAGAAAATCTGTTTTACCAGCCGCTGCAACACCAATCATTAAGGATGCTATAGATACTAATCCATCGTTTGCACCAAGAACTGCAGCGCGCAACCAGCCAGCACGATGAGTGCGGTGGTGAAGATTGCGCTGATATACATCTTCTAGTGCCATGGGTCTTAGCCTACCTGAAAGTTATTGCCCTGTGCGTGATTGTGCGCGCAGTGTCAACGCTCCAGCTAATGCAACCAACACGCTTACCCAAATATTGACCCGAAATCCAGCAATTGTGTTAGCAGAATCAATTCGAATCGATTCAATTGCCAAGCGTCCTATTGAATACACCATTACATATATGGAGAAGACTTGGCCGGGTGCAAGGTGATTACCAAATTTAATCAGTGCAAAAGCTAAAACAGCACACCACAAAGCCTCATAGAGAAAAGTCGGGTGAAATGTTTCAAATGCTGCATAGCCTGATGGTCGATATTGCACGGGGACTTCTAGCGCCCAAGGCGCATTTAATGGTTTGCCAAATAATTCGATATTAAACCAATTTCCAAATCTGCCAATAGCTTGTGCAAACAAAATCCCTGGTGCCAGCGCATCCAAAAATATCGCAAAATTCGGCAACTCCATTCGCTTAGCTAATTGGCGATATCGAAGCCAAGCTCCCACAGCACCAAGAGAGATTGCGCCCCATATACCCAAGCCACCCTCCCAGATTTTGAGAGCATCAACTGGGTTTCCTCCAGAACCAAAATAAGCATTAGGAGAAGTGATTACGTGATAAATACGCCCACCAATAATTCCAGCAGGAACAGCTGTGATTGCAACTTCAGAAACTACGGATTTAGCCTCGGGTGCTTGTGCGCGAAAGCGCTTATCTCCTAACCAAATCGCAATTGCGATTCCAGCAATTATGCATAAGGCGTAGAGATGAAAAGTTAGGGGGCCCAACTCCAACGATGAAACTGTTGGTGATGGAATTGAGCGAATCAAGGCTTAGCTTGCTTCGAACGCAGCTGCGAACTCACTTGGAAGGAATGCATTGTTCTGACGCTCCCACTTTTTGCCATTAAAGAACACGGTTGGAGTTCCTTGAACGTTGTATTTGGCCATAGATTCATAGGCAGCTTTTACCTTATCCAGTTTAGAACCCTTGCTCACGCAATCACTAAAGCTCTGTGTTTTAAGGCCCGCGTAACTACCAATCTTTATTAGGTTTTCTGTTGAGAAGAATCCTGAATTTTCAAGTACAGGCTGCACCAAATACATAGCCTTATGGAAATCTAGATAACGACCTTCATCAGCTGCGCAATAAGCAGCATTGGCAGCGGCAACAGATTCATTACCGAGGAAAGAGACAACATGATAAACGACATTAGCTTTCTTGGTGCGCACTAATTCATCAATGAACTCGCCATTGGCCTGTTCAAAAGTTTTACAGACTGGGCACTGTGGATCTTCCCAAATATCTACAGTCTTTGCTGCTCCATTATTAAATGTGATTCCAGAACCATTTGCTTCATCGACCGTTGAAACTACTGTTGGACCAACTTTAAAATCGTTCAAGATTGCAAATGACTCATTGGCTTTAGACTTTTCACCAACAACGCTGAAGATAGCCCCTGATGCAACAACTAGGGTGACCATTCCGATGACTAACCATCGTGTGAATTTATCTCCGCCAGATGATTTAGCTGCCTTCGTCTGCTTTGCCATTACTGCTCCTCGTTATTTTGAAGTGGTTTTTCAATGCTCAAACGTCCGTATGGGAAAAAGTATAGATAAGCCCCGCTTAAAGCCAAACCTAAATCGCGTAAAATTTCCATGAGATAGGCCCTACGCGCTTCGGAAGCTTTACTTGGGTCAACTTCGCCTCCCCCACCAAAACATCCACAGTCAATGAGGATGCCACGGGCCCAAACCGAAATGATTGCGGCGATAAAGACAACCATGATGCCTGTTCCAATAACTGCAGCAAATCGAGTGGACAGGCCAATAATTAAAAGGATTCCGATTGCGATCTCTAACCATGGCAATGCATATCCAATGAGATGAGCAAGATTTGTAGGCAAGATTTTATAAGCAGCAACTGCGCCTGCCGACTCAGATGGCTTGAAAGCCTTTAACCCCCCTGCTACTAACAACACTCCACCTAGAAGAAGGCGGCAAATTAAAGTGATAAAAGGTTGGTACTTCTTATGTAAATTAATCATCGGCCCTCTCTCACTCCTAACGCTAACTCTTTTGCTAATGCTGAAATTGAATCCAGGCCTTCTTGCTCAGATTTAGCTTCCAAAAGCAGTTTAATGAATGCCGATCCAACAATGACACCATCTGCATAGGCTGCAACTTGTTTAGCCTGTTCACGAGTTGAAACTCCTAAACCAACAGATACAGGCAGCTTTGTTGTGTTCTTAATCCTTGCAACTAGCGCACTTGCATCAACTGAAACATTACTTCTAGCTCCTGTTACTCCCATAACAGATGCGGCATAGACAAAACCACCAGTCTTAGAAGTCACTCTAGCCAAACGAGCATCTGAGGTACTTGGTGCAACGACATAAATTGGATTAATCCCAGAGTTATCAACGGCCTCTAACCATCGGGCGGATTCTTCAATTGTTAGATCCGGCGTAATAACTCCAGAACCACCGTTATCTGCTATGGACTGTGCAAACTCTTTCACGCCATACTTTTCAATAGGATTCCAATAAGTCATCACAACCGATGCAACACCGGTATCACTTGCAACCTTCAGAGCCGAAAACACATCTGCAGCATTTGTCCCACCTTTAAGTGAAATCTCTGCAGCCTCTTGAATTGTTGGACCATCCATAATCGGATCACTGTATGGATAGCCGATTTCGATAGCATCAACGCCTGCCTCTGCCAAAGCTCTAACTGCTTTTTCACACCCTGATTTGGAAGGAAAACCTGCTGGAATATATGCAATGAGTGCAGCTCTATTTTCTGCACGAGTTCTTTCAAAGACTAAATCTAAAGCTGTGCTCACAATGGGATACCGAAGTAATCTGCCGCAGTCTGAACATCTTTATCTCCACGTCCAGAGAGGTTAATAAGGAGAGTTGCTTCAGGACCTAACTCATTTCCTAGTACTAATGCACCAGCTAAAGCGTGAGCAGTTTCTATTGCCGGGATTATTCCTTCTGTTCTAGAAAAGAGAGAGAACGCAGCCATGGCTGCATCATCATTTACTGCGCGATATTCGGCGCGACCAATGTCATGTAAGTAGGCATGCTCTGGACCAACGCCGGGATAATCTAAACCGGCAGAAATTGAATGGGATTCAATCGTCTGTCCGTTTTCATCTTGCAAAACATAGGAACGAGTTCCGTGTAGAACACCTTCTGAACCACCGCTAATTGTTGCTGCATGGCGACCAGTTTCAATTCCATCCCCGCCAGCTTCCAAACCAATCAACCGGACTCCCACATCAGGAATGAATGCATGGAAAATTCCGATTGCATTTGATCCTCCCCCGACGCATGCAAGAACTGCATCAGGTAATTTTCCAGTCAACGCTAGAACTTGTTTACGGGCTTCTTCGCCGATTATTTTATGGAAATCGCGCACCATTGTTGGAAATGGATGTGGCCCTGCAACTGTGCCCAGCATGTAATGTGTTGTTGCAACATTTGTAACCCAATCTCGCATTGCTTCATTAATAGCATCTTTAAGAGTGCGAGAGCCTGAAGTTACTGGTACAACTTCGGCTCCTAGCAACTTCATTCGTG
>Ga0222713_10005031_pt1 | contig 12985 bp, 13 predicted proteins | sample C33_649DmetaG_FD_165061 | JGI IMG/M metagenome (GOLD analysis project Ga0222713, IMG submission 165061) | Estuarine water microbial communities from San Francisco Bay, California, United States - C33_649D | ecosystem: Environmental > Aquatic > Marine > Unclassified | place: USA: California...
AAGGCCTTAGAAACCGGCCCTGCCTTCACGGCGTACTGAACGGATTGACCTAAGCCCCAGGAAGTTTGACCCTTTGCTGCGCCGATGACCAGCATCAAGAACGCGAAAAGCCAAGCCCTCATGAACAAGTACCTCCTTTGAGAATTTGAACCTTACCGTCAACCTGTAATTCAAAGTTGAAGGTCTCTTGAATGATCATCAAAACCGTTTCCAACGATTCATTGGCAAAAGTGGCTGTCAACTTACAAGCCCGAACCTCGGGGTTATCGATGCGCACTTCCACCCCATAGGTTTGGCTCAATATTTCAGCCACAACCTTGAGTTCGGTTTGGCGAAAGCGCAAAATTTTGGTTTCGGGCTTTAAGGCTTCAACGGGTTTAAGAGCAATGGGGGTTTCTATGGTTTTTTCCACCTTGGAAGCGGGTTGATGAAGGGGCTCCATGACCGCTACCGTATCCCGTTTTTCAACAGGCTGAACCGAAACGACCTCCTGTTGAACCGGCTTGATTTCAGGCTCTTGAATGGCTTGGTAGGTATAAACCGAAGCTCCCCCTACTGCAGCAGCCATAAGGGTCATCCCTACCTTGCTAGTCACCGCCTTTCCCGCAAGGGCCCACTTGCTTTGGGCCGCGGCCGCATGGGTAGCGGAACCTAGGGCAATTCCTACGGAAAATTGTTTCCAAGCCTTGTCAATGTTGGGTTTCCAAGTTTCTGCGGGGGCCGTCTTTTCCCACAAATCCTCGATGTCTTTCTGGTTCCAATCCTGGTTCATAATCCGCCTCCTAGAGCTAGTAATACAATCGCCATAAAATCGGCCAATCTCAAGCGCAACAACTGCAGGGCTTTGCCCATGTGGTACTCTACATTTTTTACCGTGCATTCCAACACTTCTGCAATTTCCTTTTGGCTCAGGCCATGGTATCGAGACAGCACAAAAGTTTGGCGCGTAGTGGCTGGCAAATCCATCAAGGCCTTGGCCACAATTTTTTTCATGTCTTGCGAGCGCAAGTTGGAATCAGTGGCTTCTTCTGCTGAAGGAGAAACCAAATCTGCAGCTCCTAGCTGATGACGACGGTTTTTCATGCCCTCGCGTTTGAGCAGATTCAAGCAACGACTAGAAACGGCGGTGTAGAGATAAGCGCGTGTGTTTTCCATGAGCGGTTGTCCGGATTTTCCTTCCCAAAAGGAGGCAAACACTTGCTGAACGACGTCTTCTGACTCCTCTTTCGACCCCAAATAACCCAGTGCATACTGGCACAATTCGGCATAATGGCGGTAAAACAGATCCTTCAGTAACTCCTCGTTCAGTGTTTGCATGGAAATTGAATCCGAGTCTAAGACAATCCTGCTAGACCCAACCCTAGTTTGTCACAAAAGTATGACAGAGAAATGGGCCCAGAATATTAAGTTTTTGTTTGTGAATGGGACATTTGTTTTGTAAGTTACTGTAGAACAACAACAATACAACCATGAAAAATTTCATTCCAACCCACATTGCTCGCATCCTTTTTGGGTTCGTCATCATTGTTTTTGGCCTCTTTCATTTTCTTCTTGGAGAGAAAATGGCTGGAGCCGTTCCTGCCTTTCTGCCCGGAGGAGTCATCTGGGTGTACATCACAGGCTTGGCATTAGCCGCTGGCGGATTAGCATTCGTTCTCGAACAAAAGATGAAATTGGCCGGCTACCTATTGGCCCTTATGCTCATTTTATTCATTGCACTGGTACACGCCCCCAAAATGGGCGAAGATCCCAATGCGATCGGCCAAATTCTCAAAGATCTGGGATTGGCCATGGGCGCCATCTTGATAGCCAATGCCAGCGACGACGAATAACTACACTTGGTAAAAAGAATAGAGGCCCCGCAATGGGGCCTTTTTTTTACCTTCGTTTCATGGGTCATAACCACTCGCACAACCATGCAGAAACGGGCAACATCAAGGTTGCCTTCTTTTTGAATTTGGGGTTTACCATCATTGAAATTATCGGCGGATTTTTCACCAATTCGGTGGCCATTTTATCAGATGCCCTTCACGACATGGGAGACACCCTCTCATTGGGCATGAGCTGGTACTTTCAACGCCTAGCGGGCCGAGACCACGATCATAAATATTCATACGGATACCATCGCTTTTCCGTTCTGGGCGCCTTGATCAATGGGTTCGTATTATTGGCGGGTAGCATCTACATCGTGGCCGAGAGCATTCCTCGCTTCATCCATCCGGAGGCCACCAACAAGGAGGGAATGATGGGTTTGGCCATACTCGGAATCTTGGTAAATGGCATGGCGGCGTTGAGGCTTCGCAAGGGAAGTTCCTTGAACGAACAAGTGGTCAGTTTGCACCTACTGGAAGACGTATTGGGATGGGTCGGCATTTTGATCGGCTCCATTCTCATGAAATTTTACGACTGGCCCTGGTTAGACCCCTTGATGTCTTTAGGCCTGGCCGTATTCATCTTGAGCAACGTTTACAAGAACTTAAAACAGGTCTTTCAGGTCATTTTGCAAGGCACTCCCAAAGACGTGAACATGGTAGAACTCGAGGCTTACCTAAACGAACTGCCCGGTGTTCAAGGCTTCCACGATTTGCATGTTTGGTCGATGGATGGGGAATTCAACATCCTTTCCGTGCATTTGGTTCGAGCTTCGGGAGACGATGCCGCTTTCAAACAGGCCGTTCGCGCTGGACTATCCGACTTGCATGTGCACCATGCCACGTTGGAACTAGAGGCGCCTGGCGAAAACTGCGAATTTTACTCAGCATAATACGCTTGGTGGATTTCGAAATTGCTTTATATTTGCAGCCCACTTGGGGGATTAGCTCAGCTGGCTAGAGCGCTTGCATGGCATGCAAGAGGTCGCCGGTTCGACTCCGGCATTCTCCACCAAGTTTTAAAGCCACTCGAAAGGGTGGCTTTTTTCATTCAAAGCCTTCAGGTCGCTCGCCCATTTCCCGGAAGAACTCATTCAAAAACTGGCGCAAGAAGGCATCTCGATGTTCAGCTTCTTTGCGGCCAGCGACCGTATTCATGCGATCCTTCAACAAGAGTAACTTTTCGTAAAAGTGATTCAAACTCGGGCTATTGCTTTTTTTGTACTCCTCCTTGCTCATGCCCGGATTGGGCTTGAAGTCTGGTTGATAGATAGGGTTGCCCTTGTATCCGCCGAAAGAAAAGCAACGAGCGATCCCAATAGCGCCTAGGGCATCCAAACGATCGGCATCCTGCACCAATTCCATTTCCAAACTGCTAAAGCTCGATGCCCCGCCACCTTTAAAGCCCATGTGTCGAACGATTTGAACCACATGTTCCCGGCGCTCAGGATCTATTTCTTGGCTTGAGAGCCAAGCATCAGCCGTTCGAGGGCCTATTTCTTCATCCCCACCGTAAAACTTGGAATCGGCAATGTCGTGCAACAAAGCCGCAAGCTCCACAACCTCAGCATCGGCTTCAGGGGTCTCCCCCAATAGGGACTTGCTGGTTTGCCAAACCCGGCGAACATGCTCCCAATCATGGCCACCCTCAGCCCTGGACAATTCCTGCTGGGCGTAGTCTCGCGTTTTCAATACCAATGCCGAACTCATGCGCCGAAGTTAGCGAGATAGTCTGCATTTTTGCCCCATGCGCGCATTGATTCAACGTGTATCAGAAGCCAGAGTCGACATTGAAGGCCAGACCGTGGGGCAAATCTCCCGCGGATACACGGTACTCTTGGGCATTGAAGAGTCCGATGACAGCAGCGATGTGCAATGGCTATCCAAAAAGATTGCCCTCATGCGTCTTTTTTCAGACGAAGACGGAAAAATGAATCGCAGCTTGAGCGATGTGGGTGGCCAAATTCTACTCATTAGCCAGTTCACGCTTCACGCTTTGACCGCCAAAGGCAATCGGCCTTCATTCATTCGAGCGGCTCGCCCAGAACAAGCCATTCCCTTGTACGAAGCCATGATTGCCGCCTTAAAACAAGAAGGAATACCGGTAGAAACCGGTCAATTTGGTGCCGACATGCAAGTACACCTGTGCAACGATGGCCCGGTGAGCATATGGATCGATAGTCGAAATCGGGAATGATCTAGAACAGAAGGTTGTCGATCAGGCGAACACCTTCCAAATAACCGGCGAACACCAAGGCTTTCTCCTCTGATTCTTCTGCACGGTCAATGGGGTTCATATCAGGCAAAGCCACGGCTTGCAAGTATTCTGTTTCAATGCCGATCGAAGCCAGGTATTCGGTTGCCGAGAGAAGGGCGGGGCCAAATTCCAACTCCCCACTCAAGGAATTGAGCTGCTGGTATATCGCTGAGGCCGTCTCCAAGCCCTGTGGGCTAAGCCGTTGATTTCGAGAACTAAGGGCCAGTCCACTGTGGGCGCGAACCGTAGGAACGGTTACCATCTCAAGAGCGCTAAACTTTTGTTCAATGAGTTTTCTCACCACCATGCACTGCTGCAAATCCTTCTGACCAAAATACACTCGAGTGGGTTGAACCAAGGAAAACAATCGGGTCAAAACCTGCAACACTCCTTCGAAATGCCCAGGGCGAAACGATCCTTCCAAGCGGTTGGCTAACTCCCCCAATTCGACGCCCGATGCCAAGGGGCTGCTGGGGTAAACCTCTTCAGCACTCGGCACAAACAAGACATCGGCTCCGGCTTTGTCCAGCATGGATGAATCGGTTTCCAAACTGCGCGGATACTTGGCCAGATCCTGGGCATTGTTGAATTGCAAGGGATTCACAAACACAGAAACCACCGAAAAGTCACCCGCAGCCTGAGCGGCGCGCAGCAATTCCAAATGCCCTTCGTGCAAGGCTCCCATGGTAGGAACGAATCCTATTTCCCGGTTTGTTTCTGAGCAAAATTGGGCGAGTTCTGAAGCCGATTGGATGACCTTCATACGTGCGAAAAGCCTTGCAAATAAAGGCTTTTTAGCCTTTGGTGTTTTGAATATCCCGTTTTTTTATTATACTTTTGTAAACCCATTTCACCCCCTACGCCACAGAATTTTATGACCCAGAAAAAACGTGTCCTGTATGTAAGTTCGGAAATGGCTCCATTCTTGGAGCAATCGCCATACTCTACCATCGCTCGCATGTTGCCCCAAGCATTGCAAGAAAAGGACAACGAAATTCGCATCTTGGTGCCCCGTTTTGGCGTCATCAACGAGCGTAGAAATCGATTGCACGAAGTGGTTCGTTTGTCAGGAATCAACATCAGCATCGATGATAACGACAACCCCCTGATCATCAAGGTGGCTTCTGTTCCCAACACCAAAATGCAGGTGTACTTCTTGGATAACGAAGATTACTTTCACCGCAAAGCCGTCTACAACAACGACAAGGGTCAATTCTTTGACGACAATGACGAGCGTACCATTTTCTTCTGCAAAGGCGTGATGGAAACGGTAAAGAAATTGGGCTGGGCTCCTGATATCATTCACTGCCAAGGATGGATGACCTCCTTGATTCCTTTGTACTTGAAGACCCTCTACAAAGACGAGCCTGTTTTCAAAAACACCAAAGTGGTTTATTCCGTTTACCATGAAGATTGCGACCAGTCTTTGGGTAGTGAATTCTCCCGCAAAGCAGCCTTGAACTCCCTAGAAGGAGATTGCATGGATTGTTTCAGCAACGCCAGCACCAATGGGGTGCACTCTGGAGCCGTGAAGCACTCTGATGCCATTGTTGCCGGTTGTGACAAAGCCATGGAATTGGTCAAGAATGCGCTGGAAGGCAAACCCTCTATCCACCACAAGGAAGGGGAAGATATGGCTGAACAATACGAGCAGCTTTACGATCAAATTTTGGCCTAAGACCCCGTTCAGTGAATTCCATTAGGATCGCTCTAATTAGCCTAATTCTCTTGAGTTGGGTAGCCTGCAAACCCGAATCAGGGAACATTTCCCTAGTGGGACAAGGCAATGCCAATCAACTGACCTTATTCAGAAGCGATACCTTCTCGGTTTATGCCAGCACCGTTCGCGAAGACTCCCTGCCCGGAAATGGCCTGAGCTACGCTTTGTTGGGAGCCATGAACGACCCTGCTTTAGGCCCTAGTCGCGCCTCCGTTTTTGCAAGCATTAGTTTGATTGAGCCCAACAGCGACTTCCCCAACACCAAAGACCCTGACTCAGCTGTTCTATTCATTCCAGTGGTAGAGGGTTTGAACTTTTATGGCAACCGCAGCACAGAGCAAGTATTGCGAGTATATCCCCTGTTGGAAGACATCGAAAGCGGTAAAACATATTTTCAACAAATAGCACCTTCGTACGACCCCGCTCTATACAGTGAATACCGAGGCACCTTGTTCAGCCTGTACCGCGATAGTTTGCCATACAGAAAGACCAAATTGGCTCCCGAATCAGGTCTGCGAATCACCCTTTCAACCGAAATGGCCAAAAAGCTGATGACGCTTCCCAAATCAGCTTATACCACCAATGACGAATTGGCTAAATACTTCCCAGGCATAGCCATAGTTCCCCAGAATACCGATTTGGCCCCTGGAAATGGAGGCTTTGGGGTATTTGATCTACACACCATTGGTTCTATGGCCTACAGAGCCAAGATTCTGCTCTATTACGACGATACTAGCACCTTCGTTTTCGGTTTTGATGGCAAATCACAAACGACCACTTCTGGTCAAATTGGACCCCATCCTAGCGCCGTGACCCTGCAAATCAACAACCCCACTGCCCATTATCCCCAGACCTATGTTCAGGCCTTGGGCGGATTGAAAACATGGTTGCGCTTTCCTTCTTTGTACAGTTTGATCCAAAATGGCAACGTAGCCATCAACAAAGCAGAGCTAGTCTTGCAAACGACTTCGTGGTTTAGCGCTAGCAATTCGTTTTACAGTGCTCCCCGGTTAAATTTGTTTCAACCCCTTTCTGTTGGCCAAGATGTCGCTGGAAATTTGAACATTTTCTCTGACCGAAATGCCCTCATCGAGGACGGAACTTCGGCTGGCTTTGGTGGCATTTACAACGAGTCAAATCAGACCTATAAGTTTACCATTACCCGCCATTTGCAAAACCTTTTGAACCGTTCTTGGTTTGACTCTATAGATTACAACGGTGGTTTGTATTTGTGTGTGCCCAGTGATCAACCTGTCTTGGGTGCGCGATCCATTATCGACCATACCAAGACCAAACTGATCATCACCTATACGAAGCCCAATTAAACCAATGAGTACCCGTCAACCCTACCAACTCGTTAGCCGAGAATGGAAGTCTGAAGACACCGTTTTTGAAGTCAACGGGGTTCACATAGGTCGGGAACGCGTCATGATTGCCGGGCCTTGTGCCGTTGAGAATCAGGAACAGATCTACACCATCACGGAATTCCTGTCCAAATTGGGAATTCGGTTTTTGCGTGGTGGAGCCTACAAACCGCGCACCAGCCCCTACAGCTTTCAAGGATTAAAAACCGAAGGATTGGTTCTTCTGCGAGAGGCCGCTGATAAATACGGAATGGCCGTCGTATCCGAAATCATGAGCGAGGATAAAATCCCTGAGCTCTTGGAATACGCCGACATTTTGCAAGTTGGAACCCGCAACATGCAGAATTACCCCTTGTTGCGAGCCTTGGGTAAAGCGGGCAAACCCATTTTGCTCAAAAGAGGCATGAGTTCCACCATCGAAGAATGGTTATTGGCCGCTGAATACGTTGTCAGCAGTGGAAACGAACGGGTCATCTTGTGCGAACGGGGCATTCGAACCTTTGAAAATGCCACGCGCAATACCTTGGACATCGCCGCTATACCCTTGGTCAAATCGCTGAGCCATTTGCCTGTGATTTTGGATCCCTCCCAGGGAACCGGTATTCGCGATTTGGTACCAGCCGTCTCCAAGGCAGCCGTAGCTGCCGGTGCTGATGGCTTGATTATCGAGGTACACAACCAACCCAAAGAGGCCTTGTCAGATGGCGACCAAAGCTTGTATTTGGATCAGTTTGCCGACATGCTTCCTATGTTGGAAGAGATCGCCAAATTGGACAATCGCCGATTCGGATACACCCGAGAAAAGGTCAGGATTTGAGTTTTTTGCGCAGCAAAAAATAATAAATCGGGAAACCCAAAGCCACCAAAAAGAGGCCTTTCATGCTGCTTTCAAATTTGCTGGATAAAATTCCAATGCAAACAGATATGGCTAAAACACAATAAATCGCTGGAACAATGGGATATCCCCAGGTTTTATACGGCCTAACGTGATCGGGTTCACTTTTTCGCAACCGAAATAATCCCAAAACCGTAACAACATAAAACAACAAGGAGGCAAAGGTGCAATATTCCAATAACTCACCATAGGTGCCGCTCAGACACAAAACCGAAGCCCAAATTGCCTGCATCCAGAGGGCATTGCCTGGGACCCCATGTCTATTCAAGGGCTCGGCCTTCGCTAAGAAATAACCCTGACTGGCCATGGCCCGAAACAAACGACTTCCAGCCAGAATCAAGCCATTGTTGCACCCAAAGGTGCTTATGACAATCAAAATAGCCATGAATACAGGGCCCGTCTCATGAGCATTTCCCATAAACCCACTAGCCGCTGCTGCGCCAACCCTGTCAAGCTCGGCAAAGGCTATACCCTGTTGCATGACAAAACTTGATGCTTGCCCATCTCCCTTCAAAGGCAAAATGCTCATGTAGGCTATTTGGGTCAAACAATAAACCAAGGTGACAATTCCAGTTCCTAGCACCAGAGCTCTAGGAATAGTGCGTTCAGGACGATCAATCTCATTTGACATAAAAGTCAAGCCCTGCCAAGCATCACTGGAAAACAAGGAACCCACCATAGCGCCTGAAAAGGCAGACGCCAAGGCAATGCCCCCCAATGGGACCCAAACAGACCCATCGAAACTTGAGGCCGACCACATGTCCTTGAAGTTTTCCCTTAAAATTGGCAATGACTGAGCGCAATAAATGCCCACACCAATGATGGCAAAAAGAGCTACGAGTTTGGCCAAAGTGAATATGCGTTGAACCCACTTGCTTTCCTGAATACCTCGGCTATTGATCAAGGTCAACAACAATATGGAGCCAATGGCAATGCTCTGGTCAATTCGAGCCCAGCCCAACAAGGCATGGCCTTCGCCAAACCAAGTGCCGTCATTATGCGCACCTATAATGCTCGGAAAAATTACGGCCAAATACTTGGCAAATGCCATAGCTACGGCGGCAATAACACCCGTTTGAATGACCGTAAAAACCGACCACCCGTAGACGAATCCCAAGCCCTTTCCCCACGCTTTTGAAATGTAATTGTATTGTCCCCCTGCCTGCGGATACATGGAACTCATTTCCCCAAAAGCCAAAGCAGCCATGAGCGTCATGAGACCTGTCAAGACCCAAGCCAACAAGAGCCAACCCGAGCTGCCCACTTGACGAGTCATGTCAGCAGCCACAATGAAAACTCCAGAACCAATCATGCTCCCCGACACAAGCAAAGTCGCATCCAGGAGCGTCAATTTTTTGGCTTGCATTATTCAGCCCCTTTGGGGTGCAAATTGGAATTTCGACGGCTATATAAAGCGTACACCAACAAGCCCAAAGTACCCCAAATGACAAAGAAAGTCATGGTATTCTCCCTTACTTGGGTCATCAAAAACACATTGAAACCTACCCCCAAAGGAGCTACAACCCAAACCCAAGGAGTCTTGTAAGGGCGCTCCAAATCAGGCTCTTTCATGCGAAGCACTAATACGGCCAAACAGACCATGGAAAAGGCCAATAGTGTGCCCATCGAACACATTTCAGATATATTTTGAATAGGGGTCAAAGCCGCCACAATGGACACAATGAATCCAACCAAAATGGTGCTTTTCCAAGGTGTTTTGAATTTGGGGTGCAAAGAACCGAACAATCCACGTGGCAACAATCCGTCTTTGGCCATGCCCAAAAAGATTCGAGTTTGCCCCAACATCATCACCAACATGACACTCATCAATCCAGCAGTGGCTGCTATGGTGACCAAATAAACGGCCCAGGTTAAACCCTGGCCAGAGAATGCCGAAGCGACGGGTGCTTTCAAGTCCAACTGATCGTACTTGACCATACCCGTCAATACCAAGGAAACAGCGATGTACAAAACCGTGCAAATGATCAGTGACGCGATGATAGCAAAGGGAACATCTTTCTTAGGATTGATCGCCTCTCCAGCTTGGGTAGAAACAGCATCGAACCCGATATAGGCAAAAAACACAATGGTAGCCGCAGTCAATACGCCCCCAAATCCATAATGCACATGGCCATCTTTATCGATTACCTCATCAGGAATGAATGGCGTCCAATTGCTAGGATCGACATAAAATGCACCTGCAATGATGACAAATAAAACTACGGCCACTTTGAGCACGACAATGATGTTGTTGGTCGAAGCAGCTTCTTTTATGCCTTTCACCAAAATGGCAGTAATTACCCATGTGATTAAAAAAGCCAAAATATTGAACGCTGGCCCCCCATAGGTAGTGGGGTCATTGACCCATTGTTCGGGCAAATGAATGTTGAATAGATGCAGGAGTTTATTGAAATAACCCGACCAAGCTACTGCCACAGTAGTGGCACCCATCATGTATTCCAAAATCAAATTCCAACCAATGAACCAAGCAAACAATTCTCCTATGGTTCCATAGGCATAGGCATAAGCGCTCCCCTCAACAGGCAAGACTGAAGCAAATTCCGCATAACACAAGGAGGCGAATAAGCAGCCAATACCGGCAATGACAAAGGCCAAGGCCAGGGCGGGCCCTGCGTGCTCATTGGCTGCAATGCCTGTGAGGGTGAAAATTCCACCTCCAATGATGGCACCAATTCCAAGGGAAGTAAGACCCCAGCGGGTCAGTACTCGATGAAGGTCATTTCGTTTTGCCTCAGCCTGATAGGCTTCAATCGGCTTCTTTCTCCAAATAGACATGAGGTTGGTAATCCTCAAATATATGGGCTTATGACAGAATGCCCAATTCTTTGCCCACCTTCGTAAAGGCTGCAATGGCTTTGTCCAGGTGTTCGCGCTCGTGTGCGGCACTCAATTGAACGCGAATTCGCGCTTGTCCCTTGGGTACCACAGGATAGAAGAAACCAATCACATAGATGCCCTCTTCCAACAAGCGATCGGCCATCACTTGGCTCAATTTGGCGTCATACAACATGATGGGTACAATGGCGCTGTCTCCATCTTTGAAATCCAAACCACTGGCCTTGATGCCCGCCTTGAAGTAGCGAACGTTCTCTTCCAATTTGTCGCGCAATTCGGTGGTTTCGCTGAGCATATTCAATACCTCAATACTTGCACCCACGATGCTCGGGGCCAATGAATTTGAGAACAAATAAGGACGGCTTCGCTGGCGAAGCAACTCGATGATTTCTTTGCGACCCGTGGTGTAACCTCCCATTGCGCCACCCAAGGCTTTGCCCAATGTACCGGTGATGATGTCAATTTTTCCTTTGACCCCGCAGTGTTCGGGAACACCCACTCCAGTAGCTCCAATGAATCCAGCCGCATGGCATTCGTCGGTCATCACCAAGGCATTGTACTGATCGCACAAGGCCACAATTTTATCCAACTGAGCCACGTAACCATCCATAGAGAACACACCATCGGTTACCACCAATTTGAAACGGGCACCAGCAGCATCAGCTTCCTTCAACTTGGCTTCCAAATCGGCCATGTCGTTGTTCTCGTATCGAAAGCGCATGGCTTTGCACAAACGCACCCCGTCAATGATCGAAGCGTGGTTCAAGGAGTCAGAAATGATGGCGTCTTCAGCACCCAACAAGGGCTCAAAAACACCGCCATTCGCGTCAAAAGCCGCTGCGTATAGAATGGTATCTTCCGTGCCGTAGAACTCGGCAATCTTGCGCTCCAATTCTTTGTGAATGTCTTGGGTTCCACAAATGAACCGCACGGAACTCATGCCAAAACCATGGCTGTCAATGGCTCGTTTGGCTGCTTCCACCACCCTTGGGTGACTGCTCAATCCCAAATAATTGTTGGCGCAGAAGTTGATCACTTCGCTACCGTCTTCCAAGGTGATAACCGCTCCTTGGGGGGAAGTAATTACACGCTCACGTTTGTACAATCCGGCTTCTTCGATGGCTTGCAATTCGGCCGCTAAATGGTCTTTGATGGCTCCGTACATGAAGCAAAAATAAGGCATCAATGGCCTAGGAGCGCCAGCACTTCATTCAAGATATCGCGATTGTTGGCCAGGCGAGGTACTTTGTGTTGTCCACCCAGCTTTCCTTTGCTTTTCAACCAAGCTCGGAAGCTACCGGCAGGTGCAAAGTGAAGGGTGGGCAATTTCATGGCCAAATCACCTTGGCGCTTGGCCTTGTAATCACCATTTCGGGCTTGCAATTCGCGGTCCAAGATGACGGCAAACTCTTGTAGATTGGGCTCAGGACCTTCAAATTCAACAACCCATTCATGGCCTGGATTTCCTTGATCCATGTACCGAGGGGCCGCTGTATAATCCTGCACTCGCACCCCCAATTGCTGGCAAGTCTCAGCCATGGCAGAATCAGCATTTTCAATCACCAATTCCTCTCCAAAGGCATTGATGAACAGCTTCACCCGGCCGGTGATGATGAACGTATAGGGTCTTAGATTTTGAAAAACGACCGTATCACCCAGTGAGTAGCGCCACAGTCCTGAATTGGTCGTTATCACGACCGCATAAGGAGTTTCGGTTTTGACTTCCCATAGCGGCACCGCCGATTCAGGTCCTTTCGCTGGCTCGTAGAATTCGTAGAAGACCCCGTGATGGGTCATCAACAGCATTTCAGGTTTGCCCGCATAGGCCTGGACCCCAAAAAATCCTTCGCTGGCATTGTAGGTCTCCACATACTGCATGTGCTTTTCGGGAAACAACGCTTTGAATTGCTCCCGGTAGGGAGTGAAACTCACCCCACCGTGAATGAACAACTCCATGTTGGGCCAAACCTCGTGCATGTGTGTAGCTCCCGTGATTTCCAATATGCGCTGCATCAGAACCAA
>Ga0222713_10005032_pt1 | contig 12983 bp, 13 predicted proteins | sample C33_649DmetaG_FD_165061 | JGI IMG/M metagenome (GOLD analysis project Ga0222713, IMG submission 165061) | Estuarine water microbial communities from San Francisco Bay, California, United States - C33_649D | ecosystem: Environmental > Aquatic > Marine > Unclassified | place: USA: California...
CAGCCTGTAGGGCTGAACCTAGTAGAATCTCCGCCCGAGGGCGATTAGCTCAGTTGGTTAGAGCGCACGGTTCACATCCGTGAGGTCACTGGTTCGAGTCCAGTATCGCCCACCACAATTTGAAACGCCCGTGGTTAGTGAGCAGCCCCACGGTGGGGTGGCAGGCGCGACTCCACGTGTGCCTGCACCTACCGACTGGTAGGATTCAGCTTATGGAACCAAACAAAGTTCAAATCTTGATCACGAGAATTTCACACTGGTTCAGGGGCTTACGACGATGGCAGCAGTTTTTAGTGGGCTTCATCATTGTCATTTTGGTTGCTGCCCCATTCTCCGAGAGAAGCTATGTATCAGAAAAACCAGCACCGTCAGCAACGCCAACCCCGCAACCAACACCAGCCTGTGCGGCTATAGGTGACCGCGTTTATCTGTTCGCTAGGCCACAGGTGAACCTGCAAGGATGCGACTTTGCCAATCGACAGTTTCAACGGGTCAGTGACTGGGGCGAGGCTAACCTACGCGGCGCAGATTTCACTGGTGCACGGTTACATTTCGCAGACTTTAGTTTTGCTAACTTGACCTCTGTTAATTTCTCTGGTGCCTACCTAGTAGGCGCGGACTTTGATAACGCCAATGTGAGCGGTGCAAATTTTGATGGTGCCATTCTCAAGTGTATTCTGGATCACAACACGAATTGGTCGGCGGCTCTGAATGTCACGATTCTTTCAAGAGGCAGCTGCTCTGATTAGGCCAGTGTGCGTTTGGTAAGTGGGCAGCCCCACTGTGGGGCGGTAGGGGCGACTCCACGCGCGACTGCGCCTGTTGCCTGAAAGGATGCCGGTATGAGCCTGTTTCAGGAGCCTTTCTTCTGGCTGCTAGCGCCACTTTTTGTGTTCGTAGCGGTATTCAAGTTGATTGAGCGCTTTGACAGTGGTTGGGCTGATGGATTCTCAGTGCTTGGAATAGTCAGCGCAGTCGCCGCGCTGTTACTCTGGGCGACGCCTAGTTACTGCAACTACTATTTCCCACTCGACATAAGTTGCGATCGCTTTTTTGAGGCCGAGCGGCTACCTGCCGTCGCTGCATTCCTTGCGCTTGCGTTCATCCTGCTGCTGTTGCGCAGGCGCTGATGCAACGCAAAGCGAAAGCAGTGCAGCTGCCAGGCACGCAGATAGATGCACTACTGGCACTTGATAACGCCACGAGGCGTGCTGCACTACAGCGGCTACTGCTAGGCGCTACCGATACTGAGCAGGTAGGCGGCACGCTAGCCGAACTACTAGCTGCAGACAGACCTGCAGTAGAGGCCGCAATAGCGGCAGCGATCCGCGCTAATGACCAAGGCGTGCAGGCCGATGATGGCGAAGCCTAGACGCTAGCCCCTCAGCCCTTCAACTGGGCTGCCGTACAGGTCGAGCGCCATCACGAAGCTTGCGTGTCCGAAAAAACTCCTGAGCCTTCTCCAGCCCCACACCGTTCAAAAGATCCACGAACCCGTCGCTGGGTTCTGTTTCCCGAGTTTCTTCTAGGAGTTCGACCGGCATGGGGTGTGGCATCATGCCGATACGATTTCTGGCGGCAAGTAGGGAGCCAGAGGGATGAAGGAGTCGATGGTGGGCAGGGTCTTTGCACTATTTTTGTTCTTACTAGGTATGTCTCTGATCGTGAGCGGCGCGTATTGTGCGATTGCTTTCAGCGTAGCTCTGTTGCAGGGTCGCTCAATCTTCGGCTTTCCGTTTGACCAAATGTGGATCGTGGTGGGCTTGATGGGCTCGTGGATCGGACTCAAGCCATTGCTCGAAGTTGTGAGGGATTGGGACAAGTAGCTCCTTGAACTGCCACCGGTGCTAGCTGCTCTTCGCCATCCTTCGCAGCACCGCTGGCATGATCCCGCCGTTGCGATAGGTGTTCACCTCATTTGGGCCGTCTAGGCGTACGAGTGCTGAGAACTCTTTTGCAGTGCCGGTTGGTGCGTCGTTGCTGTCGACGGGCTGGGCGGTAATGCGGATCTCAGAGCGTGCCGTGCAGCTGCCGATGTTTGCGATAGTGAAGCGTTCGGTGCCGGTGAGCCCCAGTGACTCAGCACTCTCGCCGGGCAGGAATTGGAGTGGCAGAACACCCATGCCGATAAGGTTGGAGCGGTGGATGCGTTCGTAGGACTGTGCGATGACGGCGCGGACGCCGAGCATGCGTGTTCCCTTGGCGGCCCAGTCGCGAGATGAACCTGAGCCGTACTCCTTGCCGGCGATGATGATCAGGTCGCTCCCTTCACGCTGATAGCGCGCGGCGACATCGGCGACGGCGAGGATTTCGCCCGACGGATGGTGGCGGGTGATTGGGCCCTCTTTGCCACCAGCCAGCGCGTTACGCAGGCGAATATTCGCGAAGGTGCCGCGCATCATCACCTGATCGTGCCCGCGTCGTGCGCCGTAGGAGTTGAAGTCGCCAGCGGCAACCCCATGCTCAATGAGCCAGCGACCGGCAGGGGCGTCGATGCGAATCGATCCCGCGGGAGAGATGTGGTCAGTCGTGACGGAGTCGCTCAGCAGCAAGAGGGCGCGTGCGTTGCTGATGTCGGCGATCGGCTCCGGCTCGGGGGTGATCCCCTCTGTGAACGCGGGCCGCGAAACGTACGTGGAGCTTGCATCCCATGCGTACGTTTCACCCGTTGGGCTCGCAAGGTTCTGCCAACGTGCGTCGCCGGCGAAGAGATCCTTGTAACTGCTGCGGTAGAGCGAAGCGTCGGCGGCGGCGGCAACTGCCGTGCTGATCTCGTCGTCACTTGGCCAGAGGTCGCGCAAGAAGACGGGGGTGCCGCTCTGGTCGTTGCCGATCGGCTCCTTCGTGAGGTCGAGCGTCACGCGGCCCGCGAGTGCGAGCGCGACCACGAGTGGTGGGGAGGCGAGGTAGGCGGCACGCACTGACGGGTGGATGCGGCCCTCAAAGTTGCGATTCCCTGAGAGGACGGCGGCAACGGTGAGGTCGCCAGCCTCGATTGCGCCTGAGACGCCGGCGTCAAGTGGGCCGGAGTTTCCGATACAGGTGGTGCAGCCGTAGCCAGCGACGTTGAAGCCGAGTGTCTCTAGCGGTGCAAGGAGGCCCGCGCGTTCGAGATAGGCGGTGACCACCTTGGAGCCTGGGGCAAGGCTTGTCTTCACCCAAGCGGGCACCTGCATGCCGCGCGCGACGGCGCGCCGAGCGAGGAGGCCGGCGGCGATCATCACCGATGGGTTGGAGGTGTTCGTGCACGAGGTGATCGCAGCAATCGCAACGGCACCATCATGCAGTTCGTATGCGCCGCTCGTTGCAGTGGCGGTGGCGTGATGTGCGCCTGCGCCGGCGCGATCCGGGTAGGCGGCGGCGAAGCTCTCGCCGAGGTTCGGCAGGGGGACGCGGTCTTGCGGGCGTCGCGGACCAGCGAGCGACGGAACCACCTCACCAAGCTCGATGTGCACGATTGCGTCGTAGAGCGGCTCGGCGCCAGCGGTGCGCCAGAGGCCCTGTGCCTTGGCGTAGGTTTCAACGAGGGTGATGCTCTCGTTGCTCCGACCGGTAGTGCGCAGGTAGTCGAGGGTGATCTCGTCGATCGGGAAGAGGGTGGTCGTTGCGCCGAACTCTGGCGACATGTTGGCGATCGTTGCACGATCGGCGAGTGAGATGGTGGCGAGTCCGTCGCCGAACGCTTCAACGTAGGCACCAACGACGCCATGTGCGCGGAGGCGCTCCGTGACGGTGAGGACAAGATCGGTTGCGGTAGTTCCCGCCGGGAGTCGTCCAGTGAGTCGCAGCCCCACAATGGTTGGAATGGGCGAGAAGAGCGGTTCGCCGAGCAGGACCGCCTCGGCCTCAATGCCGCCCACGCCGAATCCGAGCACGCCGAGCCCCGAGATCATGGTGGTGTGCGAGTCGGTGCCGACGCAGCTGTCGGGGAAGGCGAGGGGTGCACCGTCAACCTCTTCGACGCGGACAACGGTGGCGAGGTTCTCCAGGTTGACCTGGTGCACGATGCCAGCGCCTGGCGGAACGACGCGGAACTTATCAAAGGCACCCTGCGCCCAGCGCAGCAGCTGGTAGCGCTCGGTGTTGCGCTCGTACTCCTTGGCCACGTTCTGCTCGAGCGCCTCGCGGGTGGCCCAGCGATCAATTTGCACGGAGTGGTCGATGACGAGGTCGGCGGGAACCTGCGGATTGATGCGATGCGGATCAATGCCGAGTTCGGTCGCCGCGTTGCGGAGCGCGGCAAGATCAACGACGGCGGGCACGCCGGTGAAGTCCTGTAGCACGACGCGGGCAGGGGAGAAGGGAACTTCGCGCTCGTCGCCGGTCGCCGAGGCGGCAGCGCCAGGTTTCCATGCGAGATAGGCGTGGAGGTCCTCTGGCTGCACGAAGCCGTCGCCAGAGCGTCGAGCAGCACCCTCAATAAGTACCTTCAGGACCAGTGGGAGTTGGTGCCAGGGGGTTGCAGGTTGTGGGAGGAACTCCAGGGCGATGCGATCAGGGAGTCCCGCGCCGAGCGAGCGTCGCGCCGAGAAGTGGTCTCCCACAGGGCCTCCTCTTTGTTGTGCGCGGGACGCTGCTGCGTGCCGCGTGTGCGGTAAGGGTAGCGCCATGCGCCCGAGCAGCGCGCCGCCGCTGCGGAGGCTACCATCGGCTCAATTGCGGGTACGGCCCCGGCCGCCCGTCCATCGGTTAGGTGAGGGAGCAGCACATGGCAGCGACACGCCGCAGCGCAATGTCGGCTGGAGGCCTCGTCATTCGAGGCGTCGGCGGGCGACCCGAGATCGTGATTGGGCGCCGTCGCCGAGAGCGCGATGGCTTCGTCTGGTCACTGCCGAAGGGGACCCCTGAAGAGGGAGAGACCAGAGAAGAGACGGCACTACGCGAAGTGCGAGAAGAGACTGGACTTGAGGTGCAGATTCTGTCGTACTTTGACGCCATCCACTATTCGTTTACCCGCGGCGGGGAGCGTATCGACAAGACGGTGCACTACTACTTGATGGAGGCGATCGGCGGATCGTTCGATCAGTGGGATCACGAGTTTGATGAGGTGCGTTGGGTGCCGATGGAAGAGGCGATTGCCCTTCTGGACTTCCAAACGGAGTGCGGACTCGTGGAGCGTGCCTACGCGGCCCTCGCCGCTTAGGCGATTCGTGCGGGCAGGTTGCCCCGCCACAAAAGAGCGCGGCGACCGCCTATCCTGTGGGGAGATCGGCACCCGCCGATCCACGAGAGAGCGAGAGGGGAGATGCCGATGCATCGGAGCCTAAAGGTCCTTGCCGCAGCTCTCCTGGCCGCCACCCTGCTCTCAGGGTGCGGCATCTTCTCAGCGCGCACGATTCGTGTCGGAGTCGTCGGAGAGCCTGCTGGGCTTGAACTTGCCTATACCGACGATGCCTCGGCCTTTGTTGGCTCAATGGTCCATGCAGGTCTCTACCGCGCCGATGCCACCTTTGCACCCGCCCCCGTGCTCGCCGATGGCGACGCTACCAGCGCCGCTGGCGGTACCAAGTGGCGCGTCACGCTGCGCTCCGGGCTCACCTTCCACGACGGATCCCCAATCACCACTGACGATGTGAAGTTCACCTACGAGCTCGCGGCGTCGACACGCTGTCCGCTCGTGAGCGACATCTGCGCCGTGGTGGGTAGCCACCTGCTCTCCGTGGAGGCCGGGGCGGACGGCGCCCTCACCTTCACCCTGAAGTCCCCATGGGCGCCGTGGCAGACGCGCGGACTCACCATCCCCATCCTTCCGAAGGCGACGCTGACCGCATCACTAGTTCGACTTCAGGCGAAGGTCGAAGCGGCCGATCGCAATGCCGTCTCCCTGACTCGTGAAAACATTGCCGCCGACATTGACGGCGGCGGGTGTGCAGCCTCGGGGGCTACGAACTGCACGTATGCATCGCGGGTTGCCGAACTTGAGCGCACCCTTGCGGATGCCGGCCTCGACCTGCCCGACCCGCGCGGATACCCGCAACTCAACAGCGCTGGCGAGCCTTCAGGGAGCCGCGATGACGAACAGTACGCGCGCGCGCTCTACGTTCGGTTAGCAGCGCTCGAGGGGCTCCTTCTCGCACCGACGGAGGGTCAACTGGCCGCCGCATTCCCGCTCCTTGACGTTCAGAGTGCGCCCGTCGGCGCAGGGCCCTACAAATTTGTGGAGCGCGTGCCCGGAAGCTACGTGCAGCTCACAGCCTTCAAGGGGTTCGCCCTTGGCGAACCACCAATGTCGGCGATGACACTGACGGTCTTCACCTCAGCTTCTGGTGCCGTGAAGGCGTTTCAAGGGGGAGCCATCGATTGGGCACCTGACCTGCGAGCCACTGATGTTGCGGGGCTAAACCTGAGTGAAGACGCCACGCTGCTTCACGTGGCATCACTCCGTGGATACAACTACCTAGCCTTCAATACACGCGAAGGTCGTCTCTTTGCCAATAGTGTCGCCCGTCGCGCACTGGCCTCTTGTGTCGACATTCCTGCCATCATCACCGGCGCAACTGATGAGACGGGGATCGAGATCTCCAGCACTGTGGCTCCAACGTCGTGGGCTGCCGAGACTCCAGCAGCGGCGGAGACAAAGCGCGATGTTGCAGGCGCACGCGCCGCACTCATTGCCGATGGGTGGGAGGCAGGCGAAGACGGCATCTTTGCACGAGCAGGGACGCGCCTTGAGGCCGACATCATCGTTCGCGAAGGGCAGGCGGCGCGTACTCGTGCCGCACAGCTGATCGTCGACCAGGTTGCCGAATGTGGCATCTCGCTCACCGTCGCTGAACTTCCATTCACGACCGACATTGCGCCGCGACTGCGATATCCCAACGACTTTGATCTGTATCTCGGCGCATGGCAGTGGAGCCTCGATCCCGATGACTCCGACATCTTTGCCTCGAGCGCCTGCCCGACAGAAGAGGCCCCGGCAGGCAAGAACTTCGTCTGTTGGTCGAGCCCGCGCGTTGATCAGCTGCTGGCCCAAGGTGTTTCCGCTGGAAGTATCAGCTCGCGCATTGGGATCTATACAACCATCCAGTCGCTGCGACGCAGCGAGCGACCATACCTCCTGCTGTGGGGTGATCCTGGATTTGCGCTGCTGCGCAACCGCTTCATCTGGGAGACCCGAGCGGCAGATGTGCAGAGCCCGCTCTACGCGTGGTCAATCCACACGTGGGACCTGCAAAAGTAGGGGCTGATGCGTCGTAGAGTGCTCGCCCTCGCGCAAATCGCACCGGTACTTGGTGATTTGGCGCAGAACCTCGCCCTTCATGAGCGCAAGATTTCGGAGGGTCGTGCGGCTGGTGCCGACGTCGTCATCTTTCCTGAGCTAGGTCTTACTGGATACCAGCTGCAAGACCTTGCGCCGGAGGTTGCCATGCGTCGCAGCGATCCTCGACTTCTGTCGCTAGCGAAGCTTACGAGTGGTGGACCATCTGCCGTGGTCTCATTTGTTGAATCCGCCGATGATCATCGACTCTTTGCCGCTGCCGCACTCTTGGAGGGCGGAGAGATTCGACATGTCGCGCGGAAGTGCTATCTCCCGACCTACGGGCTCTTCGACGAGCGACGATTTCTTGCGGCGGGTGATGCGATTCGCGCAACGCGGGCAACGCTTGGTGGATCAGCGTCTAAGGGCGACATCGGCGTTGGCATTGGCGTATGCGAAGACTTTTGGCACCCAACGCTCCCCGCGATCCTTGCGCAGGACGGGGCAGAGCTCCTGATCAACGTTGCCGCGGGGCCAGCACGTGGTGCGAGTGTGGATGCCGATCAGGGCCTAGGCTCCGCAGCCTCATGGGGCACACTCCTTCGTTCCACTGCAGCACTCACCACCTCATTCGTTGCCTTTACGAATCGCGTCGGTGTAGATGAGTCTCTGATTTTCTGGGGCGGGTCACGCGTGATTGGACCCGACGGTGTCGTTCTCGCCGAGGCGCCACTCTTTGAAGAGGCGCTTCTCCTGGCGGAGATTGATCTCGACGAGGTGGCTCGTGCCCGCACCGCACTTCCGCTCCTTCGTGATGAGCGCCTGGAGCTGACCCGCCGCGAGTACGACCGCATCATCGCCATGCGCGCTGGCCTCGACGAGGCGTAGGCGACCTCATGAGCGACGAGAGGAAAGGGTTACCTCACGACGAACTCGCAATTGATCCCGAGATGGTCGCGGCTATGTGCCGTTCATTCATTAGCTCCCATGTGGCAACCACCGGCGCCGAGCGCGTGGTGCTGGGCCTCTCTGGCGGCATCGACTCTGCACTCGTTGCCTACCTGACTGCAGGCGCAATCGGCGCAGACCGACTTGTCGTGGTGCTGATGCCAACGGCTGGCTCGTCACCAAGCTCTACCGCTGACGCGGAGGCGATCGTGAGTGATCTCGGCTGCCAGAGCGAGCACATCTCAATTGAGGCCCCGCTTGCTGCGCTTATCGGAAATCTCCCCGCAGGCGAGAGCGTCACTCCGCTGCGTCGCGGGAATATGGCGGCACGCCTCCGTATGACCACCCTCTATGACCGCTCTGCTCAGCATCGCGGGGTTGTGATCGGCACCGGGAACAAGAGCGAAATCCTGATTGGCTACTCCACGATCTATGGCGATGCGGCCTCTGCATTCAATCCGATCGGCGACCTGTACAAGACGCAGGTGCGCGAGCTCTCCCGCCATCTTGGCGTGCCAACGCAGATCATTGGGAAGGCGCCAAGCGCAGATCTCTGGCCCGGGCAGACCGACGAGGGCGAGGGTGGTTTCGACTACCCAACGCTAGATCGCGTGCTCTATCGCATCGTCGATCGGCGCCTGCCACTTGAGGATGTGATCGCGGAGGGCTTCGATCGCGAGTTCGTGGAGCGGGTGAGCGAGATGATTCGTCGATCGGAGTTCAAGCGACAGATGCCGCCAATCGCGAAAGTGGGAGGGCGGAGCAGCGGGAGCGACTACCTCTACCCTCGGCGGCGCCCGAAGCTTGACTGACGAGTTGCGCGGCGGTGGCGCAACGCCTGGCGCGTTGCATCTCGTCTCCACCCCAATCGGCAATCTCGCCGATCTCACGCCACGAGCAGCAGCTGTGCTGCGCGAGGTCGGGCTGATCGTTGCCGAAGACACACGTGTCTCCCGCCCGCTCCTCGCCAGCATCGACGTGCACACAGAGCTGACGGCCCTGCCAGGTTTTGATGAGGCCGACCGAGTCGCGCCAATCATTGCCCGCTTGCAATCTGGGACCGCCGTCGCGCTGATCAGCGATGCGGGAACGCCACTCATCAGTGACCCCGGTGGAACGCTCGTCTCGGCGGCAATCGCTGCAGGGATCCGCGTGATTCCGATCCCTGGTGCATCGGCCCTCCTTGCGGCGGTTGTCGCAGCGGGCGTCACAGGCCCACGCTGGTCATTCGAAGGATTCCTTCCTCGCAGCGGCGCTGATCGGATCAAGGTGCTTGGTGCGATCGCAGCGGATGAGCGCGGCACCGTGATCTATGAGGCGGGACCGCGTGTGGCCGCAACACTTGGTGACCTGGCGCGCGTGTGTGGCAGCGAGCGAATCGGCGCCGTCTGTCGCGAGCTCACCAAGTTGCATGAAGAGATTCGCCGCGGCACCCTCGCCGCACTCGCAGCGGCGGTGGACGCAGGAGAGATCGATGCGCGTGGCGAGTTCGTCATCGTTGTCGGTGCGCAGGAGGTAGAGAGCCTTCCGAGTTCAGATGATCCGGAAGGCCCGTATGCCGTAGCACTCGAACTCGTTGAGCGCGCCGTGGCGGCGGGTGAGTCACGGAGTGCGGCGATTCGGCGCGTCGCCACGCTGTGGGGGCTCGAGCGTCGACGCCTCTGGAACCTCGCCCACGACGAAGCGGCACCAGAGAGCGTCGACGGCGAGCGCTAGGCGCGAACGGGCGCGATCTCCTCGCCGTACTCGGCCTCACCAAGATCCGTTGGCTCCGACCCTTGTGCCACCGGATCACCGGACTGGGGCTTTGGCCCGAGGAACTCTAAGCGATTCACAATCACCTCGGTCATCCAGCGACGTGATCCTTCGCTCTCCCATTCGTGCGTCTTCAGGCGACCATCGATACTGACGAGCGAGCCCGCCTGCAGGTGGGCGGCGGCAATCTCGGCGAGCTTCTCCCAGAAGACGAGCCGATGAAATTCTGTGCGCTCCTCGCCGCCGCGGAAGTCGTGGGTTGCGACACTTCCCACGGCGACCTTTGAGCCCGAGGGGAGCGATTTCAACTCGACGGGCTTGGTGATCCTGCCGGCGAGCATGACCTTGTTCATTGCGCCTCCTGATGCGGCGGCGGCCCGGGTCACGTGACCCGCAGGAGCCGAACACCTGCACTGAGACCCTCCCACCGTGCGGATACCGCGGGCGTATCGCGCTGGGGCCGCGCTCTTCTGCGACAATCGCCCACGATGCGGTACTACCTAACAACGGCCATCGCGTATGCCAACAACAAGCCTGGCCTGCACACGCTCTATGAGGTGATCGGCGCCGATGCCATCGCCCGTTGGCGCCGCATGCGGGGGGACGAGGTTCGCTTCCTGACGGGTACGGACGAGTACTCGGTGAACATCGCCGCCCGCGCCGCAGAGGAGGGGATGAGCCCGAAGGCATTCGTCGACGCTAAGGTTGCGCTCTTCCAGGCGAGCGAGGCGAAGCTGCTGATTAGCCCAGACCGGTTCATCCGCACCACCGACGCCGACCACACGCTCGCCGCACAGGAGATGGTTCGCCGATCCTTTGCCGCGGGCGACATCTACGTCGGCAGCTACGAAGGCTGGTACTGCCCCAATGAGGGGTTCCGTAACGCGGACGACGTTGTCAAAGAGGGCGAAAAGACGGTCTGCCCGAACCACCCGGGGATCGCGCTGCAATGGCTCACTGAGCGCAACTGGTTCTTCAAACTCAGCGCCTACCAGGAGCGCCTCGAGGCTTGGCTCACGCAGGAGCCATCGCCGGTGCAGCCCGAATACCGTCGAAACGAGATGCTCGGATTCGTTCGACAGGGGCTGGAAGATTTCTCGATCAGCCGCGAAGGGGCCACATGGGGGATCCCATTCCCAATCCGCGAAGATGGCAGCAGCGCACTGACCGCAACTGGCGAAGGTGATCCGAAGGCGGGGACCATCTACGTCTGGTACGACGCACTGATCAACTACCTCACCGGTGCTGGCTTCCCAGCCGAGGCCGCTGGCGCGCCGTGGTGGCCGGCCGACCTGCACATCATCGGCAAGGACATCAATCGGTTCCACTCCGTCTTCTGGCCAGCAATGCTCTGGAGCGCTGGGCTTGAAGCACCGAAGAAGATCTGGGTGCACGGATGGCTCCTCTCTAGCGGCGAGCGCATGAGCAAGAGCCGGGGCAACTTCCTTGATCCAGACGATGCGGTTGCTGCACTCGGTGCCGACGGGGCACGCTTCGTTGCGCTTCGCGAAGTCCCGTTTGATCGCGACGGCGATGTGAGCTGGGACTCCATCATTCGCCGCTACAACTCAGAACTTGCCAATGACTTCGGGAATCTAGTGAACCGCGCCTCAACTCTCGCGAGCCGCGCCTTCACCGATGCACCGCTCCCGCGACCTGCTGCAGCATCGCTTCTTGGCGCCGCATGGGAAGAGACACGACGCGAGGCGATCGCAGCACTTGAGCGCAACATGTTGCACGAATGGCTCGGCGCGCTTTGGATCTTTGTCGGCGTGGCGAACAAGTTCGTGGATACCGAAAAGCCGTGGGAGCTCGCGAAGGCTGCGAAACTTGGTGATGCCGCTGCAGAAGAGAAGCTCCGAGGCGTGCTGGGTGACCTTCTCGAGGCGTGTCGCCTCATCTCGCTCTATGCAGCGCCAGCAATGCCATCAATTTCTGCAAAGATCTGGACGCTGCTCGGTCGCAGCTGGCCATACGACGCGAACGGGCACAACGGTCCAGCGCTCGACGAGATTGGCGCATGGGGGGCACTCGGTGCAGGCGGCCCACTTGGCGCGCCAGAACCGCTCTTCCCGCGACTAGAGGCTGATGCACTCGATGCCGCTGCTGACTGACGCGCACGGGCACCTACAGGCCGATCGCTTCAACGACGACTACCAGCAGGTCGCGCAGCACGCGCGTGACGCAGGGATGGTGCGCCTCCTGATTCCGTCGTACGGCATCGAGAGTTCAGAAGGTGCCTTCCGCATCGCACCTGATCTCCCGTGGGCTGATCTTGCGATCGGCATCCATCCGTACACCGCTGTGACCGATGCGCCAGGCCGAGCAGCGCTGCTGGATCGGGCGACCGACCCTCGTGTCGTTGCCATTGGCGAGACGGGAATTGATACGAAGCGTGACTTCGCGCCTCTTGCCGCGCAGATTGAAAACCTAGAGGCACACATCGACGTCGCGGCGGCACTCGGTAAGCCGCTGATCTTGCACTGTCGTTCGCTCGGCGATGGCGATGAAGCGCAACGACAGCTACTGGCGACACTGAAGAGTTCGGCGATTGGCGCCCCAGGTGGTGCGAAGTCGTTCGGCGGTCGAGTCCCATTCATCTTGCACAGCGCCTCAGGGAGCGCCGCCTATGTTGAGGAGGCCCTCGCGCTCGGCGGAGCCGTCTCCATCTCTGGGTTGGCCTTCCGCCCCGAGGAGGCCGCGACAGGGGAGTGGGTGCGTCTCGTGCCCCGGGATCGGCTGCTGACCGAGACCGACGCACCGTGGCTGACCATGCCGGGGGCACCTGACCCGCGACGCAATGAGCCGGCCAATGTTGCCCTCACGCTGGCGTGGATTGCGGAGCGCCGCGGGGAGCCCGTTGAGCCGCTCGCCCTCGCCATTGCGGAGAACTACGACCGCATCTTCCCCCGCGACGCCGCGCTCGCACCACGCTTGGAGTTGGCACTCTAAGACCTCGAGTGCTAACATCGCGCCAAGTGCCTCGTTCGCGTAGGCACAAAGGTGCAGGGGCGGCGATCCCGCCCACAAGGAGGTTCTACCGATGGCCAAGAAGGCAGCGCTCCGACCCCTCGGCGACCGC
>Ga0222713_10005035_pt1 | contig 12982 bp, 12 predicted proteins | sample C33_649DmetaG_FD_165061 | JGI IMG/M metagenome (GOLD analysis project Ga0222713, IMG submission 165061) | Estuarine water microbial communities from San Francisco Bay, California, United States - C33_649D | ecosystem: Environmental > Aquatic > Marine > Unclassified | place: USA: California...
GTAGGGCAGGTGTAGGTGGTGCGCCGGGTGCGGATGGCCTAGACGGTGGATCGACACTCTCCGTATGGAATGCAGATGGCTCGAGCGCGATAGATCTTACAAAGCAAGTGATTACCCTTGGATCTGGGTCGTGGACACTCGCGAATGGTAGTGAAGGGCAGGTTCTCTATTTTGTTTCTGCAACTGGATCTGATGCTTCAACACTCCACATAATAGTTAGTAATCTGCGATATCAAAACGGAAGCGTAACGACTCACGCAGTAAACTGGGATTGGCACCCATTTGCGCACACTTCGGGCGGCACGCGTTTTAATCTCATCACGATGGCCGTGTTCTTTGGCGGGTCCTGGAACGTATCTGGTGGCGAACTGCACTAGCCGATATTGAGCGCTGAAGGAAGGGTTGAAAAGCGAGCGGGTAGTCGACCAACTAGCTCGCCGTCCGCCTCAATCTCAATCTCCCGGTCGCCAACGGCGCCGAGTGGCGCCGCCTCGACTACCGCGCCCTGGGCATGTGTCACATGTGGATGCGTGTAGTGCGTCCCTCGATAGAGGCGCGGCAGGCTGATGACGAAGTCGCGTCGCTCAAGGTTGCCAAAGCGCACAACTTCAAGCTGCCCGTCATCAATGCGCGCGGTAGGAGCAACGTGCATCCCGCCGCCGAACCATCCACCGTTCGCAATGGCAACCGCCGCGGTTGGCCCGCGCTGCGCCGCGGCAAGATCCACGCGGATCTCCGTCTCAACTGGCGCGTAGTGCAGACCGGCGCGAACGGTGGCGAGACCGAATGCAACGGCACCTGCGCGTCGTTTTAGTTGCGGATACTCCTCGAGCGCATGCGCGATCTGCGCGCTGATGCCGAATGATGCAACGTTCAAGAAGAGTCGCTCGCGCCCGTCAGGAAACTGCACGCGACCAACATCTACGCGCCGCGCCGCAGCACCGCGCGCCAGCGCACGCGCCGCTGCTACATGATCTCTCGCAATGCCCACCGATCGCGCATAGTCACGCCCCGTTCCTGCGGGGAGAAATCCGAACGAGATGCGCAAGAGCGCATCCACGCCACCCGCCGCGTACGCACCGTTCACCGCTTGGCTACACGAACCATCACCACCGAGCACCATGATGCGCGTGGCACCCGCGCGCACCGCCTCCGCAGCGGCACGTTCAGCGGGACGCACCTCACCAGGCTGTGTCACAAACACATCAAATGGGCGAAGCGGTGCGAGCTCCTCAAGGACGCGATCGAGTGCGCGCGCCGCGCGACCGCCGCCTGCGGCGGGATTGACGATCAGGAGCGTCCGGGCTGAATCCATCGGTGCACTCTGACGGAGCGAACGCTTATGTAGCGCTGCTGTTGATCTTTTGGGCGAGCTCCCAGCAGTGACCGCTCGGGTCGGCGAAGGCGGCGGTGCGCATCCCCCACGGGCGATCAATCGGCCCGTTCAGGAAGACCACTCCGCGCGCAACGAGCGCGGTGTGCGCGGCGTCAACGTCGTCCACCGTCACGGTGAGAAGGGAACGCGAACCTGCGCTGCTCGGCGCAATCGGCAGCGGCGCCACGAGTTCTGGTGCGTTCTCTTTCATCAACACGTTCAGGCAGGCACTCCCCATCTGGTAGACGACCGAATCGTGATTGGCGAAGAGCTCCTCCATCTGCAGTAGATCGCCGTAGAACTTCCGCGATGCGGAAAGATCGTCGACGTAGATGGTGATGGCGAAGAGTCCGTTCGACCAGAGCGATGCGCTAGTTAACGAACCGCTAGACATTGAAGCGGAACTCCACCACGTCACCGTCACGCATGATGTATTCCTTCCCTTCCATGCGCACCTTGCCAGCAGCCTTGGCGGCGTTCATGGATCCGGCACTCACTAAATCGTCAAACGAAACGATTTCGGCCTTGATGAATCCGCGCTGGAAGTCGGTGTGGATCACGCCCGCCGCCTGCGGTGCGGTCCAGCCCTTATGAATGGTCCAGGCGCGCGCCTCCTTTGGTCCCGCGGTCAGATACGTCTGCAGGCCGAGTGCGCCAAATCCAATGCGCGCCAGCTGGTGGAGACCCGATTCGTTCTGCCCCATGGAGGCGAGCAGTTCGGCCGCTTCGCTCTCAGACATGTCCACGAGTTCCGATTCGATCTTGGCGTCCAGGAAGACCGCCTCTGCCGGCGCCACGAGCCCGGCGAGTTCGGCGCGCTTTGCGGCGGATGTGAGCACCGCTTCGTCCACGTTGAAGACGTAGATGATCGGCTTCGCGGTGAGGAGGCCGAGCTCCTTGATCAGCGAGATGTCTAGACCAGTGGTGGAGAGTGGCTCACCGCGATTCAGCGCGGCAACGGCGGCGTCCACCACCGTCAACACCTCCGCGTCCAACTTCTTCCCCTTCACCTCTTTCTCGTAGCGGCCGCGCGACTTCTCCAACGTCTCCAGGTCCGCGAAGATCAGCTCGGTGTTGATGGTGCCGATGTCGCTCTTCGCATCCACCTTTCCGTCTACGTGAATGATGTCTTCGTCGGCGAAGCCGCGCACCACCTGCGCAATGGCATCCGCCTCACGAATGTGCGAGAGGAACTTGTTGCCGAGCCCTTCGCCCGTTGACGCGCCGCGCACGATGCCGGCAATGTCCACGAACGAGACTGGCGCTGGGAGGATCTTCTCCGAGCCGAAGATCTTCGCCAAAGCATCCAACCGAGAATCCGGCAGGTTCACCACGCCAACGTTCGGTTCAATGGTGGCGAAGGGGTAGTTCGCGGCGAGCACGTTGTTCTTGGTGAGCGCGTTGAAGAGCGTGGACTTGCCCACGTTCGGAAGACCAACAATGCCAATCGTGAGTGCCATGCGTACAGCCTAGACGCTACGCGCCGAAGTCGGTGCCCTTCACCAGTGCGCCATCACGGGTGAACGTCTTCCAGACGCCAACCTGGCGGCCGCGATCGAATCGGCCGGAGCGCATCAGTGAGCCATCAAGACGAAAGAAGCTCCATGCGCCGTGCATCTCGCCGTTCAGTCGCGAACCGCGCGCCTTCACGGTGCCGTCTGCGTACTTGATCATTTCGCGAACTGGCTTCGCCGCCATCACTACTTCGGCTGCAGGACCAGCGAGACGCTATTGATGCACCAGCGCTGATCGGTGGGGACCTCGTAGCCTTCGCCCTCAAAGACGTGGCCAAGATGCGAGCCGCACTTAGCGCAGCGCACCTCCGTGCGAACGCGCGGCGCAAGCGAGCGATCTTCAATCAGTTCAACCGCATCAGAAGAGGTAGGTGCATAGAACGACGGCCAGCCGCAGCCGGAGTGGAACTTGGTCTCACTGCGGAAGAGTTCATTGTCGCACGCCTTGCACTTGTAGACGCCAACCGTCTCTGTATCGGTGTACTCACCAACGAACGGCTGCTCCGTTGCAGCGCGGCGCAACACTTCAAATGAGAGTTCGTCCACACGCGCACGCAGGGCGGCTTCATCAATCACCACTGGATACGCGCCGCTCACCACAATCTCTGGTGCAAGCTCCGATGGGAATCGCACCCCTGTGCTGGCGTGGCAGTCGTAGCCCTTTGGGTTCTTCTCTAGGTAGCGTTGGTGGTACTCCTCGGCGGGCCAGAACTCGTGACCGTCCGCCGAAGCAATTTGCGTCGTAATAGGCCCGTGACCGTCAGCAGAAATTGCAGCGCCATACAGCGCAGAGGTTGACTCGGCCGCCTCGCGCTGCGAATCGCCTACGTAGTAGATGGCGCTGCGGTACTGCGTGCCCACGTCGTTCCCCTGGCGATTCAGCGTGGTGGGATCGTGCATCTCCCAGAAGAGTTCAAGCAGCTTTCTATATGAAGTAAGCGACGTATCGAATCGCACGCGCACCATCTCCGCGTGACCGGTGGTTCCGGTGCAGACGTCCTCATAGGAAGGCGACGCCTTGGTGCCGCCCATGTAGCCCACCGCCGTCTCGATGACGCCTGGCGTCTGCCAGAAGCGGCGCTCAGCCCCCCAGAAGCAGCCCGTTGCGAAGTAGCCCGTCTCAATCATGTGCGCATCGTGCCACACCCCCTCCCCTCATAGCGCAGAGCGCGTACGCTGCACGTATGACAAACGGGGGACGCACGCTGAAGGTGGGGATCAACCTTTGGAGCCAGGCCACCAGTTGGCCGAAGTTCCTGGAGGCGGCGCAGCTCGCAGACCGGCTTGGCGCCGACCACCTCTGGACCTGGGATCACCTGCACGCCATTGTTGGCGACCCGCAGCAGGACATCTTTGAGGCGTACATGACGCTCGGCGCCTGGGCCTCCGCCACCAAGAAGATCAAGCTCGGCCTGATGGTTGGCGCCAACACCTTCCGCAATCCGGGGATTGTGGCGAAGGCGATCAGCACGCTGGATCACGCCTCAAACGGCCGCGCCATCCTTGGCATTGGCGGCGCCTGGTTCGACTACGAACACGAACACCACGGCATCCCGTTCGGCAAGAGCATTGGCGAGCGCCTCACCTGGCTCGATGAATCCGTTGCCGCCATGCGCGCCCTCTTGAACGGCGACACCGTCACCTCCCCCGCAGGTGGCCACTACAACTTCAGCGAACTGACACACGCACCACTCCCCATCCAGAAGCGCGTGCCGATCATGATCGGCGGCAACGGCCGCACCAAGACGCTCCTCACGCTCGCCAAATACGGCGACATGTGGAACGGCTTCGGCGACCCACATACACTGAAGGAACTTGATGGCGTCCTCAAGGAACACTGCGCCGCCGTTGGCCGCAACGAGAAGGAGATCACCCGCACCGCCAACATCTGGATGGTGATCCGCGACACAGAGGACGAGGCCCGCGCCGTCTGGGAGGCTCAGGCGAAGCACAACAAGGTTGACGTGAAGGAGATCACCGAACCGAACCGCCCCATGCTCGGCACCCCACAGCACGTGGCCACCCAACTCCGCGCCTACATGGATGCCGGCTTCGACACCGCGCTCGTTGAGCTCCCCGCCCCCTACGACCACCAGACCATGGAGCGCCTCATGCTCGAGGTGAAGCCCCTCGTTGAGGCGCCGTAACTAACGGTCATCTTGGGCGTCCCAGACATTCTTACGGTCGGTCTTCAACATTTCTTCTAGCGCTCGGGCCATATCCCGTAGCTCTGGATAGGACGTGATCAGATTCGCGTCTCCACTGGATGTAAAGTGATGAGCGCGCTGAAGGCGGAACATGGTTGCGCGAATTTCTGAAAGAGAGCAAACGCTTCCGAATCGCTCCGCTGCGTCAATAGCTAAGTCACCACCCGTAAGCAATCTTCCACCAATCAACAGGACGCGCGTAGTTATCTGGTCAAGTAAGCCAACACCATCTGCCTTGGCGTTTGGATGTTTCCTTTCCGCCCATTTCTACCCATGAAGTGTTAAGCAGAACTTTTGATATCTCCAGTCTTCATAATCAGCCTTGCCCAACCATGGGTGTTGTTCGTCAAACCCGTTGATCAGAAACCTGACGTCGTCAAGAGTGAGCCGAGGCACTTCAAAAAACTCGCCGTCACTGAGCTTCGCCCACTGCGGCCAATGTTCCGGGATATCTTGGTTAAAGGTTGATTTAACTGCCGGATCTGATACCTCTGGCCAAGCAGTTAACTCTCCATATACTCGTTCCTGCATCAGAATTGCCTGCCCTTCATATACAATCTTCACTCATAAGTTCCGCTCAAAAACATCATGCCACTAGGGCCGCGAGTAGAGCATGGCGATCTCCTCGCTCTCGTCATCGTCTGGGCTCTTGAAGCGTGCGCCGTTCGGCATGATTGCGCCCGCAAAGTCCGTCTCATAAAGGCATGCGCGATACAGATCTGCACCGGTGAGGTCTGCACCACGCAGGTCAGCACCCGTAAGGTCCGCGCTGCGTAGGTTTGCGCCACGAAGATTAGCGCCAGGCATACGCGTAGAAACGAGCGTTGCTTCTTCCATATTCGCGCCGGCCATGATCGCGCCATCCATCTTGGCCATGGTCAGGTTTGCGCGAGAGAGGTTGGCCTCTCGAAGATCTGCACCCGTGAAGTCTGTAATCACGCCAGCGACTCCAGATAGGTTTGCGCCACGTAGATTGGCGTAGGGGAGTTGCGTCTCAGTGAGGCGCGCTCCGCTGAGGTCAGCGCCCTGCATGTTGCAGCGCACGAGCTCCTCTTCAAAGTCTGAAAGGTCTCGGCGGCGAAGATCTGCGCCGGCGAGGTCGAGCCCCTCCTCCCAGCGGTTCGTCAGCCTCCGTTGCAGTGCGGCAGCATCACTTGGGTTAAACGGCGCAACCAAGATGTTTGGACCTGCGTCTGCACTGTCATCCGTCATGGCGCTGATTGGGAGCTCGGTGCGCTGCGCTCGTGGTCCGGCATCCCAGCTCGGATCGAACGGCACGATCGGCCCTACTGGGAGATCGTCGAACCTCGTGGACTTTGGTCGTGGGCTTTGTGGATCCTTCCGAGCACTCATGCCTGGCACCTCCAACTACCTCGGGGCAACCCCCGCTGGACGGCGCACAGTAAGACCTGAGGGGGATTCGGTCAAGACCCGGCGCCGCTCTTCTTGTAGAGCGGAGGCGCGAAACGCATTATCTAGTTTTTCCGACGACTTGCAGCCGGTTTCACTCCAAGTTGATTATCTAGTTTGCTGACAATCTCAATAGCCTCGTCGCGCGATACAGTTGTATCCCAGCCGCCAATCTTGAGGTCGTAATCGCGACCGCCCGCGTAATGCAGGCTCCCCTCTTCGGCAAGGCGGAACTGCCACACACCATCGTTCATGGTGCGGGCGTTGAATACGCCGATATCGCAGAATCGTTTGAACTCCTCAAGGCTTATGCCTGTGACGCGAGTGAAAAGGTCCGTTTCAAGCTGCATGATTACGTCTTTCAGAGTCTCCTCGCGATTCTCTGTGAGGTACATAAACACTGGTATGCGCGCGACGAGCCACATCAAGCGCTCCTTGACCTCCTTGCGGAATCCTCGGTTCTTCTTCTCTTCCTCGCTTACCTTTTTGGATGGCTCTTTACCATCGCGCTTGGCTCTCTTCAGTTCCTCTGTCGTATTGATCGACTGCGCGATTCCATGTTCATATTCAAGTGGGGGGATACGCCTGAACTGTTCGATGCGCTTCAGCGCAGCGATGAGTTCAGGGTGACTTTGAAGGCTGGTGAGTGTGTTGATGTTCACAGTGACCATGCGTGGGTCGCGCCACTTCTTTGTGAGCATGGCCATGCCAAAGCCTGATGATGCGATGTCGAGCACCTCTCCAGCGTTAACTTGTCGTAACTCGCCGCCCTGGTAGGAGAGCACGGGGAGAAAGTTCAAGAACTCCTGGACTCGCTCCTCGGGGCGGGGGCTTCCGTTGATGTTGAGGCGCTCGGCATACTGACTGACGAATTGCAGCGCCCTTGTCGGCGCGTAGTCGAAGATAAAGCCAGTTCGCTTTCGGATAAATTTTGCGTTCGGGTCGGTAGGATCATATTCCCGCAACACCCATGGGTTCTGCACCCGAAAAGCGGTCTGGAAATAGGTCTCTGGGTTTGATGTGTTCCTCAGCATGAAGACCCCAGACCATTGTGGAATCGTGACACCGGTGGTGAGCTTCGCGAATGTCAATGTGATTGACTTGTTTCGCAGACCGTTGCCGATCTCTTTCTGCACCTTCTTCACGGCCGCAAGTCCAATTCCTGCCTTCGTCCCCGCCGCAACGATCACTTCGTAGTCCTGGAAAAAGGTGTTCTGAGGCATTCGGAGCAGCGCGGCCATCGCGTCGCATGCCTCAACGCTCGGCAGGAACCAGAGTGTGTGGGTCAAGTTGGACAGAAGGTCTGCGTCCTCAAACGGCCCCACGGGAACGGCGACTCGTTCTCGAGGCTCAAACTCATTCTTTCGGTACTGCCCGATCACGCTGTCGAGCCACATCTGGACCTCGTTTGCGTGAACAAACTTCGCTTTGGCTTTGTTGGCTTTATCGCGCTCGGCCCGGAAGAACTCATTGAGGTCGAACTCGTTCATCTCGCCCTTGAGCGCGATCTGGCGGGCCTCTTCGGGCATGTCATAGACAAACATGACCATGTTGGGCAGATCTTCATACGGATTGGGGGTCACCTCTGGATTCCATTCACGCTTGGCTTTCTGTTCGTCCGAATAGGACCAGGAGTAAATCTGGTCCTCTAGGAACTCACCGTTCATCAAGGCACGGAATGGAGTCCCCGTGAGATAAAGATAATGGTGTGAGGTGAGAGCGAGGCGGTCCTCGATCTCTTCCGTATCGGCTGATTCCTCCTCTTCAAGGGGATCTTCGTAGAGCTCTTTAGCCCTCTCATTCCAGGCTCCAAAATGGTATTCATCCAGGACCACGCAGTCCCATTCGATCCCATACAGCGACTTGAGCCGCTCTTTGGTCAGGCCCGCTTTGTTCTTCCCACCAATGTCTTGGAAGGAGACGAACCAGACCAAAGGGTCTTTCTCGCGATACTTGCCGAGTTCTTCGCCCCCGCCGCGGAACTGCCAACCTTTGAAATCAACATGCTGCTCAAGCTGGCTTCGCCACTCACCTTCAACCGCCGGCTTGAAGGTGAGCACCAATATGCGCTTCCATCCTTGTTGTTTTGCGAGCTGATACGTAGTAAAAGTCTTGCCGAAGCGCATCTTCGCATTCCAGAGAAAGTGTGGCGCCCGTCTTGTTGGCGAAGCCTTTTGATTACGCGCTATCTTCGCGAAGTATTCAGAAGTTACACGTACCGCCTCTTTCTGTTCTGGGCGCATCTTGTAATCGTTTGGGGGTGGGGGCGGTAGGGTGGGGTCCTTACGCACAGCACGGATCGCTGCAAGGACTTCTTCTTTGGTGCACTCAAACCATTCGCCTTCGAGACGATGAATGCCCATTTTTTTCTCGAGATATACGTGCACCGCATGGTCATTGAAAAAATTGCCATCGTCTCGTTGAGCTAATTCATCAACAACTATTCTCCAACTTATGCCAGCTGGACCCTTTACGCCATGAATATTCTTAACTCGGTCGGAGACGCTCTTGACGGTGTACCCAACCTTGAGTAGACCGTGCCCGCCATGGCGCTTGCCGCTCCAAGGCACCTTCTCCTGGCCGTTTTCAAAATATGCATACACGTGCGGCGGATGTTGCACCTGAACCAGAGTATTTGCCATAGGACCTCCTCAACGTGAAGTATACTCACTCCTATGAGCCCGCCCTACTACCGTATCGCAGAATCCAATCCCATTTACTGTGCGAGCGGGGCCCCTGCTCCTGATCGATCCAAAATCGCCCAGAGGCTGATTGTTGACGCGCTTGCAAAATCAGACTGGAGCTCACTCCAGTTCCACTTTATGATCGACTGGCGCGAGGTAGGGAGCCCTCTAACCGGCCCCTTAATTGTTCGCTACATCCTTTCCACAGATACAAACAACCCAAGTGAACAGGACATTGATCTGATTGCTCGCGAGACCCACATTTGGGAGCGCATCTCCTCAATAATGGCAGCAACGTCGCGGCCTGTACTCGGGATTGTATTAATTGACTTACCTGTCGTAACCGTGGAGTCCCCAATATGGGTTTTGCGGTTGTCTGGGGAGGGTAAGTTTATAGAGAAACAGACTACTGCTTGGATTCGCCAGCTGGTGGCAGAATTCTCAGGCCCAACGGCTTTGATGGGACAAAAAGGTTTGAAGATTGGCATGTCTAGATCTGAATGCCATTTAGCAAGTTCGGGCATTATCTTCCCGGGAGACGTTGATGCCTTGCTCCTGTGGCGTGGTCGGCCAAAGTTGATAGTTGAATTCAAGAGCCATAACATCGCTGCGCCATTACTGGCGCATGACGTCAATCGATACTACCCGCGCCCTGATGCCAGGAAATGGAACGGGCTTAAATCGTTGGCTCAAGGCTTAGATGTGCGAGGCAACGTCAAGCTAGCCGTCTTATATTATTCAACTGTCAAAGATGAGACGAGGCTGGCCGTTGTTAACCCAACCGGCACCAGCATTGCAACAGAATGGGACTCCGGCGTTACGGGACAATCGAGTTTCGGTGGAATAATGCGCAGATTCCTCACCCAACTAGAGGTCGACTGACTCCATTGTAGTTACCAGGCTATCAATATACTCAGCCTCGGCCGAAGTGATACCAAAGTATTTGTACAACTCTTCGTCGGTCACAGGCACCTCTGCGGAGGGGTAAGGCACCCACAAGAAGCGGTCACGCGAAATGTCTTGCGTTGCCATTCTCATTGCAGCCAGAAATCTAGGCAATCGTTGGTGCAGATACATGGCGGTGCGAGTAGCCTCTTCTTTTGACTCGCATGTCGCCGCAATGAAGTAACTGTGTGTACACGCCGATCTCGGGCCGTCTACAAAAACCCTGCCAAGAATTTTGTTCGGATACCCGCTTCCGTTAGGGCCAGCCTTAGACAGATAGACTTTCCACTTTGCGAGCAAATCGTTGTTCGATGTGATCGTATTTTGGGGAACTTTTATTACACCGTCCTTAGTGTGCAGGTTGATTGATGTTGGACCCGCAGCTGTTGTTCCTCCAGAAAAATTGCTCGGGATGCCAAATGGGTTTAGGCTAGACATGTGCTCGGTAAACATCGAAAGATTCATCGCATGAGTTTTTTGTATCACTTTCGCGATAATGCCTCGCGCTTTGGAATGCCTGACAAGAATATCTCCGTGTTCGGATAAATCTCTTGTCTCGGATGCCACAACTTGCGATTCATGCATTTCATTAAACTCACATGCGCCATCCCAACTGTTGTCCCACAAGAAGTAGCACACGCCACCTTTGACTTGAACGCCTGGGAAAAGCCATTCCGAATTCGAAAAATCATAGATTGACTTTAAATGCCGAGTATTGAGCATTTTGTCTCTGAATTGACTTAGCCCCATCCCCCCAGTAAACCAACGTGAGGGGATAATCATGGCGATGTAGCGTGGTTGTAATCTGATTGCCTGTTCAACAAATAGATCGTATATCGGCGTGGCCTGCCGTCCAAAGCCTGCTGCATCTAATTGATAAGGCGGATTCCCTACGATTACATCAAACTTCATCGAATCTCCTAGTTTATGTATGAAGTCATACGCGTGTCGCTCTCGATTCCCCTGCGCCCCAAAGATTTCTTCTCCCGCTCCGCAAACGCCGCACTTGCGATCTGCGTTGTAAGAATGATCATCGCCGCTAAACCAGATATTGCCTTCAGGACGGCTGAATTGTACTACCGAGAAGGTTTTACTCGACGCATCTTTGTTGTAGTAGACAGATCTTCTGCTCATCTGAGCTGTGAGCTCCGTTAGGGCGTAGCCGTGCAGCATCTTTGTGAAGATGTGCCTTCTGCGCTCAGTCTCATCCGGAATCGAATCCTTTAGGCCCTCCATCAGCCGTCGAGCCGCCTCGCGAAGGAACACGCCTGTTTTACAGGCTGGGTCGAGCCACTTGAGATTCTTGTTAGACCAAACTTCGGCGGGTAGGAGGTCGAGCACCTGATTGGCCACGGCGGGTGGGGTTGCTACCTCATCGCTGCTGAGGCTCGCGATGCACTCCAAGATGTCACGGCTGCGGCTGGCGTTAATCAACATGGGCCGCTCCAAGCGAGGAGTACTCCACGACGGGAAGCTCTTGAATGGGCTGTGGGATATGCGGGAACATCACATTCGCGTTGTCGAAGACCTCTTCTTCAGGGTAGAGAAGGTCGTCGTACCGAAAAACCCGCCGCTTGAATCGCCTCGGAGAAATCTCCGCATACTCAACAAGCTTGATCTTTGATTGCCCTTCGAGCATGTCGCCGAGCACGATGTTGTGGTTCAAGATCCATGCAGCACTCGCGTTGAACTCTTCGCTCGTCGGCGTGATCTTCTCCCAACGGAGGCGCGATTCAAGGAGAATCGCTTTTAGCCGCTCGCGCGATTCGCTCACATTGATTTCTTCAATATCGATGCCATATATTGATGCCAAGGCCGAAAGAGCTAGAAACTCCCACTCTGCGACACTTTCAGGCCCGGCTTGATGACTTGGTTTTGCCACACTGTCGACAAGCTCAAGCTTGCGGCCAAAAACCTCAACCAAAAAATTCCCGCTCCCGCAACCTGGCTCCAGATAGCGGCTCGCATAATTCTGATCGGCGATCAAGTCAAGAATCGCATTGACATCACGCGGCTGCGTGAACACTTCGCCGAGAGATTGTGCTCGTTCGGAGCTACGCATTGGTTGCCACAGGTTTTAGGCTGAAGTTAACTTCGTACCGAAAGAATGTGACACTTGGCACAAGTGACAGCGCACGCTTGAGTCGCTGGTCGTCCTCCAGGGCGATGATCACGCCTTCAACTCGCTGGCTTTCTTCAGCAACCTGATCTTTTACATAGCCCATGTATCTCAGAATTTGGCCCACGACTGCGTCACTTGCACGTCCCTTCTTTAGTTCCACTACAAGAAGTGTCTTACGATCTTTGCTAATGGCAAGGATGTCAATAGGCCCTGTATCGGTGCTGTATTGCTGTCCAACCAGCGCGCCATCCTCGCTGAAAATCTCGTAGTCTGCACCTAGCGGCGTTTTGCTCCAGTTGACAATGAGGAAGTCTTCCAGATGCTTCTCAAGCGCGAAGGCGCTTGGATCCTCGATGGTCGGATCAGATGCCCGGATGGTGGTGCGTTGTGTTCCCGGATAAACTCCCGGGACTGACGCGCCACCCGCTACAAGTGACTCAATTTCTTCCGCGTATCGGGTGAGATCGCACGTTGTTTGACTAGCTCCCAAGGTTGCTTGAAGTGGTTCCGACATCGACTCTTTGGATAGGGCACGGTCATACCAGCGCACTGAACGACGATGTGGCATTGGCCCGGCCGGAACATAGAAGTACTCGCCCTCAATTTCCCCCGCAAGGTAGAGACCTGTCCCGTCTGGAACGAGCACAACGTCGCCTGGGCGCATCCATTTTGAAAGTGTCCAGATTGAGCCCAGCGCCATACCTGCACTGACACGGCTCTTACCA
>Ga0222713_10005037_pt1 | contig 12981 bp, 37 predicted proteins | sample C33_649DmetaG_FD_165061 | JGI IMG/M metagenome (GOLD analysis project Ga0222713, IMG submission 165061) | Estuarine water microbial communities from San Francisco Bay, California, United States - C33_649D | ecosystem: Environmental > Aquatic > Marine > Unclassified | place: USA: California...
TGGTATGTCTGCTGATGTTTTAAAGGTTGCTCAACAATATGGCATGAGTACAGTACAAGGCCATTATCATACAAAATTTAGTATTGGATATTACTCTAATCCAGACCGTTTATGTTTTGGTATGCAAGTCGGTTGTCTTATCAATCAGAAGTCTATGGCATTTGATTATGCTAAGAACTTTAAATCAAGATTCATTGTGGGTTGTGGAATGATTATTGATGGTCAACCAAAACTTATGCCTATGGTATTAAATAAGGACGGTAGATGGAACAAGAAGATAGTTTAGCATTACTTGAGTCATTTATTGGCGAAACTGTGGAAAACGTAGAATATATGTCAGATATAAATTCTGATTTAATAAAAATTACTTTTAAAAACAAAGAATCATTCGTTGTTAATGGGGATTTTGAAATCTATATTGCAATACCAAAAGATACGGAGTTTCATTAATTATGCAAATGGCAGATATAACAGAAATTGCTAAACATATGGAAGGCGCATATATTGAAGATGTGCAAGTCGTATATGGCGAAGATACTTTAATTATCACTATAAACCATAACGGTGAAGTATCAACTGTAGAGATGATTGTAGACAGTATTTATTTGGAGATAGATGAGTAAACAGAAGATAACTTTACCTAACGGTATTGAAACGGATAACTACTCTAGAGATTATATGTTATATTGCGAAGCATTAAACCTTAGCAAAAAACCTTTAGAAAAGAGACAAGAATGGTTAGAAAAGTTAAAAGACAAGGAAAGAGTCAAAGCATTAAAAGAATGGTTGACTTTTATATGGAAGAATCGTTCCTCGTTCTAATATGTAGTTACAGTGCGTATGTTATATGCAAACTGTTATACCATTCTTATCTGTCGTACACACTATAATTGTACCGTCTGGTGTAATTACAGTTTTTGCGTTTGCATTAAAAGTTACAAATAAACTAAACATCAAACATAACACTACATAATCTATTTTATTCATTATTACTCTCCTCAAGTTTAATGATGTTATTTGGAAACATTTTGTAATGTTTTCCCCTCCAAGAATGACTAACTTCTACCCTACAAGTTCCATCATCTTGATTATAGAATACCACATCAAAATGGTCTCCGTCAATTATTAATTTTCTTGTTATCATTTTTACATATTCCATTTCCATATATATCTCGTCCACACCACCAAACCACATGGAATGTGTTAGCAGGTTTTTTACATTTGTGACAAACCTGATTACCTAATTTAATCTTCGTCATGCAAAGAGTCGTCTATCCACACATCAGGCATAATAGGTGGTGACATTAGTCTCGACAACTTATCAGCATATATCTCTTCTTCTCTATCTAAGTACCATCTTTGCTTTTTACACTCTTCAATCCTGTTCTTTAACTTTTCTACTTCAGTTAAATCTTTGGATTGTTTATGACCTCTTCTATCAAGATACTTTCTGTTATTACCCTTACAGTATCCGATAACTTCTTCTTCAGTCATCTTAGCTTTTATAATGTCAAATGTTTCTATACCACCGACTTTATAATGGTCTGGATTAATAGGATCACTCATTTTATTACCTCTTTATCAATAACAATTAAATCTTCAAAAACCTCACACTTCGTATCTTTGACCTGAAGGTAAATATTATTCATCTCCAACGACCTAATCAATTTACCCTTGTAACACATGAACTCTTCTTTAGGGGGTTCTTGTATCAAATCATAATGAATATATATTCCAAATGCAAGGAATATTACTGCAAAACTAACAAAAATTTTAAGTATTTTCATGACCATAAACTAATTCTCCGTTCATAATTTTTTTTAATACCAAGAGTATAATTACACTTGTAATACAAGTATTACAAATTTAAAAGAAAGGGGAATGACTATGTGGACAAAACCATCAGCAACTGAAATGCGTTTCGGATTTGAAGTAACAATGTACGTATGCAATAAGTAATTATTTATTTTAGGGGCTTGTAAAGGCCCCTAGTAATTTTGCAATATCTGTTAATTCGTTATCCAGAACAACATAGTTGTTTAAGTACCCAAGATTTTCTACTCTATTAATTTTAAGTATTTTCTCTTTAGTAATCCAACCTAGTATATTCCCATTAAAAGTTTCTGGATATAACCTAACCGAAATATAAACATCTTTTGGGTTTTTGTTATATTGTTCTACCATTTCTAATGTTCTGGTATGAAACTTTTGCGTTCTTGTTTTTACATCAATTGTAATACCATTAACAATAAAATCATACTCATCAGGTTTAGTGTAATGAGTATTGTCCTCTTGATACATTATATTGTGATCAATTAACCATTGCTTAAATATCTTTTCACCTAGTTTACCTTCAAACATTTTTTGTTGTTTGTCATCTAATGTGCCATTATGAAAGTCATGTCTATTAGATGTATGTGATCTAGATAATAAAGCATAATCCTGCGCTTCATCGATAAGGTCTTGACCAATGTAAATCAATGGGGAACTCATCGTCTCCCCATTAATCTCTGATAATTAACAGTGTTCTTCTTAATCCAATGAAAATCTATTTCTACCTTTACCATTCCCTTCCTTTTTGTAAACTTAGTTAAGAATGTTGATTTACCTTTTGGTAGGTATTTAAGATTATCTTTATGAACAAGTCTAATTACTTTAGAACGGAATGTCATCTTCTAATTCATTTAATTGATCAGATAGTGACACTTGTTCATCTATTGACGCTTGTAAAGGTGTATCTTTTGAGCCGTTACCATCTTGATAAATAACTCTTACGTTACCAAGAATAGGTGTTTTTACACCACCTTGTCTTTCGTCTTGTGATACAGATTGACTAATAAATCCGTTATTGTCATATTGGTCTTTGTTATCAGTATCAATAAAAGTTGTTAAATCTAGATAAGTACCTTTTTCACCCTTGTACAATCTATCTTTATCAATCTTAGTTACATCTATTCTTACGCTTAATCCTACACGCATACTATTTCTCCTTGTTGTAAATTGGTTTTCTAGACCATCGTTTTGGTTCTTTATCATCATTAAGACATTCCATAAATTCTAAAGCGTATGGAGTGTACCACTCGATAAAGTCTTTATCATAGTTGACCAGTTCTGTATGTGTTTCATTTGGTGTCCATACAAAGAAATAACAAGCTTTAGTTTTTGTACAGCACATTTGAAGCTGCATTTGAAACCAATACCGATCTGGTATACCATCATAAATCTGTTGTGTGAATGGGCATTTAATCTCTACAGGAAGACCTCTACAATAGGCATCTGGTGATGCACCAAAAGGTAAACTATCATGTACAACTAACTTATTACCCGATTCACATATCTCTGATTGTTCTAACTCGAAACGAGAGAGAGCGATGTGTTCATTTGCAGAGCCATACGCTGTCATTTCATTTCCCTGAAATGGAGGTTCTCTAAACGTAAGTTGCCTCCATAATTTTTTACGATCATATATTGCACTCCATGCTCTAGATGCAGTGATGATATTATGTCGTCTGTTATCCTTTAGATGATCTGAGCTCATTTGCAAAGTCCCTTAAATGTTCTTTTTCGGAAGGATTCATTCTAAAGAAAAATGCTTTAAGGTCACCTTCTTGATGTGCTTTAATCATACCTTCTTTTAGTTCTTTTTCCTTTTCTTTGGATAAAGGTTCTAGTTTTACTTCTTGTTGTGTAACTGCATTACCAACTTCTTCTGCAGACGCAACCGAGTTATCTATACCAATACCAAAAATGCCTAATGCACGGCCAATTGCGCTTGTTTCACAGTTTTCTATATAAGATGTTTTGTTAATAAAAGTTGACCCTTCTTTTTCATACGCATGACCTACTGCAACAATTTGGTTGTTTACTACAATCTGCGCTCTAAAAACACAAGTACCCATTTCATTAGATAACATCTCTGTAAGTATAGACGCATCTTTGTAATTCTCTCTAAAATGTCTAATACGTTCATTTACCTCAACGTACTCTTTACCTTTAATATTTACTGATCTTAATTTAGTCATTAGACTTCTCCTTCTGTTCTTGTTCCTGTTGTTGAATTTTTGCAAGGGCTGCATCGTTGTCTGCTTGAAACTCTGCATTCCACTCTTGTAACAGTTCTATAAATTTGTCCATATCACTACTCCTAATCCTATGATTAATGTTAATAATATTAATTTATCTTGACGGTTCTTACGATTAATTTCTTGTTGACGTTCTTTCCAGTGATTAAATTCTCTCACAATTACTCTCCTTATAAAAATTTTATTAAACACGATAATTAAAATAATGTCAATTTATTTTCCTTGTAAATAATCAATATAATGAAATGCGTCATCTTTTGAATTAAAAGATTCTAAATAAAATTTATTCTCAAATACCATATACACTTTTTCTTCATGGTCGTATTTAATATTAAACTCAGAAGGTGGTTGAGACTCTAACCACCCATCATAATCTTGTAACCAACTATCTCTATTCATTTCATTCTCCCTATTTAATTAATGCGTATTGAATTAACAATTGTAAGTTTAATTTGTATGGATTATCTTTTTCTATTCTTTTTGATAACCTACGCATTGACCTTACTGTTTCTTGATCTCTATCTTCGCAGATCTTGTTTATTATTTCTTGTGCAGTTAAATTATTCATCATTATTCCTCTTTGTTATTTACATATCTATAAATACAAAACACAGAAAAAGGTAAAAATTAATTTACCCTTTTCTTAAATGCGATCCAATATGCCTCATCTATTGGTAATTCGTATGAGGTCTTTAAACCTTTAAGTTTAAAGATTAAAGAATCTCCCTGAATGGTAACTATAATATTACGATTACCTCTTTCAAACTTTACTACATCTGTTTCTCTTGTTACTGGTTTTGTTAATTTTGTTGCCATGTTACTCTCCTTATTTATTTAACTTACAAGAACATATTACCATATCTAAAAATAAAAAGCAATACCTTTATTAAGTTTTTTTATAAATATTTTATAAAATAGTTATTGACTTATTTAAAACAATAGATTATTCTTGTCAGGTATTAACAAAGGAGAGTAAAATGAAAACAGAATTTAAAACAGTAAAAGATTTACCATCACTGGAAGAGATGCAGAAATTTGTTGGTGGTTATGTCGAAGCGTTACAATTAAAAAATGGACATACGTTGTATGTAAACGAAGATGGTAGAATAAAAAATTTACCAGTTAATAAAATGGCAACTGCATTTTGGGACGCTACATATGTTAATGGTGGCCCAATAGTAGGAAATGTTATTCATCATATACAGGAGAAATAAATGAAGTATGAAGACGCAATAAAATTATTTAATAACAGTGCAAGGGAAATGGGAGAGACTCTAGGTGTCTCCCAACCTGCAGTTCAATATTGGAAGAAGACTGGAGAAATTCCTAAGGTTCGTCAACAACAGATTGAGTTATTAAGACAAAGTGCAAACAGTAAAAAAGAATATTACAGTGATGGTAAAAAAGTTACTAAGTCTGCATTTTACAAATTAATGAACTGGTAGGTCTATGAATTGGTATGAGTATATTGTTGTAGATGAGGAAGGAGTACCGTTGCGTAAATTTTCTAATATAAAGTCTGCAAGGGAATACATATCGATTAGACCTGAATTTAAAATACTAAAAGTCACTCATGACATGATTGAAGAAATTGGGGAGTGTTTATTTTGAGAATAAAGAATTGGGATAAATTTCAACATTTTAAGCCTATGAATGTAAAATATAAAAAACAAATGACGTGGTTAAAGTTGTATGGTGGGGATATTCTAAACGATTTAGAATGGTTTGAATTATCTGATGCACATAAAGCTATCTATATAGAACTACTTTGTCTTGCAAGTCAACATGAAGGTAATTTACCAGATATAAAGAAGATTTGTTTTAGACTTAGAAGACCTGTAGATCAAATAGAGACTGCGTTTAAAGCATTAGAGCATTGGTTGGAAAACGGTGTATATACAGCGTATATACCAGAGGATAGTAGAGAAGAGAAGAAAAGAGGTACTTCTATACGTTTTGAAGAGTTTTGGAAATCATTGTTACCTAAGCGCAGAAATAACAGGGTAGGTTGTCTCGATAAATGGGAGATCCATAACCTTGATGAAAAAGCAGATATAATTATTAGTTGGGTGAAAAAGATGAATATAACCAAAGAATGGAAAGAAGGTTTTAATCCAAGTCCAGAAGTTATTATTAATCAAAGACGATGGGAAGATGGTGTTATAAACATAAATAGATTTAAAGGAAATATGCTATGAACGTGGGAGAAATGATGGAACGCATAGTTGTTACCAAAGATATGGTTGATGAAGCAAGTGGTCAATTAATAGTTACTGACTATAAAGTAAAATCAACTGATGGTTATTTAGAACAACTAAAGAAGTTTTACAAAGAAGAAAGAGGTACTGGATATTCTTTGCCTTGGTCAAAATTAGAAAGTAACTTTGGTATTAGAAAAGGTGAGCTTACAGTTTTTACTGGAGTGTCAGGTCATGGTAAAAGCATGATGTTGTCACAAATTAGTTTGTATTTAATGCACATGACTAAAGTCCTTATTGCAAGTATGGAAATGAAACCTGTACTTACACTTAGCCGTATGGTACAGCAAAGACTAGCTGACCCTAATCCAACAGAAAAATACTTAGAGGAGTTTTGTCAATACTATACGGATAAACTATATATTTATGATCAACAGGGAGTTACAGATTCTAAAGATATGTTTGCTATGTTAAGCTATGGAAAAGCTATCCTGGGTATTGATGTGTTTGTGATAGACAGTCTTATGAAAATTTCTGACGTGCCTGAAGACGGCTACGAACAACAAAAAGTTTTTATAGATAGACTTGCATCGTATTGTCGTGATTTAGATATTCATGTATTTTTAGTTTGTCACACAAGAAAAATGGGAGACGAAAGTCAAAGACCAGATGCAACAAACATTATGGGTTCAAGTCACATTCGCAATCTTAGTGACAATATAGTTTTGTGCTTTAGAGATCGTAGTGTAAGCGATAGAATTGCTGAAGGAGATTTAGATGCAAAAGACTTACCTACTGCATATCTATTTGTACAGAAACAAAGAAATCATACTTGGGAGGGTGGTTTGCCATTATGGTTTAATGAGAAATCTTTGACATATAAGGAGACAAGATGAACATAAATGAAGCAGTTAAAAAATTAGCAAAAGAGTTTAAATCTCACACTTATCGAATAAAAGATAAAAATGGCGTGGTATTAAAGTTTGTTAAAAATGGCGTGACTATGGAGGTGCAAAGTGAAATTAAAAAAAACACTTCATGTAACGGACAAAAGTAATTATTTAGAAGTTGTATTAGCTACTGTAACTTCTTTACAAGAAGGAATTTATGACATGATTATTATGGACAAAGATTTTTCTAGAAGTCATGATCAGAATAGTTTATTATGGGGAGTAATTTATAAAGGACTATCTGATACAACAGGCTATACTCCAGAAGAACTACATGATATATGCAGGTCAAGATGGTTAGTTGATGACGAAGGTGATTTAATGTCAACTGCAAGTTTAACTAAAAAAGAGTTTAACGAGTATGTTGACAAAATAATTAACTGGTCTAAATCTTTAGGAATTAAACTTGAAAAAATCTGAAAAGGAATACTTTGCAAAACTTGTTGAATTTGGTTGCGTGGCTTGTAAAAAAGTTCATGGTGTTTATACTCAACCATCTATTCATCATATACGAGCAGGTATGGGTATCGGGCAACGTAACAGTACGGAAAATTGTTTGCCACTTTGTCCTTCTCACCATCAGACTGGCGGTTATGGTGTTGCATTTCATGCCGGCAAAAAAGCATTTGAAGAAAAATACGGAACGGAATCAGAACTTCTAGATTGGTTGAAAGCGAGGTTGTAATGTTTGAGTATTGTTTGATTGTATATTTAACAATGGAAGATCCAAAATATATAGGAAACTTTGAAAGTTGTGCAGTTGCCAATTTGTATGTTGCAGAGTATTATAAAGATGCCCCATATACAGTCTGTCTTCACGAAGACTATATAGTTTTACCAGAAGGATTTATAAAGAGAGAGGTAAAATATGAGTAATTATTTTGAAAATGAAGGAAGTATTAATAAAGTAGAAAACTTAGATTTGTTTGGTGGTAACGAAACTTTTGATTCTAGTTTAACAAATACTAAAACTTATCTTATTAATCAGGCATATGAATGGGAAGGTATGTTGGAATATAACAATGTATTTCAAGATGGCCCTGAGTATTCAATAACTTTAAAGTTTAGAAATGAAAAAGATTTTCTAAAGTGTAAAGAAGAGATAAGATCTAAATTATATGATGGAGAAGTGTTTCTTAATGGAACACAAGATAAGAAATTCAAACAAGCATGGTATCCACTTAGAGAACAACCAAGTGATCATGTCTATATATCAACTAATCCAAAAAATCCAAGATTTCCAATTTATATTGTAAGTAAAGGAAGATGGGAAACTAACCCAACAAGTCGTGCATTAATGGAAATGAATGTACCATTTCGTGTAGTTATAGAAGAACCTGAGTTCGATAATTATGCAAAACTTGTAGGTGAAGAACGTCTATTGATTCTTCCTGAAAAGTACAAAAAAGAATACAACACATTTTGGGAAGATGATGATGGTCGAGTAGGGCCAGGGGCTGCAAGAAACTTTGCATGGGATCATTCTATACAGGAGGGTCATGATTGGCACTGGGTAATGGACGATAACATAGGACATTTTTATAGGTTCAACAATAATGTTAGATCACCTGTAAAAGATGGAACATTGTTTTATGCGTGTGAAGATTTTGTATTACGTTATGAAAACATTGCACAAGCAGGGCCTAACTACACAACATTTTGTCCTCCTGCAGAGGGTAGACCACCTATAATGATGAACACAAGGATATATAGTTGTCTTCTAATTAAAAATGATATGCCTTATAGATGGAGGGGTCGTTATAATGAAGATACTGATTTATCATTAAGAATGTTAAAAGATGGATATTGTACTGTGCAATTTAACTTTTTATTACAAGGCAAAATGGGAACACAACAACTAAAAGGTGGTAACACAGAAGAGTTTTATGCAAACGAAGGTACAAAAAATAAGTCTCAAATGTTAGAGGATATGCACCCAGACGTTGCAAGTGTTGTATATAAGTTTGGTAGATGGCATCATCATGTAGATTATTCGCCATTTAAAAATAACAAATTAAAAAGAAAAGAAGGTATAATCATTCCAGACAATAATGATAATTACAATATTATTAAAATAACTAAGGAAGAATATGGGCAAAGGAAGCGTACCTAGACCAATTCCTGATCCTAAAAAGTTTGAAGAGAACTGGGACAGGATATTTAAAAAAAACAATGAGCAATCTAAATCAACAGACAAGAAAAAGATTAGTTGAACAAGGATACCTTGTTGAAAATGTAGAGCAATATAATACATTTAGTAGAAGAAAAAACGATTTATGGGGCTTTATAGACTTTCTTGCAATAAAAAAAAATGAAGTTCTTGCAATACAGGTTACATCTAAAAGTAACATGAGTAGTCGTAGACGCAAAATAACAGAACATGAAAATTTAGCTATAGTTAGAGAGTCTGGAATAAGAGTTGAATTATGGGGATTTTACAAAAAGGAAAACGGAAGATGGGAAGTGAAAATAGAAGACTTATCGTAAAAAGTAAACATGATTTTAAAAATTACGAATATGAAGTAAATGGGAAGAAATGTCAAAGACAAGAAGCAGTAGATGCAATACTTGATTTAATGGCTGGAAAATCTATGACCATGCAGGAAATTGGTAAAGAATTAAAAATTAATGAAAGATCGATGTCTAACCTTATTAAAGTTATGCGTGAAAACAATTTAATTACCAACACAAGATTAAGGCGCAACAGACATTACTTGTACAAAACAAAAGATGATTGTCTTATATCAAGTTATTTGTACCCAAGTCCAAAAGATATTGAAGATAAGTTTACAGTAAAAAGTAGAAAAACTTACAAAGCAGAAGATACAAAAGTCGTAAGTTACAACACAAAAACAATAGTTAAATATACTACAACATCTCTTGACTTTGTTGGTTAAATATTATGCAATATAAACTGTTAATGGAATATATGGATATGTGGAAAAGATACATGAAACATGATAACCACAAATTAGGGTTTCCATCACGAAGTATAGGTTTAAACAATTCATCATCTACATCTTTTGATGACATGGTGGAGGAATTAGATAATAATATTGTACGCACAATTAGCGCAGTTGTAGATTCTTTGGATACTGAACAAAGAAAAGCAGTGTGGGCAAAATGGTTAGGTGCAAAAAAACCAATGTATTATGAATTAAAATTACAACTTGCAATAGACAACCTATTAACGATTGTGGGGCGAAGATTAAACATATAGTATTGACTTATTTTAATGTTTCCTGTATAATTGAGTCTGGATAGGAGTACTCAGCTTATTGCTTTTAGACGAGAAGGTTACTCTCCCATCAATCCTACTTTCTCGTCTGTCTCAGTAGACCCACTTCGGTGGGTCTATTCTTTTTGTTTCATAGGATATTCTTTTCCTAGGATTTTCCTATGACATATAATATAAGATAAGATAAAATAAGATAATATAAGAGGACAGTTATGAGTTATGGTAAAAAACCAATGAAGAAAACTAAAAAACCAATGAAGAAGAAATACTAATGGCTAAAGGTGTTCCTCATTATTTGCCTAATGGTAAATTACATACAGGTAAAACACATAAGCACAATGGCAAATTAATGTCAGGCGCAACACACACTGCAACAAGTAAAGTATTATCGCATAAGAAACCAAAAGGTAAATAATTATGGCTAAAGGATTGTATGCAAACATTCACGCAAAGCAAAAACGTATTAAAGCTGGATCAGGAGAGCGAATGCGTTCAGTTGGAGCAAAAGGTGCGCCTACTACAAAACAGTTCAAAGAAGCCGCAAAAACTGCCAAACCTACAAGATCTACTAAAAAACGTAAGTGATTGTGTATGAGCGATGCAAGATTAAAGCGTGTAGGGGTATCAGGATACAATAAACCCAAAAGAACACCAAGTCACCCAACAAAATCTCATGTAGTAGTTGCAAAATCAGGAGATCAGGTTAAAACAATACGATTTGGTCAACAAGGAGTATCTGGAGACAAAACAAATACAAAACGTGCAAAGTCATTTAAAGCACGTCATAGTGCAAACATTGCAAAAGGTAAGATGAGTGCAGCTTACTGGGCAAACAAAGTTAAATGGTAGATGACAGTCCTTGTAATGGGGTATGTCGAATGAAAAACAATAAATGTGAATCATGTAATAGGACATACGAAGATTTAGGCCAATGGCTGTATCTTAGTCGTGAAGCTAGATTAGAACGAATGAAACAACTTAAACGAGAACGAAATGGCAACTCTTGAAGAATTAATGCAACAATCATTATTGAATGATAGAGAGAAGATGACATTTGGAGCGTCTGGTTACTACGCAAACCAAACAGGCGAAGGTGAAACATCTTTAGGTAATAACGAATATAGTCAAGCAATGCAATACAAACAAATGGTTGACATGATGAATGCACAACCACAAATTTTACAGGACAATGCTATACCATTAGATCAAGACCCATTTCAAGCATATGGTGGTAGAATATCTACTGGAATACCATTAGGTGAACAACAACGACTACAATTAGGAATATCTGCACAAGGATTTAATGATCCATATTTTAGTCAACCATTAAGACCTACAGGTGTAGATGCAAGTTATCAAACAGGTAATACTGGTTTCGGAGTAAGTTACGACCAATTATCTCCAGACCAGAAAAGATTATTATTTAGTATATTCAGAGACTTTTAATATATAATAAAGGAATGTAATGACCCATTTGGAGTTACGATATGACAGACAGAACAGACGCACAAAAACAACAATTAGAAGACGCTAGAGAGAAGGCTCGAGAAGTCAACAAGGGAAATAATTATTCCAGTAAAAACAATAGGTTACTGAATAATACTCTGAAGCTCATAGTAACTCAAGATGATGCAAAACGTGCAAGAAGAATCATGGAAGCATTAGTTGCAAAAGCAGAAGATGGTGACACTAAAGCAATAGATATGGTATTGGATAGATTAGAAGGTAAAGTCGTCCAAGAGAATAAACTATCTGGAGACAGTGAACAACCATTAATCATTAATGTAGTTACTGGAATTGATGACTGAGGAAAAGAAACATACTGGTTATCAACCAAGAGAACATCAAAAACTTATTCACAAGATGATTAAGGAACATAGGTTTTCTGTCATAGTAGCTCATAGAAGATTTGGTAAAACAGTAAGTGCAATAAATCAATTAATACATAGTGCGTTAAAGTGTACTAAAAAGAATCCAAGATTTGCATACATTGCACCAACTTATAGTCAGGCAAAAAGAATTGCGTTTGATTATTTAAGAGAATACACAAGACCACTTGACGCAGTGGTAAATGTTGCAGAATTAAGAGTAGACTTCATGAATGGTAGAAGAATATCATTATATGGAGCAGATAACATTGACAGTCTTCGTGGTATATATCTAGATGGTTGTTTTGTAGACGAATACGCTCAGTGTAATCCATCATTATTTAGTGAAGTAATTAGACCTGCACTTGCAGATCGACTTGGATATTGTGCATTTATTGGTACACCTAAAGGTGCAAATCACTTTAAATCTCTTAGGGATCGTGCAGAAAAAGGTGAAGACAACTGGAAATTGTTAGAATTTAAAGCATCAGAAACAGGAATACTATCACAATCAGAATTAGACTCTGCATTTAAAGAAATGGGAGCTGATAAATACAATCAAGAGTTTGAGTGCAACTTTAGTGCAGCTGTAGAAGGTTCATACTACGGTCAGATAATGAATGATCTTACTGAACAGAACAGAAT
>Ga0222713_10005039_pt1 | contig 12979 bp, 10 predicted proteins | sample C33_649DmetaG_FD_165061 | JGI IMG/M metagenome (GOLD analysis project Ga0222713, IMG submission 165061) | Estuarine water microbial communities from San Francisco Bay, California, United States - C33_649D | ecosystem: Environmental > Aquatic > Marine > Unclassified | place: USA: California...
CGAGGGAGGCCAGGTAGGGCAATCGCGAGATCACGCCGGCCAGATCGCCCTCGCCATCCCCCGACTCGTCAGCGAAGGAGCGCGGATAGACCTGGTAGACCACCGCGTCGCGCCACCACGGCTCGGATGTCGTCATGGCTCCAGACTAGGGCGCCCCGGTGTGCGCCTTGTGCATCCGGGCGCGCCTTGCCGAGGGGCCCGTGACAGACTCTTTCCTTGCGTGGAAGCCGCCGCCCGTCCGTCTGTGGAAGGGTCCGTCCTTCCGTGCAAGCAAGGCGCACGAAGCGCCGGGAAGGGACCCATGACGCAGCCGCAGGCCCGCAACGCCACCTTTCGGTTCGGGGATACCGCCATCCTCTCGGTTGAGCAGGTCGAAGCTCCCGAGGTCGTGACGTCTGCGTGGATCGATGAGCAACTCGCCGACACCTATGCGCGCCTGGATGTGCGGCCCGGCCTCCTTGAAGGACTCGCCGGGATCAAGGAACGTCGTTGGTGGCCCGAGGGCGTGTCGTTTGCCGACGCCGCCGCGATGGCTGGCCGCAAGGCACTGGACGCCGCTGGAGTTGAGCCGGGAGCCATTGGGCTCCTCATCGACACCGCCGTGTCGAGGGCCCATCTCGAACCCTCCGCGGCCGTCGACGTGCACCACCAACTCGGCTTGCCACCGCACTGCATCAACTTCGATCTGTCCAACGCGTGTCTTGGCTTCGTCAACGGCATGCACCTCGCGGGCATGATGATCGACTCGGGACAGATCGACTACGCGCTCATCGTCGACGGCGAGGGGTCCCGCGAATTGCAGGAGCGCACGATCGCGCGACTGCAGGGGCCGGACTCCGTCGCAGCGGACATCTTCGAAGATTTCGCGTCGCTCACCCTGGGTTCGGGTGGAGCCGCCATGGTTCTTGGTCGCGCGTCCACACATCCCGAGGGCCACCGCCTGGTCGGTGGTGCTTCCCGGGCCGCGACCGAGCACCACCGCATCTGCGTCGGCGACATGAACCGCATGGTCACCGACTCCCGGGCACTGTTGGAGGCGGGACTACAACTGTCTGGAGAGTTGTGGAAGGAAGCGGCGGAGGATTTCGACTGGGCGGACCTGGACTGCTACGTCATCCACCAGGTGTCGAACGTCCACACCCAGGCCGTCTGCGCGGCTCTCGGCATTGACTCGAACCGCGTCCCGCTCACCTTCCCGATGTTCGGCAACATCGGACCTGCGTCGATCCCGGTGACGCTCGCTCTCCAAACCCAGGACTTGGTCCCCGGTCAGCGCATCGGCTGCCTCGGTATCGGCTCCGGTCTGAACGCCAGCGTCATCGAGATCGTCTGGTAGTGGCGATGACGGCTGCGCACCTGCCGCCCGCCCTCCCCGGACTTCGCCCCGAATGGTCGCGGCTCGTCGACCTGCCGGGACGCGGCACGATGCACGTCCTCGAACGACCCGCGCAGGGCGATCCCGAGATCACTGTGCTTGCCGTTCACGGCAATCCCACCTGGTCCTACCTGTGGCGCGCTCTCCTCGAGAACGCACCCGCCACGTGGCGGGTCATTGCGGTCGACCAGTTGGGCATGGGCTACTCCTCCCGGGGCGAGACGCGACGGCTCGCCGATCGGGTGGACGATCTGGGCGCACTCACGGAGGCGCTCAGTGTCGGCGGCCCGGTGGTGACGGTGGCGCACGACTGGGGTGGACCGGTCTCCCTCGGGTGGGTGCTCGACCATCGAGAACTCGTGGTGGGTGTGGTGCTCACGAACACTGCGGTGCATCAGCCCGAAGGGGCGCGCACCCCGGGGTTGATCCGGTTGGCGCGTTCACGGGCACTGCTGCCCTGGGTCACTCGCGGGAGTCGTGCCTTCGTTCGTGGCACCACAGCGCTGTCGCGACAGTTGCCGCGCGAGGTCATCGACGCGTACGGCGCTCCGTATGCCACGGCGGAGCAACGCGGAGCCGTCATGGACTTCGTCGCTGACATCCCCCTCGAAGCCACCCACCCCAGCGCACCCACCCTCGACGCCATCGCCGAAGGTGTGACGCACTTCGATGATCTGCCGGTGTTCTTGGCGTGGGGTTCCGACGACCCGGTGTTTTCTGATCGGTACCTACGCGATCTCGTTGCTCGGATGCCGCACGCCGACGTACATCGCTACGAGGGAGCACGGCACCTTGTTACTGAAGACGACGCACGCTGCATCCCGGACATCATCACGTGGATCCAACGACTCCGTGATGGTCGGCGGCCGGTGCCGGCGTCGATCGGAGTTGACCTCCCGGACATGAATTCCGGTCTGCGGCAGCGAACGCACGACACCGGTGTGGCGATCGCGGACATGCGCTCGGAACTGCGGGTGAGTTGGGAGCGGCTTGCGACGCGCACCGAGGAGATCGCGTCCGGTCTGGTGGCGTGGGGGGTGCGTCCAGGGGACCGCATCGCCCTCCTGGTGACGCCGGGTCCGGACCTCATCGCGTCGGTCTACGCGGCGTGGCGTATCGGTGCCGTCGTCGTCGTGGCTGACTCGGGTTTGGGTTTGCGTGGCATGCGCCGTGCATTGCGATCCGCCGAGCCGACTCACGTCATCGGTATCCCGGCCGGGCTCGGACTCGCTCGCACGTTGGAGATTCCGGGGCGGCGGTTCTTGGTCGGTCGACCGGGTGCGGCCGCACGTCTCCTCGGCGCCGATGCCACCTTGTCCGAGGTCGCGCGTCGCGGACGCGAGGAGTCCGGTGTCGTACCGACCACGGCGCAGTCCGACCCGGATGCGGATGCCCTTGTCGCGTTCACCTCCGGTGCCACAGGGCCGGCCAAGGGCGTCGTCTACACCGAGGGTCGACTGCGGGCCTTGCGTGAGGCCTTGCGCGATGCTTACTCAATCACTGAGTCCGACGCGCTCGTGGCCGCCTTCGCGCCGTGGGCTGTGCTCGGTCCCGCGCTGGGGATTCCCTCCGCCATTCCCGATATGGACCTCACCGATGCCTCGACGTTGACGTCGGCATCCTTCGCGGACGCAACGGCGGCGGTGGCCGGAACCCTCATGTGGGTTTCACCGACCGGGCTGCGCGGAATTGTGTCCACGGCGGACTTCCTGACGTCGCCCCAGCGGTCTGCACTGCAGACCCTCCGCGAGATCCTCGTCGCGGGTGCGCCCGTGCCGGTGGAACTGCTCCAGCGCATGTCGGACATGGTTCCGGGTGCTCGCTGCAGTACGCCGTACGGCATGACGGAGGCACTCCCGCTCACTGAGACCGACCTCGGTGAACTCGCCAGCGCCGAAGGCTCCGGGGTGTTGGTGGGTCGTCCACTCGACGGGGTGTCCATCGCCATCGCCCCGCTCGATTCCATGGGTGCCTCGGCTGATGACGCCACGGAGGAGGCGGACGTCACCGGCGAGATCATTGTGCGAGCGCCGTGGATGAGAGACCGCTATGACCGGCGTTGGGGCGTCCAGGACCGGGCCGACACCCCGCGCGGCTGGCATCGCACGGGGGATGTGGGCCACCTCGACCGAGACGGACGGTTGTGGGTGGAAGGTCGATTGGCCCACGTGGTCACGACGGCTGACGGTCCCGTGACACCGGTGGCGGTCGAACTCGCGGCCCAGCGTCGCGCCGGTGCGGACCTCGCGGCCTGTGTCGGCATAGGGCCCGTAGGGGCGCAGGCGGTGGCCGTCGCTGTCCAACTGCCCGGTCCGTCAATGGCCATTGCTGACGTCGAACTGTCCATGCGGGTCCGTGACGCGGTACGCGCGGCTACGGGAGTGGAGGTGGCCGCTGTCCTCACCATGCGCGAGATTCCCGTGGATGTGCGCCATCGGTCCAAGGTAAATCGCACGGCCGTCGCCGAGGAGGCTGCCGCGTTGTTATCCGGTGACGGAGACGATGACTGACCGGGTCGTCGTCACCGGGGGAGCCGGCGTCGTGGGGGGAGCCGCCGCGCGTGCCCTCGCGGCGAGCGGTTTTGACGTGGTCAGTGTGCAGCGGGGACCCATCAGTGACGAGATGCGCACGCTCGGGATCCAGGAGTATCGCGCTGACATCACAGGCGGCGCCGCTGGACTGGTGGACGCTCTGCGCGGAGCGAGCGCCGTCGTGCACGCAGCCGCGCGCGTGGACATCATCGGTCCCTGGGAAGAGTTCGAACGCATCAACGTTCACGGCACGGCCGCGGTTGTCGAGGCGGCGCAAATCGCTGGAATTGAGCGCCTTGTCATGGTGTCGTCACCGTCCGTTGCGCACGCGGGCCGGTCCCTGGTCGGGGCACCCGCCGGAACTGCTGACCCGGACGCCGCACGCGGCAACTACGCCCGAAGCAAGGCCATGGCCGAGTTGGTGGCCCTCGAGGCGGACTCCGGTGATCTGGCAGTGATCGTGCTGCGGCCCCATCTCGTCTGGGGGCCGGGTGACCGACAGCTGACGGAGCGCATCGTCGAGCGCGCCCGCGCGGGGCGCCTGGTCACGATCGGCTCTGGTGCGGCTCTCATCGATACGACCTACATCGACAACGCGGGTGACGCCATCGTCGCGGCCGTTCGCCGCGCGCAACTTCCGCAGGTGCGGGGTCGGTCGTTCGTCGTCTCCAACGGCGAACCCAGAACTGTCGTCGAGATGCTCACGCGGATCGCGTGGGCCGGTGGCGCGGATGGCCCCGCGCGGTCCATCCCCTTCCCGGTGGCCAAGGCGGGCGGGCGCGTGGTGGAGCAGTGGTGGGAGCGGACAGGGCGGGCCGGCGAGCCTCCGGTGACGTCGTTCCTCGCCGAGCAGCTCGCCACCGCGCACTGGTTCGACCAGCGTGAGGTCCGCACAGCCCTGCAATGGCACCCGCGGGTGTCGATCGAGGAGGGCTTCGGGCGCCTGGCGGCGCATCTCGGCGGTCGGTAGGCCCGCGACGACCCATCGCGCCAGGAGCGAAATCTTCCGGATGCCCAACCGCCGTTCGGCGTGGCACCACGATCTCGAGGCACATATGCAGTAGACAAGGAAAAGGCCCCTCGAAGTATGAGTTCGAGGGGCCTTGCCCTTGGATCGGCGCGTTCTGCGGCTCTCCTTGCGGAGGAACGCCGGCGTGCCTGCCTGCGCCCGTCGCACCCGTTGCCGGGGCGCCGCCGCGATGGCCCGAAAGCCATCCGCCTGCCTATCCGCGTCGAGCCTCAAGGTCCGGGTCACGGCACATGCCCCGGACGGTTGCCCGTGACCAGGTTTGCACCCGGTCACCTCTTCGGCTTCCCGCACCTTCCGGTTGCCCGGTCGGTGGGATAGTTCTACTCCCGACAGCAAGCACCGACAAGGGGTTTTCTCCAATTTTTTGAACAACTTTGGCCACCTTCGTCACACCGATTTCACTGTGTCCCAGCAGCCGCGTGGGTTGCGCGAATCTGGGGGGAGCGCGATGCCGGAAGAGCCGACGTACCCTGACGTCATGGGTTCGGTCGGCTCCATCATTTTCCTGCACGGGGTGGGGGGCGTGCGCGCTGATTGGGCTCGGCCGCTGGCCGATGTCGAGGCCGGTGTGGCTCTCACCGCGCCGACATACGCCGACCTTCTGAGGCCCGATGCCCTCGTCCGGCATCGCCGCCCCCGGTGGAGTGCTCCGGTGCACCGTGACCTGGCTGATGCGCCAGATCGGGCCGACCCACCGGATGACCGCGACGTCGCGCGGTTGACCTATCTCGAGCGGCAGCGCCTGCTGGCCGAGCACGTGCGCGCGAGCGGAGACGCCCTGCCGGAGGGGATGTCGTGGCCCTCGGGGCTCCCGCGTCCCGGCGATCTCTCGGCGCGCCTGCCCCTGGCGCGCATCGTGCGCAGCTCCCTGTTTGGCTTAGACCAGGTAGGCCGCTACCTCGACGACGACGAACGCCGCGATGCCGTGGCGCATCGGGTGTTGCCATCGGTCCTCATCGCCCCCGCGCCGCGGGTGATCATCGCGCACTCGTTGGGCTCGATCGTGGCCCTCGACCTGCTCGCCGACCCGCGAGTCGAAGTCGATCTGCTCATCACCGTCGGCAGCCCCCTCGGTCATGAGGCGGTCCATGGTGATCTCGCCGTCGCCGACACCTTCCCCTACGACCGCGTGGGGGGTTGGCTCAATGTCGTCCACCTCCTCGATCCCGTCCCACTCGGTCGAGGGCTTCATCCGAGATTCCCCGCGGCGCACGACGCCTTCGTGCCCATGGTCGGCGGCGAGACATCGGCGGCGGAGACTCTCCCCAAACTCGTGAGCACCGCCGGACGTGCGCTCACCGCCCACCTCGATTCGACGTACCTCGCGACCGGTACCGTCCGAAGTGCTATCGCCCACGTCTGGCAGTCGGGAGTCACAGCATGAGTGAGACGTCGTCGAGCATTCCCCCGCGCGACTACGCCGATCCGCCTCGTGTGCCCACTTCTCCCTCATCGGCGGAGCGCGAGTACCTCGGTCGTCTCCGTCGCAAAGAGGTGGGTTTCGCCGAAGCACTCGCATCGGTGACGCCTGATCGTGGCGGCGAGACCGACTCGCCGGGACCGACGGGTATCGACGTCTGGCTGGTCGGCGAAGCGGGGGTGGCCTCCCTCATGCCGGTGGACGGGAGCGGGGAGTCGTCCATTCTCGACTTCACCAACGTCGATGATGCGCTGCCTGGTCCGTGGGAGTTGGACGTCGTGGCCCTCGCTAGGCACGTCGCGAAGAATGACGGAGGTCGTGTCGTGCCGGACATGGCCGAGGGATACCGCCGTGCCGTGACGTCGCTGGCGCACGCACCCCTGCATGCGCGCACCGAACGAGCGGTCGCACTCGCGACGCGCTCGACACGCGATTCGTTGGGCGCGAGTGCGGAGGCCGCGCTGGAGCGGTTGGTGAAGTCGGGTGATGAACCGCTGCTGCGCCGTGATCGGGTGGCGAAGCGGTGGGATGCCCCCGTCGTGGATGCCGAGGGTGTCGAACGCGAGCTCGCGCACTATCGCGAGACGGTGGCGGAGCCCGTAGCCGCATTGATCTCGCACTACTCCGTGGCCGACGCGGTGAGCCACGAGTCGGGTCGATTGCTCGTGCTCCTCGCGCGACAGGCCGATGACGTCATCCTTCTTGAGGCCATACCCGCGGGACCCACGCCGTTGGAAGAGTCCGTTGGCGCCTGGCGGCACGGTTCGGACCTCCAGCGGGTGCTGCTTGTGCGCGAGTCATTGCCGCTAGTGCCGCCGGAAATGCTCGGGTGGACGACGAGCCCGGAGGGCAACGTGGCCCGGGCATGGGCGCGTGCTCGCGCATTGCCGAAGGGTGCCAAGGTCGATCTCGGCGGCCGTCGACGTCGTGCCCGCGCGTACGGAACTGTGCTCGGACTGCTGCACGCGCGGTCCGGTGATGCGGCCATGTTGGCCGGCTACTTGGGATTGACGCCGAAGTTCGGTGCCGCGCTGGCCGCCGCGGTCAAGCGCTCCTAGGTCGGACCTGCCCTGCTGGGGTCACTGCCGCCCGACACTTATTGCCGGCCGACGACGAAGGCGTCCATGCCCCACGCCATGGTCAGGTGGGCGACGACGCCAGCAGCGATCGATCGCAGGCGGAGAGCGACGTAGCCGAGGATCAGTCCGCCGATGAGACTGGACGCGCATTCGGGCATCGGCTTGCCGAGGTGCAGCAGGCAATAGCCAAAGGCCATCACCGGTACGGCGTGCACGCCCAGGATGGGCAGACCCGCGAATACGAGGAATCCCCGGAAGAAGAACTCAAGGGCGACGAAGGTCGCACCATAGGCCACCTCGAACACGAGCAGTTTGACAAGGGCGTTGTCGCCACCGGATTCGTAGTCGTAGAACGGATACGTGCGCAGGAATCGCTCGTCCGACGAGACGAGCCAGACGAGGACCACGATGGCCGGCGCGAGGAGCGCAATGAACGCCGCTTCGGAGCGGATGAAGCCGAGGGACAGACCGTAGGACCGGATCGCTTGACCGGTGAATAGCGCGTAGGCGACCGGGACGGCGATGTAGATCGTGAGGGTGACGGCGGCCCACCAGAGGGAATGTGCGAAGGACGGGTCGGCCGCACTGTCGAAGAGGCGCAGTTGACTGAGGTGAAGCAGAAGCGCGGGCGTCGCCCACAGCGCTACGAGGAAGCCGATCGCCGAACGAGACAGGGCACCCCTCCGCCAGGCGATGATCACGCCCGCGAGCGCCGGAAGGGCGAAGATTGCAAGCCCCACCGCGAGGTTGCCGCGCCGCCACTGTTCAATCGGCCAGACCTCGTAGGCGATCCACACCACGGTGAGGGAGGCCACCGCGAGCGCCAGCATGACGAGGGCCGCGCGCGGACCATAGGTACGTCGTACAAATTCGCCGATGAGGAGAATCGCCACGACCGCGATGGCCATGACCTCCCAGGCGGCGAGCACCTCGCGATGCTACTCGGGTGACGGCGAGCACCCGGCGCGCTCGCGGAAGTCGCGCACCGTTGATTATCCGTGCAGCGCTCGACGCAAAGCGGCAATCCGTGTCTCGATGATCCGTCCGCTCAACTCCGCATTGGGGGCGAAAACCTCGGAAGCGTGAAAGGCGCCGGGATACACATGGAACTCGATGGGGACACCGGCCTGGGCGAGTCGGCCGACGAACGCAATGTCCTCGTCGCGGAAGGCGTCGAGCGTGCCAACGTCGATGAAGGTCGGCGGCAATCCGGCAAGGTTCGCCGCATGCGCGGGCGCGGCGTAGGCGTCGGCCGTTTGATCCCCGAGGTACCAACCCCACGCTTCCACGTTGGTTGCACGGTCCCAAATGCCGAGGTCGCTGATCTCGTGGCTGGACGGACTGTCGTTGCGCTCGTCGAGCATGGGGTAGGGCGCCATGAGGTAGGCGATGCTCGGTCCGGCGAGGTCACGCGCCCGAAGTGTGGTGCTGATCGCGAGGTTGCCGCCGGCACTGCCGCCGAACACCGCGATGCGGTCCACGTCGATGTCCAACTCGTCGGCGTGTTCGACCATCCAGGTGAGCGCGGCGTAGCAGTCGTCGGGCGCTGCGGGGTAGGGGTGTTCGGGCGCCTTGCGATAGTCCGTCGAGACCACCACCGCTCCCACGGCTTCGCAGTAGGCCTGTGCCTTGAGATCTTCTGCGTCAACGCTCCCCATGATCATTCCGCCGCCGTGGATCATGAGGATTCCCGGCAGGCGGACACCGGTGGCCTGGGCTGGGGTGTAGATGCGTACGGCGAGGTCAGGGTTGTCGACGGGGCCGGGGATGATCCGGTCCTCACAAATCACTTGGTCATTGGGTGGCAGGTTCGCCGTCATGAGTTCGAGGAACTGCGCGGCGACAGCGCGGCGTTCGACGATGTCGGCGATGGCGCCGAACCCGCCGGGGACGGCGGCGAGGAAGAGATCAAGGCCGTCACGAGTTTGCGGGTCGAGGCGGTCGCGCGGCTTCATGGGTCCCCTTCGTCGGTCGGCGCGGCGTAGCGGTGTGGGGCGACGCTAGTAGGTGTCGTCGCGTCGCGGGAGATCTTCAGCCAACGAAATCACGCTGGTCCTCGGCCTGTGCGCGTCGAACCTGGCGGGGGAAGGAGATGATCACGGGAATCAGGAGCAGCGAGATTCCGATGAGGACGACGGCGGGGACGAGCAGGCTTCCGGTCGATCCGAGCAGGGTTTCTTCGAGTGCAGGCGTGAAACTGCCGAGGATCATCCCGATGCTGTAGGTCAGTGCGATCCCGGTATAGCGGATCTTGGTCGGCACAAGTTGGGTCATTTCCGTCGTGGTAGTCGAGTCGACGAAGGTCTGCAGAACCGAGAGCACGACGATGGCGAGTAGAACACCGGCGATGATGCCGGAGTTCAGCAGCAGGATCGCTGGAATCGATAGGACGACGTAGGCCAGGACCGTGCCGATCATGAGAGGCCGACGGCCGCGTCGATCACCGAGGACCGCCACCGGCACGACGACGGCGATGTAGACGACCGAGACAAGCGCGGATACCAGATCGGCGCGAGCATCGGTGATGCCGACGACGGTCTCGAGGTAGGACGGCATCCACGAGATGAGCGTGTAGACCGTGACGCCGCTCCACGTGGCCAGGGCCAGCATGAGGAAGGTCGCGCCCGGGTAGGCGCGCAGCAGGTAACGCACGGGCGTGCCAGTGTCGCCGGACTCAGCAACCTCTTCGAAGCTTGCGGTCTCGCGCATCTTGCGCAGCATGATCACGGCGACTACGGCGAGGACGAACCCGATGGCGTAGGGGACGCGCCAGGTGCCTTCGACGAGCGCCTGCTGACCCCACAGTGCCGTGGTGCCGAACACCACGAGGGAAGCCAGCAGATTGCCGCCCATCGCGGTGGCGAGTCCGAGAGACACGCTGCGGCCGCGACCGGTCTGACCGGCCGATTCGCTCAGGGCCGTCAGCGCACCTGAGTACTCGCCGCCCACGCTGAATCCCTGCAGCAGACGCATCACGGCCAGGAGGATGGGGGCCAGGATCCCGATCTGGTCGTACGTCGGCAGGAGGGTGGTTACCAGGAGCGGGACCAGCATGAGCGCCGTCGACAGGACGAGTGCGAACTTGCGCCCCCTAGTGTCGCCGAGTCGGCCGATCACGAGGCCGCCGATTGGCCGGGCGAGATAGCCGACGGCGAAGGTGGCGAAGGTCAGGATCAGCCCGACCGCTGCGTCATCGGTCGGGAAGAAGACCTGCTGGATCGTGGTGGCGAGTAGGCCGTAGACCATGAAGTCGTACCACTCGATCACGACACCGCTGGTGGTGAACAGTCGGTTTCGGCGTAGTTCGCGAATGGTGAGGGCGGTGGCGGGCACGCCGGCAGCCTAAGGGCCGCAAGAGCGCCCCCGGCAGGATTCGAACCTGCGACCTTCGGTACCGGAAACCGGCGCTCTATCCCCTGAGCTACGGGGGCTCGGGCGAAGTAGAGGGTAACAGTCGAGTGCAGGACTCAGCCGGGGCAGCGGCTCAGGGCCCGAGTTAGGACGAGAACCAGCGCGGCGGTCCGGCGATGACCGCGGTGAGGAAGGATCCCAGCGCGGCGCCGAGACCCATCGAGGTCCCGGACAGCACGAACGGCGTGAACAGTCCGACCGCGAAAGCCACGGCACCGAAAACGACGGCGCTGATGACGGCGAAGGCGATGCGACCACCGGGCTTGTCCGAGGAGCGCTCGACGTCCCCGGACGTCTTGCGCGCGGGAGTGGCCTTGCCCGAACCCGCCTGGCCCTGGGGCGCCTGGCTCGCGGTGGACTTGGAGACTTCGGCCAGGAGTCGTTCGATGTCGTCGCTCATGCACTCCATCCTCACCCGAGTCGACGCCTGGCGTCCACCTGGCCATCTCAGCTGCACGTCCACGGACGGGTGAGGCAGGTCCTTGCAGGCGCCACAAGGAAGCAGGCGCTACAAGGAAGAAGGCCCGCCCCTTGGGGCGAGCCTTCTTCGTAGGTCGGTACGTCAGATGATGCGGACGTTATCGGCCTGCGGGCCCTTCGGACCCTGGACGATGTCGAACTCGACCGTCTGGTTCTCGTCGAGGCTGCGGTAGCCGTCGGCCTGGATGGCGGTGAAGTGCACGAAAACATCGGCACCCCCGTCAGCCTGAGCGATGAAGCCGAAGCCCTTTTCGGCGTTGAACCATTTGACAGTTCCCTGTGCCATGCGGGGTAACTCCTACTGCTGGGATCCTCATAAAGCGGATACGCGTCGCCGGGCACCTCGCCCGACGGGCTGATCTTGCGAGCCGACGTCCCGCCCCAAGGTCGCCCCTAGAACTGAAGGATCCGCGTCGAGCGTGAGCCCGGCAGGGAACCGCGAACGGTGGTTCATGTGCAGCACAGCCGACCCCGACGGTAGCACGGCGGGGAGCGGCGCAGGGTTGCTCGGTCCCTTCCCATTACGCTCCGGTCATGACTCCCGAGGATTTGGCCGGTGTGGTGCGTGCCGCGGTGGCGCAACTCCAGGCCGAGGGCGCCCTGACCGGAGACCTGCCTGAGGAGATCGTTATCGAGCGGCCGCGAAGCAAGGAGCACGGCGATTACGCGACGCCGGTCGCGCTGACGCTGGCCAAGTCGGCCGGTCGTCCGCCTCGTGAGATTGCCGAACTGCTCGCCGGTCGTCTCACCGCCACCCCGGGCATTGAGGCCGCAGAGGTCGCCGGACCGGGGTTCGTCAACCTGCGCCTCGCGGCCGACGCCCAGGGTCAGGTGGCACGGGCCATCGTGGACGCCGGTACGGCGTATGGACACGGCATCGGACACGCCGGCCAGTCCATCAACGTGGAGTTCATCTCGGCCAATCCGACGGGACCCATTCACCTCGGGCACGCTCGCTGGGCCGCTGTGGGCGACGCCATCGCCCGGGTTCTGGAGGCGGATGGGGCGTCAGCGGTCCGCGAGTTCTACATCAATGACCGCGGCGTCCAGATGGACCGCTTCGGCGCCTCTGTGCAGGCCGTCGCCGATGGTCGCCCGGTGCCCGAGGACGGGTATCACGGCGCCTACATCGCGGACCTCGCCGCTCAGATCGTCGCGGAGCACCCGGAGTTCCTCGGACTGTCCGAGGAGGAGCAGCATGTCGCCTTCCGGGAGGCGGCGTACCTCGTGCAGTTGAAGCAGCAGCAGCAGGTCCTCGACCTGTTCCGCACCCATTTCGATGTCTGGTATTCCGAGCGGTCCCTGCACGCGTCCGGTGCGGTTGAGCGCGGTATGCAGCGGCTGCGTGAGCAGGGCCACGTCTTCGAACTCGACGGTGCCGTGTGGTTGCGCACCACCGATTTCGGCGATGACAAGGATCGTGTCCTGATCAAGGCCGATGGGGAGATGACCTACTTCGCTTCCGATACGGCGTACTACGTGGACAAGCGCGAGCGGGGATTTGACGTCGCGATCTATCTGCTGGGCGCGGATCATCACGGCTACGTCAACCGCCTGCGGGCCGTCGCGGCATGCGCCGGCGATGACATGGATCGCAACGTCGAGGTTCTCATCGGGCAGCTTGTCAAGATGATGAAGAACGGTGAAGAGGTC
>Ga0222713_10005044_pt1 | contig 12973 bp, 12 predicted proteins | sample C33_649DmetaG_FD_165061 | JGI IMG/M metagenome (GOLD analysis project Ga0222713, IMG submission 165061) | Estuarine water microbial communities from San Francisco Bay, California, United States - C33_649D | ecosystem: Environmental > Aquatic > Marine > Unclassified | place: USA: California...
CAAGATGGCTGACCAGATCAGCGACTCAGTGTTGGATGCAATTTTGGCCGAAGACCCACAGGGTCGCGTGGCGTGCGAAACATTGCTCACCACGGGCTTGTGTGTGATCGCCGGCGAAATCACCACATCGGCGTATGTCGATATTCCCAAACTGGCGCGCAGCGTCATCAAAGAAATTGGTTACGACAACGCTGCCTATGGCTTTGACGGCAACACGTGTGGCGTGATCATCAGCATCGACGAACAGTCGAGCGACATTGCGATGGGCGTCGACAAGAGCGAAGAGTTGCGCGGTGGCAAGAGTGGCGAAGACCGTCTCAACGCCCAGGGCGCTGGCGACCAAGGAATGATGTTTGGTTATGCCTGCGACGAAACAACAGAGCTCATGCCGCTGCCTATTTTTCTTGCCCATCGTCTGGCCGAACAACTCACCGAAGTTCGTAAATCGGGTGCGATTCCGTATTTGCGTCCGGACGGCAAGACGCAGGTGTCATTTGATTACGAAGATGGCGTTCCGGTGCGCTTGCGCACCGTGTTGATCAGCACGCAACATGCCGACGGAATTTCCCGCGACACCGTAATTCGCCCCGACCTCATCGAGCAAGTGATTCGCCCGATTGTGCCGGCCAAGTTTGCCAAAGATGACTATGCCGTCTACATCAACCCGACCGGCGAATTCGTAAAGGGCGGGCCACACGCCGACACCGGTCTCACTGGGCGCAAGATCATCGTTGACACCTACGGCGGCATGGGTCGCCACGGTGGTGGTGCATTTAGCGGCAAAGATCCGTCAAAGGTCGATCGTTCGGCTGCCTACGCCGCGCGATGGGTGGCCAAGCATGTGGTGGCTTCGGGTGCAGCGCGCCGCTGCGAAGTGCAAGTTGCCTACGCCATTGGTATGGCCCAGCCGATCAGCATCCTCGTCGAAACATTCGGCACCAACACGGTTGCAGAATCACAAATCGAGCAGGCCGTGCGCGATACATTCGACCTGCGACCAGCCGCCATCGTGCGCGACCTCGATTTGAAGCGCCCGATCTATCGTCGCACTGCTGCGTATGGGCATTTCGGTCGCAACGATCCCAACTTCACGTGGGAACAAGTGTCGCGGCTTGATGCGTTCAAAAAAGCCGCCAAACTGTAGACCGCTTCGCCCACTGGGCTGTAACGCCGCCACCGGCTGCGTAATCTCGTAACTGTTGTGTCGTTGCTTGCCCGAGTCGTCGTAGATGTCACGGGCGTCGATAAGCCGTTCGATTATCTCATCCCCGACGCATTGCGCAGCGATGTGGTGGTTGGCTCGCGGGTGCGAGTGTCGTTGCATCGTCGCGAGGTGTCGGCGTGGGTCATGGCAATCGTCGAAGACGTCGACAGTGACGTTGACGCCAAGCGACTCTTGCCCATTATCAAGGTGACATCAATCGGGCCGTCGCCAGATGTGGTGGCCCTGGTGGAGTGGGCAGCAGTGCGGTGGGTGTCGCGCCGCCGGCCATTTTTTGTCTCGGCTTCGCCACCCAAGCGCGTGCCACGTTTGGTGGCTAGTCGCTATGGTGCCCGCAACAGGAACGCGTCTGTATCTGACAACGCGTTGGAAAATGAAGCACTCGACGCGCTGTTTGGCGCTGTGGGTGGCGTGGTGCAATGTGGCCCAGCATCTACACACTCCGCACTACTTTCTGCTGCAACTCGCCACGGCCCCACCTTGGTGGTGGTGCCAACCGTGGTGCGAGCGCGGCGCCTGGCTGCCCAATGTCGTCAACTCGGCTTAACCACTGCGGTGTATCCCGACGATTGGGTGGCAGCAGCATCCGGCGTCGACGTCGTGGTTGGCGCACGGTCTACGGTGTGGGCAAGTGTTGCGCAACTCGCCAGCATCATCGTGATCGACGAACACGACGACACCTTGCAGGAAGAGCGAGCCCCCACTTGGCACGCGCGTGATGTGGCAATCGAGCGAGCCCGCCAAGCCGGCATTGCCTGTGTGTTGGTGTCACCCGTGCCTACGTTGAGCGCGCGTCACTGGGCGCACTCGGTTGGCGCTGATGTGGTGCAAGCCCACGACGCCACAGACTGGCCAACGATCCGGGTGATTGATCGCAACATTGACGAACGCTGGGCATCCTCGCTGGTCACGAGCGAACTGATCGAGTTGCTGCGCGATCACACCAAACGTGTGGTGTGTGTACTGAACGTAAAAGGCCGGGCCCGGGCAGTGGCCTGCGATGCATGTCGCACGGTGGCGCGCTGCGAAGGGTGCGGGGCTGCGGTGCAACAGCCCGACGAGCACGGGTTGTCGTGCCCGCGATGTGCAGCCACACGACCCGTGGTGTGCTTGGCCTGTGGGTCGCAGAAGATGCGCTCTATCCGTATCGGCATATCACGCCTGCGCGACGAACTCGAGGCGGCAGCCGGGCGACCGGTGCAAGAAATCAAACCGACCACCAGTTCTATTGAGCCTCACACATCGGTATTTGTGGGCACCGAAGCGGTGTTGCACCGCATCGATCGTGCTGACGTCGTGGTGTTTTTGGACATCGACGCCGAGTTGCTAGCCCCGCGCTTTCGCGCCAGCGAGCAGGCGTTGAGTTTGGTGGCGCACGGTGCGCGACTCGTAACAGGCAGCAGTACAGGTGGTAGTACAAGTGGTGAGGTCGTGCTTCAAACTTCGGTGCCGCAGCACGAGGTGATGGTGGGTTTGGTAACGGCCAACCTTGCACCTCATGTGGCTGCCGAAACCGAGCGTCGACAACGGCTGCGCCTGCCGCCGTTTGGTGCACTGGCCGAAATCAGCGGTGCTGGTGCTCCAGACTTAGCCGCTCAACTTGCGGCGTCGTTGCTGGTGCAAGTGGCCACTAACGAAGATCGCACTTTGGTGCGTGCTGCATCATGGGAGGCCTTGAGCGAAGCGTTGACTGTGGCGCTCGGCGCTGTGGGCCGCCCCAAAGTGCGGGTACGCATTGCAGTTGACCCTTCGCGCGCGTAAAAAACGCAACTTGCGTGTTGGGTTCGGCTTACGTGCGTGTCACGTGCAGAATGCGATAGCCCTGTTTGCTGGCGTGACGCTGCACCACATAACCCTCGGTAGCAAGCCATTTGGCCAGTGAGTCAGACCCCAAATTTTTGTGCACCACCAAGTCGGCACAACCTTGTGGGGTGAGCCGCGCCAACCATTCGCGGAGCAGGCGATGCAGTTCGTCTTTGCCAATACGAATCGGGGGATTCGACCAGATCGCATCGAACTGTAACTCGGCGGGCACGTCGCCCACAGTCACGACCCGCACATTAGAAAGGTCATTGAGTTTCACGGAGCGACGGGCTACTTCGATTGCCCGCTCGTTTACATCCACAGCCCAGACTTCGGCATTTGGGCGCAGCTTGGCAAGAGCCACGGCGATTGCACCACCACCACAGCCAAGGTCGAGCAGCACGCCACCAGTTGGTACTTGCGCATTCTCAATAAGCACTCGGGTACCCCAATCAAGTTCGCCGTGGTTGAATACGCCGCGGTCGCCAGCCAGCGTGAGTTGCAGTTTGCGCACCTGCACTTGATGAGTGGTCGGCGTCGACGGCGATGTCGGGTCTGGGGTGAAGTAGTGATCAGATGATGACATGCCAATCGGTAGCCTTACACAGCGTGACGTACGAAATTCGCACCTTTGGCGACCCCGTATTGAAAGCTGTCGCCGAACCCGTCACCAATATTGATGCCAAGTTGGTGTCGCTTACCGACGAGATGTTCGAGGTCATGTACAAAGCCCCTGGCATCGGGTTGGCGGCCACCCAAATTGGTGTGCAACGTCAGATTTTTGTCTACGACATCGACGACAAGCGCGAGGTGATTTTGAACCCGCAGATTGCCGAGTCGAGTGGGGAGTGGGTGTACGACGAGGGTTGTTTGTCGATTCCTGGTCTGTATGTGGAGATGCTGCGTCCGAAGAACGTCCTGGTGCGCGGCATCAACCTGCAAGGCAACCAAGTGGAGTTTGAGGCCGACGAACTGTTGGCGCGCTTGTTTCAACACGAGGTGGATCACCTCAACGGGGTGCTCATGTTCGACCGCATGACCCCAGACCAGCGTCGCGAGGCCGTCAAGTTGTATCGCACCCGCGAAGATCAGCCTAAAGATGCCGAACCATTTCACCTGAAACTGGTGTGACGCAGATTCGTTGCTCGTGACTGTGCCTATGACTGTGACTGTGCCCGTCACTGTGCCCGTCACTGGACTCGCTGCCTTGCCAACTGGTGCCGCGCGACGCGTGGTGTATCTCGGCACACCCGAAGTGGCAGTGCCACCGCTGCAGGCCTTGGTTGCCGCGGGCGTCGAAGTTGCATTGGTGATCACGCGCCCCGACAAACGACGTGGTCGCGGGTCGGGTGTGTCGCCAAGCCCGGTGAAGGTGGCAGCCGGTGAGTTGGGTTTGTCGGTGAGTCACGACGTGAATGACGTGCTTGCCGTTGGTGCAGATTTGGGTGTGGTTGTTGCTTACGGACGCATCATTCCGATGTCGGTGCTGTCGCAGGTGGCGATGATCAACGTGCATTTTTCGCTGTTGCCACGTTGGCGGGGTGCAGCCCCCGTCGAACGAGCAATCCTTGCCGGTGACACCGAAACAGGGGTGTGCATCATGCGCGTAGAAGAAGGTTTGGACACTGGTGTGGTGTATGACCGCAGTGTTCTGGCGATTCGCAGCGACCATTCGCTTACATCGCTGCGTAACGAACTGGTGCAGGCGTCACTGCCGGCCTTGTTGCGCGCGGTCACCCAGGGCACCGGCTCCGGCACTGCTCAGCAAGGCGAGCCGACCCATGCCGCCAAGATTGCACCGAGCGAACTGCAGGTGCAGTTCACCATGAACATGCGCGAAGTGGTGGCCCGCACCAAGTTGGAGGCCGCATGGTTTGTATATCTCACCAAGCGTGTGCGGGTCTTGCGTGCCCAACCATCGCCGAACCCATTGCCTGCCGGGAGTGCGCCTGGCGATGTGTTGTCGGTGTCGCCAGCCGGGGTAGAAGTCGCCTGTAGCGATGGTGCAGTGCTGCTGGTTTCTGTGCAACCCGAAGGCAAAAACGCAATGGCAGCCGTCGACTGGGCCAACGGGGCGAGGCTCGGCACATCGTTGACCGCGGCGTCGTTAGCCTAAAAACTCATGTTGCGACTGGTGCTTCCCAAAGGTTCGCTCGAAGCCGCAACGTTTGATTTGTTTGACGCAGCCGATCTCACCGTCAAGCGGTCATCGCAGGTTGACTATCGGGCTTCTATCGCTGACCCGCGCGTCGATGAGGTGCGCATCTTGCGACCACAAGAAATTCCGGTGTACGTTGCCGAGGGCTTGTTTGATATTGGCATTACCGGTCGCGACTGGATTGAAGAAACATCCAGCACCGTGCAGTCACTTGGCAAGTTGAACTACTCAAAAGCCTCCAGCGACCCAGTGCGCATCGTGTTGGCCGTGGCCAACGACTCAAAGTTTCAAAAAGTGCAAGACCTGCCTGCAGGTGTGCGGGTGACCAGCGAGTATCCAAAGCTCACCGAAAGATTCTTCGCCGAGCACAAGATTGCTGCTGATGTGCGCTTGTCATACGGTGCTAGCGAAGCCAAGGTTCCCGACATCGCCGATTGTGTGGTCGACATCACTGAAACAGGGCGCGCCTTGCGAGCTGCAGGACTGCGCATCATCGACACTATTCTCACGAGCCACACGGAGTTGATCGCCAACCCAACCGCCTACGCCGACCCGAAAAAGCGTCACGCAATGGAGCAGTTGCTTACGTTGTTGCAGGGTTCGCTCGAAGCTCGCGGCAAGGTGCTCGTGAAGTTGAACGTGAGCGATGCCTGTTATGCAGCGGTGCTCAAGGTGTTGCCAGCGGCCAAGTCTCCGACCGTTTCGAAGTTGGCGTCGGGCGACTGGGCGGTGGAATCGGTGGTGGAAAAGCGCACCGTCAACACGGTGATTCCGGCACTGAAAGACGCGGGTGCCACCGACATTCTCGAGTTGCCGATTTCCAAAATCATTCACTAGTAGTGCGCATGCACCGCGTATGTACTGTCTAGCGCGGTAGCCGTACCTCGACGACCAAGTCGGGAAACCGCAGCGTGATGTCGCCAAAAATCATCTCGTAGTCACCGATGATCGGCGCCCGAGATGCCACGACGGTGAGTGCTGCCGTATCGTGCTGCACACCAGGGCCGGTGCGTCGTGCGCTGCGCAGTTCGTACTCGTGCGGGGCTACTTCGTAAACATCAACCCAGTCGGTGTCAGGTCGGGTGCGCACACCGATGAAGCCATCGCGGGAGTACATCGTGAATGGCGCGTACTGGTCAAGGGCAAATCTGCTGCGGCGGCCATGCTCGAAGCCGATCGCGTTATTGGGCTCCACGATTGATGTGGCCACGATGTCGCCGAATCGCTGCTCGTGCCGCCGTGGGTCGACGACTGGTTGCACGCTGAAGGCTTTGCGCAAGCGTGTACACAACCGGGTAAACAACGGCAAGAAATACAAATCGTGCACGTGGGTGGTGTTGTTATCCAGTCGGGTCGGCCCAGCGGCGGGCACGTCGATTGCCGCCATCAACACCGACATAAGCGAGACGTACACATGCGGATCCAAACCGTAGGACCGCACATGAGGCCCGGCTTGCAGGGCAAAGCCCGGATGCCACACCTCGTGGAGGCGACCACAGATAAGCCGTATCGCTTGCTCACCGAGTTGGCGCACTGGCGCTGTGCGCCCAAAGTCGGCAAGCACACAACCAGCCATGAGCGAGATTGCATCGTACGTAGGGGAGTTGTATTCAGCGATGTCGCCGTCGCGTTGTAGCTGTGCTGCAACGGCGTCGCCCAGGGTCGAAGCTTGGTCGGTTGCATCACAGAGCCAGGTGTGCATGAGTGCGATGTTGGTGTAGTGCGCGCCGACTCGGTTGACGGGTTCGCTGCGCGCGGCGTCGCGCACGGCGCGTTGCATGTTGCCTCGCAGATCATCGGTGAGCACATGGCCATAGAGCCGTTCGGTTGCCCACAGAATGAGCGCTAGAAACTGGCGCCAGTTGGGGTCGTAGTCGCGCCATTCGCGATCGCGCAGTCGGCCGTCGGTGTCGAGCGTGCCCGCGTCGGGTTGACCGGCATGGGTTTTAAACGTGCCGGCCCAGCGTGGGTCGGCATCCAACGGGTATTGATGTTGCAGCACATGGTGCAGGGCTCGTTGTGCCCGTTCTACTTGGCCATTTTCTAAGTCTAAAAATGCGCCAAGGGCAGTTTCACGCACCAGATGTAGCCCGTAGAGGCGTACCATGCCACGCTCGTCATCCCATAGTTGCTCGTGCATCGTGTGGAGAGCATTTGCGAGCCCAGGCACGTGTGCGACGCTAACAAGCGACGGTTAGTTCGAGTTGAAGCGGGCCCGAACTTCGGCTTCGATGTCCCGTTTGCCCGGCGACACCAGCCACTCCAGTTTCCAGTGTGACACCCCGGCGCGTACACACGTGGGTATGTCATGGAAGTGCGCGCCAAGGACCCACCCAAGGGAATCCACGAGCAGCTGGGCGACTGATTCGGGTTGGCAACCTTCAGCCTCACGAAACAGTGTCCAATTGCAGAAGTCCTCCCCGTGTTCGAAGGGCGGTGCGTAGCCGAGGCGAGTCAGTGTTCGTCGTTGCGCGGCGCTATAGGGCTCGTCGCGGTAGTGATCGCCCTGCACTTCCACCTGCAGCCGCAGGTCGTCGCGCCACGCAAACTGCACAAACCCGGGATTCTCCACTGGTGTATTGCCGACAAAGGTGTTCTCGTGGGCAATCACCACGACGTAATCACGTCCTTCGCGTACGTATCTGGCCAGCCGCTTCTGGCACGCCTCGAGGCGACGCAGGGACTGAAGTTGTTCGAGGTCGAGTTCGGACATGGCTATCCAGCTGCTTTGGTGGCTAGTTGGCCGGCGAGGGAAAACAACATGTCGACATCAATGGTCAGCGACTCTGGTGTGAAGTCTGAATCAACGTCGTAGGTGGCACAAACCATGATCGGCGACCCTGGCTCGTCGTCAGATATATCGACTTCAAAATGAATTGGGATTTCTTCGTTTAGTGCAGCCGCCAAGTCGCCGAAATCGGTGTGCGGCTCGACAGCAGTAATCACGATGAGTATTTCCAGTCGGAGGCCGTCGTAGGCAACCTCGTCGTGAGCCAGTGGGTCGTGGGCATGAACGAACACGTCATGGCCCTGCCAGCGCCATTCAGCGGTGTTGGCCGGGGTGTTGTCGCCGCCATCCTCTGGCCATTCGCCGCGCAACTCGAGCGGTGTTTGGGGCCCGAGCGCCTGGGTTACTGCGGCCACGAGTTTGTCGAAGTGATTCTCGGTGGTCATTGTGGGACGCCGGTGTTGGCTACGTCATGAAATATTTCTTCCACCGCTGTAGCCAAGCGGCGCACGAGTGGTTGAGCGTTGACGTCACTGCTCAGGTGTTTGCCGAACACAGCAACCAGGTTGGTGTAGTACCACTTCTGATCGGCTGCCTTGGCGTTGAACTCGGCGCCGGCGTAAAGATCGTTGGCCGACAGCCCACCTCGCACCTGGGCCAGCGTGGCTTCGGCATTGTGCACCTTGTCGGCGAGTGACACCAAGAGTGCAGGGTGGTTCGGCAGTTTCGCAGCCAGGCCATCGAGGTAGATCTGTTTGCGTTGCAACCAGTCCGACTTGTTGCGCTTGTCGCTGGCTTGGCCGTCGGTCGTGGCCTCGACCATCTGTGTGACGCGTTCGGCTGCGGCCTGGTCGGCACCGCGTTCCACCAGCAGGGCAACTAATTCGGTGGCCGACACGTCGCAATCTTCGATGATGTCGTGGAGCAGCGCGGCCGCTGCTTGCTCTTCGCTGCCGCCGTGTTCCATCACGAGAGCCGACACGGCCAGCAAGTGTGAAAGATACGGCGTGTCACCGCCCTTGCGGGCAATGTTGGCAAACTTTTCGGCAGCCACGGTCAGAGCAGCGGTGGTGAGCACGCCGGATGTATAGCGCGGTTTGCTCTTTGCCACCTGACCCAAGTGTGTCACAGGGGTGTTACGCACACGAGTGGATACGGAGTGCTGAGGCGATGTCGAGTGCTTAGTCAAAAAACACCTTGCCTTCCAGATCAACCGGGCGTGCTGCTCGCACCGCCTCGATGATCGTGCCGGCTTTCGGGCCCTCGCCACCAGGCCCCACAAAATTGCTGCTCATTACTGAATGGGTAAAGACGGTGTCGTATTCAAGAGTGCGATCCCACACCACGTGATACTTGGTGTCGTCGCTGAAATAAAATGCCACTACCTGCCAGTGGCAGCGCCCGCCGTGCGGTGCACCAGACGCACCGTTCAAGTCGCCTGGGGCGATGCGAATGCCAGCGGCATCAAACAGTCGAATGAGTCCACCGAGTGTCCAGCTGGGGTAGTGCTCAGCGAGCATCTGTTCGGTAAAGCCACGCCCGACGGGTATCCAGTGGGTGTAGTGCAACACATGGTCCACATGTGCCCGAGTGAGCTGCCAGAGGTACTGGCTTGGGTCGACCTCGTCACGAGGTTCGGGGGATTGCGGTGAATGGGTGGTCATGGATATCTCCTCATCGATCCCGGCTTTACCACCGACTTGAGATCGGTTGGTGACCTTCAACGGGCCGGGGCCCTCGGGTCGTCTGGATGAAGTTCGTGCCCGTTGTGGGCACATGGCAATAGTGCCATGGGGGTGTTACGCACATTGCCGGGCCCGGTGTGATGTGCCGATCACCGCACAGGCATAGGGCGATTGTGCGTATTGCAACTTCACCCCACACCCCTGAAGGAGAATGAGTACGTGACCAAGCACTACCTCACGAAGTCCAATTTCAAGCTGGGCGTTGAATGCAAGCAGAAGCTCAAGTACTACAAAGCCAAGTATCCGAGCAGTTTGCAAAACAACGACATGCTCGAATTTTTTGCCGAAGGCGGCTTCATGGTCGAGGCCATCGCCCACGGCGTGATGCTGCATGCCAACCCGGCTGCCGAGTTTGAAGTCACGCTCAAGCACGATCGTTATCAAGCCCGCGTCGACGGGTGGGAACAGTTCGCCACGCATGCCGTGCTCACCGAAATCAAAGCCACCAGCGTCGAGTCAGACGACCCGGCACAGTTTTTCACCAAAAGCGGCGATGTCAACAGCAGTTGGCGGCCGTATCTGCTCGACATCACGTTTCAGGTCATGGTGGCGCGGTTGGTGCACCCTGGGTTAGAGATTCGCCCCCAGTTGTGCGTGGTGAACAAAACCAAGCGCACCAGCCTCGAAGGCATCTACAAAAACATCGACATCGTCGACGACAAAGACGCAGATCGGGAGAAGCCTCGGGCAGTGTTCACCGGCGATCGGGCTGCGTTGGCCGCTGATCACTTTTTGGAATTCATCGACGTTGCGCGCGTGGTGGACCAACTCATGGGTGAAGTCGAAACCTCGGCACGCGACCTGTTGGATTTTCTCGACGGCAACCAGCCTGGGTACGAGCCCGAACGCCCCGCCACGTTGTGTCGCAAGTGCGAGTTTCGCGGGCCCAGCCTCGCGCCGAACGGTTTCACCGAGTGTTGGGGGCCGTCACCCACCGATTCGCCCCACATTCTTGACATTCATCAGGGCTATCGATCCAAAGAGCAACGGGCCGTCTACGAAGCCATGCGCGACGCTGGCAATTATCGGCTAGTCGACTTGCCCGACGGCGTCGTTGATGCCGGCGGCTCGTGGGGCCCACCACGCCGCAACCAAGTGGCGGTAGCGCGCACCGGCAGAGAGCTGCAAGATGCTGCGCTACTCGACGAGATGAGAACGGTCACGTATCCGATCCATTTCATCGACTTCGAAGCCTCCCGCATTCCCGTGCCGTACTTGGCAGGCATGAAGCCCTATGAACAGGTCGCGTTTCAATTCAGTTGCCACACGCTGGCTTCGCCAGATGCCACCACGCTGCAACATTCGCAATGGCTGAACCTGCGCGACGTGTATCCCAACGATGAGTTCGTTCGCGAATTGCGCAAGGTGATCGGTGACACCGGCACCGTGTTGGTGTGGAGCCATTACGAAAAGACAACGCTGCGCGGCGTGCGCCGTCAATTGCGCGAGCGTGGCGTGCTGGATGCATCGCTGGCTAGCTGGTTTGATGCACTCGTTGGCCGCGAAGTGGCAGAAGGCGAAGACGAGACCCCCGTAGAAGAAACTCGCATCGTCGACATGCTCAAGTGGTCGCAGCGACACTTCAGCCATCCGGCCATGAACGGCAGTCACTCCATCAAACGGGTGCTCGACAGCATCTGGGCCAGTGGAGATTTTCTCTGGACCGATCCGTGGTTCGCGCAGTACTACACCACTGACGCTGACGGTCGTCCTCTCGACCCGTATCAGACTCTCAAGTTGACCTCGCAGTCACCCGACCTCGATGATTCACTCGACGCCGACGGTGCTGGTGAATCCGTCACCGATGGTGTGGGGGCGATGCGTGCCTACCAATCGATGATCTATGGCGCGCGCCGTGGCGACGAGGCCCACCGCGCGCAGTTGGCCGAGGCGCTGTATCGCTATTGCGGTTTGGACACCGCCGCCATGGTCATGATCTGGCGCTACTGGAGCACGAGTCGGAAGTAGCGCTCCGAGCAATACGCCATCACATCACACCCCGGTGCCAAACTTGCGTAGATCTCTTCACCCCCTCATCAATTAAGGAGCAATTCACCATGGAAACTTTCGTCGGCCTCGCAGTAGGCCTCGTCATCGCCGTCGTTGCTGTGCTGGTGGTGCTCCAACGTAAGCCCGGTGTGGCTGCGCCAGCCCCCGCGGCCGGCGCCCAGCCCACGCTGTCGGCTGCCGACATTCGTGACGTGATCCGCGAGATTCATGGTGAAACACTCCGTGACTTGGCCGACCAGGCCAAAGACGATCGCCAGGATGCCATCAGCACGGCAGCACGCCAAGTGGGCGAAGTCATCGACATCACCAAGAAACAAATTGACGAAAAGATGGGTCGACTCGAAACCGAAATTTCCAAATTGCGCGAAGCCAACTCAGAAAAGTTCGGCAATGTTGACACAGCCGTCGCCGGCTTGGCGCAACAGACCCAGGCGCTCAACAAGGTGCTCTCCAGTTCGCAGGGCCGCGGCAACTGGGGTGAAAAAATGCTTGTTGACATTCTCATGCAGGCGGGCTTTGAACGTGGCATCAACTATGAGATGCAAGAAAAGCTCGAAGCCGGCGGCAAGCCCGACTTCACGTTTCACTTGCCACCCGACCGCGTGCTGTATCTCGATTCGAAGTTTCCGATGGAGAACTACCTCAAATACTTCGAAGCACAAGACGACAACACCCGCAAGATCATGAAAGACGCTTTTATCAAAAACGTTGAAGATCGTGTGAAAGAACTACAAGTTCGCGACTATGTGCACCAGTCAAATGCCAATGCGCTCGACTACGTGCTGTTGTTCATTCCTAACGAGGGTGTGCTCGGGTTCATCCAGCAGCACAAACCGAGCCTGATCGACGAAGCCGTCGCCAAGCGGGTCGTGCTGTGTTCGCCACTCACGTTGTATGCGTTCTTGGGTGTGGTGCGTCAGGCGACCGCCAGTTTTGCCATGGAACAAAATGCCAATGAGGTGTTGCGTTTGCTCACCAACTTTGGCAAGGCGTGGGGCAACTACGTAAAGAACCTGAAAGAGATCGCGGGGCACTTCGAAAAAATGCAAAAGAAACTCAAGGCTGTAACCACCGGCCGCGTGTTTAGCGGAGTCAACAAGCCTTTGCGCGAGATTGAAGACTTGGCCAAGAGCCGCGGCATTTCATCTGACAACTCGGCAATGCAAGAGTTGGATGCCGCATTGGCCGAGGCTGATGCCGCCGAGGCCGACGACGACGAGTAACTAGGCCTTCGACTTCATCTGCACGTAGACCATCTGAATATTGGCCAGAGCATCACGCATCGTTTCGATGTCGTCGCCGAGGCG
>Ga0222713_10005045_pt1 | contig 12972 bp, 19 predicted proteins | sample C33_649DmetaG_FD_165061 | JGI IMG/M metagenome (GOLD analysis project Ga0222713, IMG submission 165061) | Estuarine water microbial communities from San Francisco Bay, California, United States - C33_649D | ecosystem: Environmental > Aquatic > Marine > Unclassified | place: USA: California...
TTGTTTAACACTTTTTTTATGGTATTCTTCAACAAGCTGTCTTGCGTTATCAAGAGCTTTGTCTGCTGATTCTCCCGGATTCAATGCAAACTCAACTCCTATTTTTTCTGATGAATAATTACCTAAATTAAATGTTCTGGTGTAGTGGATGGTTTGTATGTGCATAATACTTATTTTATTCTAGTTACATTGGTTTTTTTATCGTTTGCTTTAATTTTAAATACTTTGTTTTTGTGCTCTTCTTTTCTTTTGAGATTAGAAACCATAACCATTACAGATGTATACGGGTTTTCTAATAGTAAACTTTCTCCTACTTGCAGTTCTGATACCTTGCTTGATACCGAATCTGGACTAATGTTTCTTGCCATTTTTATGTGTTTTTAATATTTGAGTACAAAATTAATTTAATTAATTTAATTAAAAAAATAAATTTAATTAAACTTCTTTTTTATTAGGTTCAGCTTTGATCTATACTCAATAATTAAAGACTTCAATTCTTCTTTTGTAGGCTTCGCAACTTGTCTAGCTAATTCTCTCAAATACTCTACTACGCCATTGTTTTCTGCATCTAGCTTATATTCAAATTCTTCTAAATTACCCATCTTAAAATAATTTTCTTCCATTGATTGCGGCCTACAATTTGCCTCCAACCATCTGGTGCCCAGATTTGCTCTGGGAATAAAGTGGCCGCATTGTATCTCTTGCCATCTCATCTTTTTACCAGAAGTATAACACTCTACCATACCTTCTTTATCGGCATATTTACATCTTATATACTGGCTGAATATATGGTCTAAATCTGAAACTAAATTTTGAAAGCTTTCTCCATCATCTTCAAATTCTTCCATTCTTTTTTGCGTAGATTCAATTGTAGCACATTGCTTACACATCTTTTTTGAAAAATGATAATCAATATTTCCGCATCTAACGCATCTCTTTTTCTTGACTATTATCGTTGAGTTTCTCATCTTCTTTTAGTTTATGTAGTTTGTTATTTATAAATTTATATTTACCTAAATACTCTCCATTTTTTGTAACCTCTATTATCAGGTCTAATTTTTTAGCCAAGTCATATATCATTTCCCTATTTTCCATTTGCAAATTTAATTAAATTAATTAAACCACAAAATTATTTTTAAAAAAAATTAAAAATATTTGGGATTTTAAAAATTAATACTATTTTTGCTTCTCAACATTATAATTTATGGAAGAAATAAAAACAATGAAGCTTCACGAAAGAATCAAGGAAGCTATGGATGGTCGTACTCAGCGTTGGCTTTCATTAAATGCCAAGATACCAGAATCGGAATTATCGCGCAAAATGCAGGGTAAATTACTATTTACGGATAGTGAGATTGCACGCATAAATGAAGCTTTGAAAACCGATTTAATAAACGATTAATTATATCTAAATGGCTCGCCCAAAAAAGAATTATTGTGATTATTTCCCTCATGATAGGGATATGAGAAACCATAGAAAGGTTAAGGCTATTCGTACTAAATTTGGGCCTATAGGTTATGCTATTTGGTCTATGACATTAGAATACTTAACAGGTATTGATGGTAATGAATTTGAGTATTCTGATGTTGAATTTGAACTAATGGCAGGAGATTTTGGAGTTTCTGCTACGGAAATACGGGATGTGATTGATTACTGTATCAAATTGGATATGTTATTCAATAATAACGGTTTTATTAACTCAGAATCACTTGATGAAAGGCTTAAACCTGTATATGAAAAAAGAGGTACAAATAAGGATAAAAGTAAGAAACAACTCCGCATAAACGGTAAATTCGCTAATAATAAAACCGCAACTGACGGAGTTTCTGTTACAGAAATGCCGCAAACTAAAGTAAAAGAAACTAAAGTAAAAGAAACTAAAGTAAAAGAAATAAATATATCTTTTGATATTTTTTGGGATTTATATGACAAGAAAGTTGGTGATAAGGAAAAATTAAAAAAGAAATGGGCTTCATTGAAAGATGATGATAGAAGTTCAATTATTGAATATATCCCGAAGTATAAGATGATTCAGCCAGAAAAGAAGTTTAGGAAGGACCCTCAGACTTTCTTTAACAATAGTTCTTGGAATGATGAATTGATTGGTTCCGATGTACCAAAGCAGCAGATTTATAAAAATAACGATTTTGAAGCTTACAAGAAAAGACAACAGGAATTAGGAAAAACTTTAAATTAATACGATGATAGCTACTATTTTTAAAAACATTTTTAGCAAGGATCCACATTTCATAACGATTGAAAAAGCATTAGAAAGGATTAAAAAAGGTTCAAGTAAAGAACTTGTTACTGAAATTAGAAACACACTTGACAAGGAAAAGGCTAATAAAATTAAATTAAATCTACCTTCCGTATGTTTCAGTGGAAAGTTTGGTGTAGACAGAAAAGATGATCAACTTATTGAACATAGCGGTTTCATTGTGCTTGACTTTGATGATATTTCTGATTTAAGGGATAAGCAAACGGAAATTATTTCAAATGATTTTGTTTATGCATGCTGGGTTAGTCCATCTGGTAATGGATTAAAAGCCCTTGTTAAGATAGCAGACCGCTCAAAACATAGAGAGCATTTCCAGTCATTACAAGATATTTTCCCAGAGATTGACAGAAGTGGAATTAACGTAAGCAGGGTTTGTTATGAGAGCTTTGACGCCGATATTTACATAAATGAAAACGCAACAGTATTCACAAAAGCTAAGAAAATTGAGAAAATCATTGTTTCGGAAATACAAAATGTAGATGACTCCGAAAACTTTCGTAGGATATTAAAATGGCTTACAAACAAAAATGATGCATTTGTCACTGGCGAGAGAAATACTTACATTTTCAAGTTAGCTTCCGCTTGTTGTAGATTCGGTATTGAAGAAAACGCCGCATTAGGCCTTATTTCGGCAGAATACACTGTAAGTAATGACTTTACTATGTCGGAGATGAAAAGCGCCGTAAAGAGCGGATATAGGGCAAATAGGGGCAATTTTGGAACGGCGTCTATCCAGAAAGAGAAGCTTGTTAATAAAACAACCAATTTTGAGATTGATGTAAAGAAGGAATTTACAGAAGAAAATGGTGAAAATTACAGGATTGAGGATGTTGTGTACGGGATTGATGTAAAAGATAGAGCCTTATTAATAAATGAAAAAGGATTTGAGAAGATAATGGGCGTTGGGGTACCGGAACTTGATTATTTATTTAAGCCGAAAAGAGGTGAAATTAGTCTTTTGACTGGTATCGGTAACTATGGAAAGACGGCTTGGCAAAAATCTCAAATTTTATCAAGAATAATCATGTATGGTGAGAAAGTGGCTACTTTTTCTCCAGAAGATACGCCTGCCGAAGAATATTTTCATGATTATGTTGAGATGATTTTAGGTTGTGAGTGTACTCCATTTAATCCAAATAGGCCATCAAATGAGGTTTATGAGGCGGCTTATGATTTCATATCAAAGCATATTTTTTACATAAGCGCAGAAATGCTTTCTCCTACTCCGCAGTATATTAAAGAAAAGTTTCTTGAGTTGATTGTGCAAGAAAAGGTTGACTTTTGTTGTATTGATCCATTTAACCAAATGACAAACGACTATAAAGGTTTTGGTGGTAGGACTGATAAATACCTTGAAACATTACTATCGGATTTTTCAAGATTTGCAAAAAAGAATGATGTGTATTTTTGGATTGTAGCGCATCCTAAATTAATGGAAAGAGATAGGTCAGGTAACTATAAATGCCCAGATGTGTTTGATGTTGCAGATGGTGCAATGTGGAATAATAAAATGGATAACATAACTGTTTATCACAGACCATATGCGCAGACAGATCCAAATAATCCTTTGGCAGAATTTCACTCTAAAAAAATTAAAAAGAAAAGCGTTGGTAGAAAAGGTTTTGTTCTTGCTGAATATTTATGGGATAGAAGAAGATTTTATATTGCAGGTAAAGATTTTATACAAGATATGTTAAATAAAAAAGGTTATGATTTTTGGAAGCGTAAAGAAGCAAGTCAAGCTTGGTTACCTTATCAAGATGAAAATGGAGAAGAAGTAATATTTTAATAACTATAAAAAACAAAACAATGATCAGAATTTCAGTGATTGGAAGATTAGGACAAGATGCAGTCGTAAACAATGTAAATGGTAAGACGGTGATTAATTTCTCAATGGCTTACAGTGAAAAATTTAAAAAACAAGATGGTCAAGAGGTTGATAAAACAACTTGGATTTCTTGTGCTTATTGGACAGAAAAAATTAATGTTGCAAGTTATTTAAAAAAAGGAACATTGATTTATATGGAAGGCAAACCAGAAGCTAAAACCTATTTGAATAATAGCACAAATGAAACTATTGCTCAATTGCACGCAAGAGTATCAAGTCTTGAATTACTTTCAGGTAAACAAGAGGAGTCTCCATTTTAATGTATATTCATGAATTAAAAAATATAATAGATGTCCATACTCCACTTGGAAAAGGAAAAGCAATCGCATGGATTGATTACGGAAGCGAAGTCAACACTGTTTGGAAAGTTGTATTACACGACAGTGGTATCGTGCGGAACTTTTACGACACCGACATTATCGTCTACCCAAATAAAATGGACGGAGGAAATATTGACTTAGATTATTTTAAACACAAATAGTATTATGCAACAAGAACTGCAATTTGATGGTACCGATTATGTAAAAGAAAGGGATTACCAAAGATTGGCAAATAACCATTATAAGCTAAAAGAGTTAATGAAAGACTCTGTTTATAGGACTCTTGGAGAAATATCTCATTTTACTGGTATTCCAGAAGCCTCAGTATCTGCTGGATTAAGGGATTTTAGGAAAGAAAAGTTTGGGGGCCATTCCTTGAATAAAAGATATGAAAAAAATGGTTTATATTCGTACCAATTAATCCTTAAAAAAGAGCAAAATGGCCAAAGTTAAATCTGATTCTAGAAAAATTTCATTCGGTAAAAGAAAGACAGGAAGTGCAAAAAAATCTTATAACAAACACTCTCCTAAGCCTAAAGAATACAGAGGTCAGGGGAGATAAAAATTAATTATGAATATATTGGAATTATTTGCTGGTAGTAAGTCTATCGGTAATGTAGCTGAACAGTTAAGAATGAATGTTTACTCAAGTGATATTGAACAATTTGGTGGTATTGATTATGTTGTTGATATTTTAGAATTTGATGTAAATAAAGTTCCATTTAAGCCAGATGTAATATGGGCCAGTCCACCATGCACAGGTTTTAGTGTTGCAGCAATAGGTAGGAACTGGACAAAAATAGATGGAGATGCAATACCTAAATCAGATACAGCAAGATTAGGTATAGAATTGGTAAAAAAAACAATTGAAATTATTGATTATTTTAATCCAAAATATTTTTTTATTGAAAATCCAAGAGGTATGCTTAGAAAGTTGCAAATTATGCAGCGTTTTAAGCGTCATAGTGTAACATATTGTCAATACGGAGATAGCAGAATGAAACCTACCGATATTTGGACAAATAGCGAAACTTGGATTCCAAGACCTGCTTGTAAAAACGGAGATCCTTGTCATATTAGTGCGCCAAGAGGCTCAAGAACAGGAACGCAAGGACTTGCAAATGCTTTTGAAAGAAGCAAGATACCGAATCAATTATGTGAAGAAATTTTAAAAAGTTGTATATGAATAACAAAGCCGCCAAAAAACTAAGAAGATTATCTGTTGCTTTAGCTGCCGGTTCAGGCAAGACTATTGATGATGCAGAAAGAATCTACAAAAATCTAAAAACAGTATATAAAGAAAATAAAAAAGCCCCTAAAAAATAGGGGCCTAATTTATTTAAGCGTTTGCAGCTGAATTAATTTGTGCTACAGTAGAAGTTGTATAAAACAATACTGGTACTTGATTTAAGCCAGTAGGTGCTACTTCAACTATTGAGTTCATAGTTACTCCGTTTGCTACTGTTCCAGAAGGAGCTGGGTAAGCTACAAATCCTTCAACTGGGAATCCGTATGCAATACCAGAAGTTGCTGGAGTTCCGTTAGGGTTTAATAAAGCATATTGATTTCTTTGATATGCTGTAATTGATACTATTTGTGCCATTTTATAATGTTTTTATTTGTTTTTAAATTGTTTTAATTAAGCTGCTGTTGTGGTTGTGGTTGTAGGGGCAGCTGTTGTGGTTGTGGTAGTTGTGGTTGTAGCAATACCGCCGCCATTAATAGCTGCAATTAATCCAGCAACAGTTGCATTGCTGTATAATTTTTCAGCTGGTTGATTCAATCCACTAGGGTAGATAAGAATCAAAGAGTTCATTTGTACGCCATTTGCTACAACTGTAGAAGGTTGAACCTGTAAGTTGGCTGTTGGTAGAGAAAATAATACACCGCTTGTTGCAGGTGTTCCATTTGGATTTGTTAAATCGTATTGATTTCTACGATAAACATAAACCGATACATGATTTGCCATTTTTTTTTATTTTATTGTTTATAAATTGTTTCAACAAATATACTTAAAATTTACTAATTTTTATTTTAAAAAAAAATATTAAATTAATTAAATTAGCTTTACATTTGTATTAAATTAATTAAATATGAAACTAATCGCTCCGTCAAATAGAGTTATTATTAAAGTTGATTTAGAAAGTAAAAACAGCCATACTTTTAAAGATGGTACTAAAATTAAGCTTGAAAGGGTTTATGATAATTTTAATATGCGTTACGTTAAACCGGTAAACGCAACAGTTGTAGCAGCTAAAGATATTCCAGAAGGTGCTGAGATATTAATACATCATAATGCTACTCATGATACATACAAGCTCTTTAATTATCTAAGGCCAACAGCAGAGGCTTCTTCTGATATTCAATATTTTTCAATACCTATTGAAGAGTGTTTTTTATGGAGAAATGGTCAAAATGAAGCATGGCAACCACTTAATAACTTTGTCACAGGATTAAGACTATTTGAGCCATATAGTGGATTTTTAGAAGGAATACCACCAACTTTGATTAAAAACAAAATTTATGTTACAAGCGGAGAATTAACTGGTAAGGTTGTAACTACATTAATATCAAGTGATTACGAGATTATTTACCAGAATGATGATGGAACTGAAGGTAAAATAATTAGGTTAAGGTATTATCCAGAAGGCCATGAAAGGAATGAAGTAATTGCTATTGATCATAATCTGACATCAAGAGTAATTAATAATGAGGTTTTAATTGGATATGGAATTTCTGATGCATCAAAATTAGTAATAACAAACCCTGACGTAATATGTCTGAATTAGAGCAAAAAATAAAAGAGCTAGAAAAATCCAATGCCTATTTAATGGGTAAACTAGCTTATTATGAGCAAGATGGCGCAATTAAGCTTTACTATAGCTTACAAAGGAAAGCAAATGAAATGGCTGAATTACTTAATAGAATTAACTTATTGGATATTGAATTAATTGATCCGAAAGATAAATCATTTGAAAGACTACAAAAACTTTGGTCCGAAGCTGGTACTATTACAGAGTCAATCAGGGCATTAGAAATATCGGCTGGTATTAATCAAGAAGGAAAGGAAAGCAAAAAAGAGGCAATCGTAATAAATAAAAGACCATTTTCGCCAGAAAGTGTTGCTGATGAAATTGGTGAATTAGCAGGCAAACGCTCATAGTATGTACGAAAAAATTGAAAAAGGTTCCACGATTCACATTCAGGGGTTAGATTGTCATCTGCCACCAGAAGGCTATGTTTTTAATATATTAACAAAGCAGGTTGAATTTAGGGGTATTTATCAGAGGTCGGATGTTCAATCAGAGCAATATTGGAAAAGAATACCTCTACCCTCTTGGTATGCAGATACTATGAAAGAGTGGGATGAGTATGATAAGAAGAAGAAAGATGAAGCCCCAGAGTTTTATGATGAGAAGTTAGAAGAGTTTAAGAAACAAGAGTGGGATAGGAGGTTGAATGGTTTTTGGTATATGAATAATGGCAAACCGACTTATTTGACGGGTATGCATTATTTGTATTTGCAATGGTGGAGTATAGATATTGGTTACCCTAAATTCAGGATTCCAGATTTAGAGAAGTTCTATTTTATGGAATATTGTATACAGGATCCTTTGTGTATGGGTATGCTAGAGGTTACGAAAAGACGTTTTGGTAAGTCTTTTGTGGCTGGTTTATTTGTTACAGAATATACTACCAGAACCAAAATGACGAATGGAGGTATTCAATCTAAAACCGGTTCGGATGCTAAGAAGTTTTTTGCTAAGACGGTTGTGAATCCATTTAGGAGGCTTCCTAAGTTTTTTAGACCTGAATATGATATGTCTTTGGGGGTTAATCCAAAGTCTGAAATGAGGTTCCAGAAAACAAACGTAAGAGGAAAGAAAGCAGAGGAGAATGTAGATAAAGATGAACTAGGTTCAGTTATTGACCATCAGTCCGCTGACACCGTTGCTTACGATGGACAAAAATTACATAGATATGTCGCAGACGAGTGTGGTAAAACAACCGAAGTAAACGTATATGACAGACATGAGGTTGTGCGTTATTGTTTGTTAGATGATGAAGGTAAAATAATTGGTAAGGCTCTTTACACTACAACCGTAGAGAAACTTACATCTGAAAAGGATGGGGTTCAAGAAGCTTTTAAACTTCTTTGGGAAGAAAGTAATCAAGAGAAAAGACAGGAAAACGGCGCTACATCAAGCGGTTTATATAGATTTTTCATGTCTGCCAAAAGAACAAGAAACTTTGATGATTTTGGTTATCCTGATGAAGAAAAGACTTTATTACAAATTGAAGCAGATAGAGAAACAGTTAAAAACAACCCAAGAGCATTATCTGCTCGTATTAGAAAAGAACCATTAACTATTGATGAGGCTTTTAGTACAGATGCTGATGGTTGCATATTTAATGTAATGAACATAGGCTCAAGAGAGGCTTATTTAAAAGAAAATCCTGTATTAAAGCGTCACATTGTATTTTATAGAGATATTGACCAAACTGTCAAATGGAGAAACATTAACGAGAAAGAAGAAGATTTTCATTGGGTTATTACTCAATTTCCACCTGTTGGAAAAGAGAACAGCCATGTGTTTGATGTTAGAACAAAAAAGCCGGGCAGAACAGATGATGGCGCTATTGCAATTGATGGATATAGTAATAGTCAAGGAGGAAAATATGGTTCAAAGGCATCCGCGTGGATTGGTAGAAGGTATAATTTATTAGATCCATCAAACACCGGAAAGGCTATAGGTCATTTGTACGGTAGGCCACATATCAAAGAAACATTACATGAACAAGTGCTTTTGGCGGCCGAATATTATGGTTATCAAGCTTGGTATGAGCATAATAGTGATGATTATCTATCTTATTTTAGGGATAGGGGTAGGGTTGGGTATTTGGGCTCATATCCAATATCAACAATAGATCCAGCAAAAAGAGAAAATGCTGAAAGGCATAAAGGGTTTCCAACAACCCCTTTTAGTTTAACAAAACAGACTGATGTTGGTATTATGTACTTTGAATCTCATATTGATTCTATAGATTTTGAGAATTTATTAGAAGATGCCAAAAAATTTGATCCAAATAATAGAACAGACTATGACATAACTGTATCATTTTTGATGCTTATAGTTTGTTTAATGGAGCCTGTTATAAAACCGCCAAAAAGAGAACCATTGGTAAAAAGCTATGTTCCCTCTTTTAATTAATTAAAATTTTTATTAAATTCTGGATATTTAGTATATTTGACACAAAATATATTCAAATTGGCAGAGAGTCCCTTATACATATCCTCGGCAAATAGTAGTGGACAGTCACTTAAAGACTTTCAAATTACTACTGATGTAGCGTCTAAAAAAGATTATTTATACGGTAAAAATGTTGCCCAAAATATCTATTCTACAATTTATGGTAATCAAACTTATTTTTGGTTAAGAAATAATAGATTTAGAAAAAACAGACAAATTGCTAACGGTAAAATAGACATGAGCGTGTTTATGGACCGATTGGAAATGAATAGTAAAGCCAATTTTGTAAATATTAATTGGAAATCAATTATCATAGGTAACACTATTGTTGCTAGGCTAGTTGGTTCATGGATGAGTCGTAAAGAAAAAATTAAAGTTACGGCAAACGATTCAGCATCTGCTATGCTAAAACAAAGACAAGCAGATGAGGCCGAATTTTTATACAGAAATAAAGAAACGCTTGCGCAATTACAGCAAGAGTCTGGTGTTGAAATAATTCCAAAAGATGCATTTGTTGCAGAAGATAAAGATGAGCTTGATCAATGGATAATGGAGTTTAATCATTTGCCAGAAGAAATATTGTACAGCATTGGTTGTAATAATGTTTTTGAAGCTAATGGTTGGAATGATGTTTTAAAGCAAAGATTGTTACATGATTCAGCAGAAGTTGGATTAGTGTGTACATATACTTGGATGGACGAAGAAGGAGAGGTTCATGTACAATGGATTAGACCTGAAAACGCAATTTATTCATATTCTGATTTTCCTGATTTTAGAGATACTACTTATAGAGGACATGTCCTTTCAATGAAAATTAGTGAAATAAGAGCAAGATATAGTAAAGCATCCGGTGGAATACTTTCTGAAGAAGATATTTTTCAATTGGCTCAATCATCAAAAGAGTATCAACTTACGGATAAGATCAAGTGGATGCAGGATTGGAATGTTTCTTGGTTAAGACCTTATGATGAATGGAATATTGATTTAGTAAATTTTGAAATTCGTACACTTGATTCTGATGGTTATACCGTTACTAAAACAAAAAAGAATGGTAGTACTATTATTAAAAAAGGTAAGCCAGAAAAGTTAGATGAAAATCAAGAATATTTAGAAGAAAAAAAGTGGAACATTTATCATGGAGTTTATTGCCCAGTAACGCAAACAATGCTTCATTGGGGTATCAAGAAAAACATGATTCGTCCACAAGATCCAAAAGAAATAGGTAACGCAGAGTTTTCATATAGCTTTTATATGTATGATCCTTATGACATGCGTAACGTAGCTGTGCCGGAAAAAATTGAAGAGCCTATTGAGCAAATGATTTTAGCTAGATTAAAGATACAACAACTTGTAGCTAAAATGGTCCCAGCAGGTGCAGCAATTGATGTTGATGCGCTTCAAGAACTTGACTTAGGTTTAGGAGATTCCGTTAAGCCTATTGATGTTCAAAAAATATGGGAACAAACAGGTAAGCTTTATTATCGTGGTAGAGATGCTGAGGGTAATCGTATTCCTGTTCCTATTACTGAATTAGCCAATACTGGTTTTGCTCCACAATTACAAGCTTTAATTCAGTTATATCAATTCCATTATCAAGTACTAAAAGATGAGTTAGGTGAAGATCCTAATTTGATGAATCAGGCTGCGCAACCAAGAGTTGCCGCTTCTAATATTGAAGCTTCAAGAGTTCTTGCTAATAATGCTACTGAATATATGTATGATGCGTATATTTATGTAATGGAAGAAACCGCTAAAAAAGTGGCATGTTTAATCAATAAAAGTGTTACTCATGGTTCTAAAAAATATAGCGATTTATTAAATGAAAAAGATGTTAGAGATAGGAATTTTATTGCTTCTATTAAGATGATGCCTGACGATGTTCAATTAGCCACTTTACAGGCAATGATGAATAATGCTATTACATCTAATCCTCAATTGGTTATTTATTTAGATCCATTTAAGGCAATGAGAATGGCCAAAGAGAATGTAGAACTTGGTGAACTGTATTTTAGACAAGCTCAAAAGAGATTTATAAAAACCGAGCAAGAAAAGGCTATGGTAAATTCTCAGCAAAATGCAGAAGCTCAACAGGCTAGTATTCAGGCTAAAATGCAAGCAGATAGCTCTCTTGAACAACAAAAGTCTTTAACAAAGGAAAAAGAGATTATTTTACAAGGTGTTTTTGATCTTGCAAAAGCAAATATTCCTGTACCAGCAGAGCTTCAAACATTGGTTGCAAATATGTTACAGAATGTAACTGTTCCAATAGCTGTTCAAAATCAGCAACAACAGCAAGCATTAGCTCAACAACAACAAGCTGAAATGGAGCAAATGCAACAGCAGGAAATGGAACAAGGTCCTCAAGAACAACAAATGCAACCCGAAATGCAAGAACAAATGGAAATACAACAATAAATAAACTATAAAAAAAAATAAAATGGCAACAGCAAGCAAGATCTTAATAAGACTTCAAAAATTTAGTTCTAAAATTAGTACAGTTGTAGATGCAACTGATTCCTTCAATGCTAATAACAGTTTTTACCAAGATTTATCTGGTTGGGACTCAGCTGTAGTTCAAGTGGTAAATCCGGGTACTACAATTCTTTTTAATACAACAAATGACGATGGAGCTATTACAGGTCAATTATTACCTGCTCCAGAAGTCCCATTGTATTGGACTCCTGTTTTGGGTGTTAATTTAGCTACTAAAACGGATGTTTCATCATTAGCAGCTAGTGGAATTGTTGCTTTTGGAATTATTGGAAAGTATTTGCAATTAATTAATTCCGCTTCAACAACAACAACGGCAGCGCCTACGACAACGACAACGACTGCCCCATAATAATTAAATAAAAATAAAAATAAAATGGCAAATTCAGTAGCATATATTTTATCTCAAAATACATATCCAACAGCCCAAGAAGCTTATAATGTTGGTGTTTTACAAGGAACCAGAATAGTTTATGCAACTACATCAACATTGAGCAGTTCAAATGTTTTGTATGCTGAAAGCGACTTAATACAACCAGTATACGGAAATGGTTCTGATTGGTATGGTATTCAGTTACTTACAAATACTAGCGTTAAGTATGCCATTACAATTGATGTAGATGGCTCTATAGTTATAGATTAATAACGAAAAACAAAATAAGCATTTATGCTAGAAAATCAAGACATGTCAGCTCCAATAAAGCTGGCAGAAGGTTACAATCCGTTTTCGGATGAAGATGTTG
>Ga0222713_10005048_pt1 | contig 12969 bp, 13 predicted proteins | sample C33_649DmetaG_FD_165061 | JGI IMG/M metagenome (GOLD analysis project Ga0222713, IMG submission 165061) | Estuarine water microbial communities from San Francisco Bay, California, United States - C33_649D | ecosystem: Environmental > Aquatic > Marine > Unclassified | place: USA: California...
AGGATTCCCCGAATTTCGGGTTCCCATCCGATGGCAAGTAGTGAGCTCATAGTTCGTTCCGGACGTAGTTCACGATCTCTTGGATCTGGTCGTCGGTGAGAAGGCTGCCGAACCCGGGCATACGACCACTGCCCTGACCTTGGACGCCGTACTTCACGCCGTACTTGGAGCCGGACTTGATGAAATCGATCATCTCCTGCTCGGTGGCGAAGTGAGAGTTGGTCGCGCCACCAGTGAGGTTCCAGCCGAAGGCGCCCGCACCGGTGTTGCCGGGCTCGCCCCAACTCCAGCCGGGAGTGTGACACCGCGCGCAACTATAAGCACCCGCACCGAGTTCCAGGTTGAACAGTGCTTCACCCACCGAGCCGTACGTGCCATCCGCGACGGCCTTCTCGGCCGCATCCTGGATCTTCTCCTGTTCGGACACGGGCAGGTGACCACCTTCGCAGTTCAATGGATTCGCATCCTGCACGAGACAGTCCTCGCGAGGGATCTGAATGCTGTGCAGATACGCGATGAGAGTTTCGATCTGCTGCGAGTTCATGGGCCCGCCACCCTTGGTTCCCCACGGGGACATCGGAGAGAACGGCCGACCGTATTCGAGAATGAACTGGACCTCGCTGTCGTCGAATCGGTAGAACACCGTGTTCAACGCCGGCGCCTTCCATGTCACCGACTTCACTTCGCCAGTCTTGGAATCCGTGACGGTCCACGGCGCCGCACCACCCGTTGCGTTCATTCCACCGTGGCAACCGGCGCAGTTGAAACCACCTTCGGCGGTGGAAGCGAACAAATTCGATCCCCATGTGATGAAACGACCGTCGTAACCCTCGATGGCGCCGGCCTGCCGACTGGGTTCCATCACCCAATACGCCGGAAGACCAATGGTGATGGTGGCCAACATGATGACCCCGAGAAACTGCACCCGCTCGAGACGCTTGCCTTCGAGTTCTTCATCCTCGTAGTACTTCTTGCGGTTCGCGGCCAATTCGATTTCCGAACCGATTTCGGCGCGCCCGGCACCGCGGTTCATGAACGCATAGAAGACCCAGCCCGTGATGAAGACCAGGGTGAGAACAACGGCGATGGTGGTGGTGGCGAGGGCGAGCATGATCAGTGACCCCCTCCGCCCGTGATGCAGTGCGGACCTTCGGCTTCCTGGCCGGTGGTGTTCACACCGATGGCCGGGCCGTTGAACACCGCGCCGGTGTCGACCACAACGTTTCCGTTGTTGATGGACACACCGAAACGATCCATGCCACGTGGTGCCGGACCGGCCTTCTTCTCACCGACGCGGTTGTACTGAGAACCGTGACACGGGCACTCGAACCACTGCGAGCTCTTGCATTCCGGAACGCGGCAACCGAGGTGCGGACACTTTTGATAAAGAGCGACCAGACCGGCTTCCATGCCGGCCAACACGGACGGCTGCGATGAATAGGCGCTACGAGCCTTCGGGAGAGCGTCGGTCGGGTAAGCGGTGAGCCATGTGCGGGCTTCGGGCTTGTACACGAAACCTTTCTCACTTCGAATCTGAACGAGCAGGTCGTCGAGACGACCCACCGTCACCTTCGAACCAAATCCACCACCGGCGCGCGGCCACAGGAACGCGACAACAGCCACGCCGAACGCACCGAGGCTCGCGGTCATCATCGAAACCGTGGCACGATTGAAAAACTGACGACGCGACACGCCAAGAGTTTCTTCGTCCGGGGCCTGCCATGCGACGGGAGCCACCTCGGCGGCCTTTTCGAGTGCGGTCGAGCGCGCCGTGGTCTCGGCGGACTCGTAGGCGGCCCCACTGGGTCCGGCGCCGGACTCGGCCTTGATGGACTTGTCGCGCTTCACTGTCTCGCGCGACAAAGCTCCTGCGCCACGAACGTCGGAACGACGCGCCGACGTGACGAGCACGACTGCGGCAGCCACGACCAACGCGGCCACGGCGATGATGATTGTTGTTGCTGGTGTCATGTGTGGTGATTCCTCACAACTCGAAGAACAGGCCGTCACGCCACGGGAAGACGAAGTTGAATCCAGGACCGCGGAAGAACGAACCGATCATGACGAGCACGGCCCAGAACATGAGGTGCACGGTCATGATGGAGGTCGCGAACTTGCGATCCTCCGGCTTGTTCGACGGGTTCTTGTCGATGTACGGCGCCAAAATCAACGCGAACAAGGCGATTCCTGGAATGGTCACACCGGCCACCATCGGATGGAACATGGTGAGCAGTTCCTGAAGGCCGAGGAAGTACCACGGGGCCTTCGACGGGTTGGGCGTCTGGTTCGGATTCGCCAACTGCAACAGCGGGGCGTTCACGAAGATCGAGAAGAAGAACAAGAACGCCGTGCACGCCAACGCGGCGACGAACTCGACAGCCAACAGATGTGGCCACGTGTGCACTTTGTCGACGGGTGTCGCCTTCACGTCCTGAATGGATCCGGACTTGACGACGGTGAGCAACCGTTGGGTGTGACCGCCGGGGCCGGCACCTACGGGAACGCCGCCCGATGAGGGTGCGGCGGCCACGACTGCGGCCACCTTGTCAGCCACCGCCACGGCACCACCGTCATCGGTCTTGGAACGAGCGGCCTTGCTGCGCTCGAGAAGGTGCGCGGGGATACGAGGATCCGAGGCTGGAGCGTCCGAGCCCGTCGCAGCGGCTTCACCCGAGGATGCAGCGGCCTTGTCGCGCGCGGCTTGTGCCCGCTTCAGAAGGTGTTCGGGGATTTCGGTCATGAGTGTGTCAGTCCTTCCCGATCAGAGCGGCCCGGAGATGCCGCCGTCCTTGCGGACGCGCCAGAAGTGGATGGCCATGAAGATCACGATCACGAACGGGAGCATCAGCACGTGCAACACGTACCAACGCAACAATGTTTCGGAGCCGATTTCGACTCCGCCGAGCAACACGAATCTCACCTGTGACCCGAACACCGGGGTGTACCCCATCATGTTGGTACCCACGGCCACGGCCCACATCGCAAGTTGGTCCCATGGCAACAGGTAGCCGGTGAACGACAGCAACAAGGTGAGCGTGAGCAACACGACGCCGATCACCCAGTTGAACTCGCGTGGTGGCTTGTACGCACCGTGGTAGAAGACGCGTGCCATGTGCAAGAACACCGTCAGAACCATCAAGTGAGCGCCCCATCGATGCATGTTTCGTATGAGTAACCCGAAGGCCACCGAGGTCTGCAAACTCTTGATGTCGTTCCATGCGGCGGTGGCCTCGGGACGGTAGAAGAACATCAGGAAGATGCCGGTGACAGTGAGCAGGATGAAGAGGAAGAAACTGAGTCCGCCGAGACACAACGTGTAGCTGACCTTCACCGCATGGCGCTTCACCTTCACCGGATGCAAGTGGTACAGCACCGAGTTCATGATGACGTACGAACGGTTACGCGGACTGTCGGTGTATCCCTTGCGGAAGATCGAGCCAGGACGGAAGATCGAGTTCCAGGCTTGACTGCCTTGGACGGACTCAACGGTCTTGTTGAGCCGTTCCTTCGCTGTGGGTCGGGGGTCGTCGATGACTTTTGCCATGAGTGTGTCTCCTAGAACCGCATTCCGTAGGCGTAGCCGTGATTACTGGTACGAGCGTGGGTGTCACCGGTCGCCAAAGCGGCTCCCGCCTTGCCGAGGATGATGACTCCGGTGGGGCATCGATCCACGCAGAGTGCGCAACGCGTGCACACGTCGTCGTCGATGATGAAAAGAACGTTGTCGTTGGGATCGATGCCGGGTCGCTCGGTTCCCGTGGCCTCGACCACGGCATCGGGGGTGACCATGTGAATGCACTTCCACGGACAGATGTCGACGCACCCTTCGCACATGATGCACTCGGTCTGATCGATGTGAATGAACTGCTTCGGCTTGACAGCCTTGGTCAGATAATCGGCATCGACCTCGACCAGTTGGTACTGGTCCGAGTACGGCATCATCGGCGGATTGGCGTCGGTACGTGCCATTGACTCAGGCCTTCTTCACCAGCGGTCGACCGTACGTGGACTGTTCGAGTTCCGTGGATGTGGCCTTGCCGCGCTTCTGCCACCACGACCACATGTAGATTTGCAATCCGAGGAAAAGACCGTAAATGCCGGTGACGATGATGTCGCCCACCTGCAAGTAGTTGATGTCGAACGGGAAGCTTCCCCCCTTGGCCTGCGACTTGAAGATGTCCCCGGGTCCGTACAGCATCTTGTCGGACTGCCAGCCGAGTTCGTTCTGCACATGCACCAGCCACTGGTGCGGCACCACGCCATACGCGAGGAACATCACGAAGAAGGCATACGTCGCGCCGAGCATCGCCTCACCCCACGACACCGGCGTGCCGATGGCGCGGCGCTTGCCGTACACGAAAATGAGACCCGTCAGAATGAGGGTCGCGGCGAACGAGAACAGGAACGCCTGATTCATTCCCGGCCACTTCAGAATGTCAATCGCCAGCATCGAGCCGGTCATCCCTTCCGTCTCCACGTCGCGACGTGGATGTCGTTTCGTTGTCGGTGTGTCGTTGTCGAGGTGTTCGAAGTACGACGAGCCGTGTACCTGCGTGGATGGCCCTTCGCACCAATGAGAACTGTAGTCGTCGGAGGTCTTCGACGACCCAACTCACTGCGAAACGAAACACGGTTGACCGTCACACGAGTCACGGCCGATGGAGTCGAATTCGAAGGGGGTGAGTCGTGCGAACACCACGACATTGAATGGGTCTATCACGCCATCCCCGTGAGACCGAGGGGTTGTGCGCAAGTGCAACGTACCGACTCATGAATTCCCCACGAGGAATTCCATCTCCGGCCTCGCCGCCCTCTAGTGTTGAGTCCGGACTGTCGCACGTCGCGATGGCCCATTTCGTATCGTTCTTGTTACCCCCGACCGACCAATCTCCGAAAGGACAGGTCTGTGACCGAGATTCCCGAGCACCTTCTCAAGCGCTCTCGCGACCGCAAGGCGGGCGGTGCGTCATCCGATGCCGGCGCCGCGGCCGTCCCGGCCACCACCGAGCCTGCCGCTCCCGTGGCTCGAGCCGCCGCCGAAATACCTGCTCAGAAGCCTGTTTCGAAGCCTGACGCCCCGCATGTGGCTGCCGCCAAGTCCCGGGGTCGAATCCCCTATTGGGCTATGGGCACCTTGGCATTGATGCCCATCTTTCTGTTCATGTATGTGCGCGGCTTGCAACCCCAAAAAGCCGAGGCTTCGGGGCCGATCGCCATCGGTATCGAGCAGTACGGGGCCTGCGCGAGCTGCCACGGCGCCGACGGCGGTGGCGGTGCGGGGCGGGTCCTGAAAGACGGCGAGTCCCAAAAGACCTTCCCCCACATCGAGGACATGTTGAACTGGGTCTACAACGGCACTGAGGCCTACGAAGCGGCCGGGGTGGCGTCGTACGGAGATCCAAATCGCGAAGGTGGGGCTCATTACCCCCGTTCGTACAACGGCAGCGCCATGCCCGCCCAAGGCTCCATGGCAGGTGGCGCGTTGACCGAATACGAAATTCTGGGCCTCGTCTGCCATATTCGTTATGACATTTCCGGTGCTGATGAGACTGGGGAATGGGCTGAGGAGTACGAAAAGTGGTGTTCTGAGGAAAGTGCCATCTTCCTGGGCCTCGAAGATGGCTCCGTGACCTTCGAGAGCCTGCCCGGCGTGGGAACTGCCCCCCGATTGGGCACGTCCGCCGATCAGGAGATCGCGGCCGGCTGAGCCGGTCATCGCAGATTCGTGTCGACTTCGGATGGGCGTGACCGCCCGGCCGAGGCAACACTGACGACATGACCTCCCAGCACGATGTCCTTGTCGTCGGTGCCGGTCCGGCCGGCGCCGCCGCCGGCTACTGGCTCGCCCGGCACGGACTGGACGTGGTCATGATCGATAGGAAGACCTTTCCGCGGGAGAAGACATGCGGGGACGGTCTCACCCCGCGCGCGGTGAAACAGATCGACGACATGGGACTGGGAGACCAACTCGCACAGTTCCACCGCTACGACGGTCTTCGGGCCACTGCGCACGGCAGGGCACTCGAACTTCAGTGGCCCGCGCACCCGATCTATCCACAACACGGTTACGTGGTCCGTCGTCGCGAGTTGGACACCATGGTCGCGCGCAACGCTGTGCAGGCCGGCGCCACGTTGCTCGAAGGTCATGAAGCGGTTGCTCCCGTTCTCGATCGCGGCTTCGTGCGTGGTGCGAGCGTGCTCGCGCAAGGTTCGGAAACGCCCGTCGATATCACCGCCAAGTACGTGATCGTCGCCGACGGCGCCAACAGTCGTTTCGGTCGAGCTCTCGGAACATTTCGAACGAAAGAGTGGCCCTACGGCACCGCGATTCGTACGTACTGGGAAACGCCGCGACACGCGGAGCCATGGATCGAGTCGGCTCTCGACGTGAAGGATCGGAACGGCAATCCGTTGCCGGGTTACGGATGGATCTTCCCGGTTGGAGACGGCACGGTGAACATCGGTGTGGGACTTCTCTCCACCTTCCGCGATTTCAAGAGCGTGAACACCACGCACTTGCTCGACGAGTACGCCCGAACGGTCGCCGAACGTTGGGAGATCGATCCCGATCATCCCACCCAGAAAGCCACGTCCGGACGTATTCCCATGGGTGGCTCCGTCGGACCGAAGTCGGGACCGACGTATCTCGTTGTTGGCGATGCGGCGGGAAGTGTGAACCCGTTCAACGGTGAGGGCATCGACTACGCCTACGAAACCGCGCGCATCGCTGCCGACGTGCTGGCCGATGCCATCAAGAACAACGACCCGGCCGCACTTCAGCGCTATCAGTCGTTGCTCGACGACGAATACGGCCAGTACTTCAAGGTGGCTCGCTTGTTCGCGCGAATCATCGGACGACCGGCGCTGATGCGCGAACTCAGTCGCGTCGGGATACAAAGCCGAACGTTGATGGAATGGGTGTTGCGCATCATGGCCAACTTGTTGCGCCCCGACGAGATCGGTCCCGCCGAAGCCGCATACAAGGCAGCCGCAGCCATCGTTCGTTTGGCGCCGAACGCTTGACCACTTTTCTTCTCACTCGTTGCACACAACCGCCGACACTTGCGCACGTTGCAGATCGATGATCGTGCGGTGCGCCCCCGCGTATCGCTGCACGAACGACGTGAGGTTCGGAGTTTCCTCGTCACAGCGTCGCGTCACTCGATCCAACAACGGAACTTCCCAACCGTTCATCAACCTCGCGTAGGTGACCCCATCGAGAAGCTCGTCGATGGGGGGTAGTTCGAGATCGTCGGAGGATCCTTCGGGAGCCGGAACCAGAGCGAACCACACGATCCCGTCTCCCAACGTGTCGGCCAATATGACGCACGCGTTCAACGCCTCGGGGAAGAGACAGCTGGAGACGCCCATGGTGCCGTCGGCAATGGACAACACCCGACCATCGGCGAGCACCGCGGTGGCATCACCAATTGCCTTGCCATTCGCCACCGACCACACCGAGTCCGAACGAACAGTGGACGTGCGAGCGATGAGGTCGACCCGATGCGCACCAACTTCGGCAACCACGTCGGTCGGTTCGGAACCCCCGATCGACAGATACAAGGTGAGAACCATCACGAAGAGTGCGAAAAGTGCCGCCCAATAACGCAGAGTCAGGAATTGTCGCACGCCACGAGCGTACGAGACGCGAACCTCAGAGGATGGTCGCGACCGCGCGTTGGAAACGTTCGCTTAGTTCGTCCATGACGGATTCGTCGTGGCTCAAACCAACGAACAGTGCCTCGTACGCGCCGGGCGCGAGCGCCACTCCCTCGTTCAGAAGCGCGTGGAACAACTTCGCGTAGGCGGGTTCGTCGGTGGTCTTGGCTTCGCTGAAATTCACCGGATTCCGACCACCGAGAGCGTCGCCAAGATGTACTCCGACGAGCGTGCCCACCTGCGACACGGTCGCCGACGTTCCGAGCGACGTGCGAATGATCGCCGCCAGACGAGCGGCTCGGCTTTCGATCGCGGCATAGGCGTCGACCGTCAACTCCGATAGGGCGGCGAGCCCCGCCGCCGTCGCCATGGGGTTGCCCGCCAGTGTGCCGGCGTGGAAGACCTTGCCGAGTGGCGACAACGTTTCCATGACGTCGCGCCGGCCACCGACGGCGCCGATGGGAAGTCCACCACCGATCACCTTTCCGAAACAGGTCAGATCCGGACGAACACCGAATCGTCCTTGTGCGCCGCCCGTTCCGAGTCGAAAACCGGTGATCACCTCATCGAACACCAACAAGGCGCCCACTCGATCACATGCGGCACGAAGCCCCTCGAGGAAACCCGGAGCCGGTGCAACGACCCCCATGTTCGCCGCGACCGGTTCGACGATGACGGCGGCGACGGTGTCGTCGATCTCCGGAACCACGTTGTACGGCGCGACAATGGTGTTGGCCACGGCTTCTTCCGGCACTCCGGCGGTTCCCGGAAGTCCAAGCGTGGCGACGCCACTTCCACCAGCCGCCAACAAGGCATCGGTCGCACCGTGGAAGTTGCCGTCGAAAATGATGATCTTCTTGCGACCGGTCAGACCTCGCGCGAGACGAACCACCGTGGAGGTGGCTTCGGTGCCCGAGTTCATGAGTCGCACGCGTTCACATGACGGAACGCGTTCGCTGATCGCTTCGGCCAATTTCATCTCGCGTGGTGTGGGTGCACCGAACGACGTCCCATCGACCGCGGCCTTGGCCAACGCCGTCGTGATCGTTGGGTGCGCGTGACCGAGGATCACGGCTCCGTAACTCTGAACCAGATCGATGTATCGACGACCTTCGACGTCGTACACGTGTGCTCCCTCACCACGGGCGACCACGTATGGACGTCCACCGACCGCCTTGAACGCGCGAATCGACGAGTTGACGCCTCCAGGAATTGCCCGCGTGGTGCGCTCGAAGAGTCGATCGTTCGACGCAACACCCTTGCCCGTGCACACCACGGCGTCACAGCCAACGGCAACGCAGGCCACCGGATCGCACAAAGGAATGGTCGAGGACATGAGAAAGCTCCGAGGTCAGCGCCGAGCGCCTTCGGCGTACCAACGAGCGAGATAGGTGAGAATGATGTCGGCACCGGCGCGCTTGATCGCCGTGAGATGTTCCGTGGCCACCATGTCGTGATCGATCCAACCGTTCGCGGCGGCGGCCTTGATCATGGAGTACTCGCCGCTCACGTGATACGCGGCAACGGGGACATCGACCACGGATCGGACGGTGGCGATCACATCCAGATACGCGAGGGCGGGTTTCACCATCACCATGTCGGCGCCTTGTTCGATGTCGGCGGCCACCTCCACCAATGCCTCGCGAGCATTACGCCAATCCTGTTGGTACCCCTTGCGATCACCACCGCCGACGATCTGCACGTCGACCGCGTCGCGGAAAGGTCCGTACAAACCCGAGGCGTATTTGGCCGAATACGCGAGAATGGCCGTGTCGCTGTGGCCCGAACCATCGAGAGCCTGCCGAATGACGCCAACTTGGCCGTCCATCATTCCGCTCGGGGCGCACACGTGAGCTCCGGCATTCGCCTGCGCCACGGCGGCTCGCGCGTAGACATCGAGCGTCTTGTCGTTGTCGACCGAGCCGTGTCCATCGAGGACTCCGCAGTGTCCGTGACTCGTGTACTCGTCGACACACAGGTCGGCCATCAAAACGACTCGATCACCGAGATCGTCGCGCAGATCGCGCAATGCCACCTGCACGATGCCATTGGGATCGAAGGCTCCCGAGCCGATCTCGTCCTTGTGGGCCGGAACACCGAAGAGGATCACGGACTTGATACCGAGGTCGGCCAACTCGCGCACTTCCTGACGCAGACTGGCACGCGAATGTTGAACCACGCCCGGAAGAGAGGTGATCGGTTGCGGAGCATCGATGCCCTCGCGTACGAACAACGGTGCCACCAAATCGTCGACGTTCAGTCGTGTCTCGGCCACGAGATCACGCATCGCCTGCGTCGTACGCAGTCGGCGCGGACGCGATGCCGGAAATCGAGCGACCATGCTCCCAGCCTACGGGCGCAATGCTGCAGTGCCCTCGGGCGATTCCGGTGTTCCCGTCGCGGAGTGGAACAAAAATGCTCGAGACGATCAGCCGAGCGCGCGAACGATGCCGGACAGCGACTGTTCCGAGGCCACCACGAACGACTCGATACCCGCGCGTCGCAACGCATCAGCGGTTTGCGGCCCCATCGCGACCACCGTCGGGGGCACCCTCGTGCCGAAAGTGGCGGTCCACGCCTCCACCGACGAGGCGGCCGTGAACGTGATCGCATCGCACGAATCGATCACGGCCGGGTCGATGTCGTGTGGACTTGTCGCGGCGGTGCGATACGAGTGCACCCGGTCCACGATCCATCCCTTCGAACGTAGGGCGTTTTCGACGTCGTGACCCGCCGTTTCGGCCACGGCCAACAACACGCGACCGTCTCCGTTGGGAAACACCGCGCCGAGCGACGCCCCGGTCTGGTGGTCGGGGACGAGGTCGGCCCCACCCATCGCCGTCGCGGTCGACGCGCCTACGGCCGCTCGCTTCACCGACGACAGGTCGACACCCAACTCGGACGCGCATCGCGCAATGCGTCGCGCACCTTCCGGAGACGTGGCAATGACCCAGTCGTATTCGGGCAGGCGACGCATCGCCGTAACGAATGCTTCTCCCCCGTCGCTGACGTCGATCGTGGTGGTCACCGGTATCTCGACCACCTCGAAACCGGCGGCCAACAAAAGATCGCTCAGTCCCGCGGCCCGTTCGGCCGACCTGGTGACGATCACTCGACGCCGATCGAACGACGCCTCGCCCGCGACCATGCGATCAGCCTCCGACCGCGGACCGCGCGACGCGAGCCATCTCACGTGCACGATCGAGCAACGACGTCGTTTCACCCGTCGCCGTCGACATTTCGTCGAGGTGATGCCGCGAGCCATCGTCGGAAGAAAGATGAGCACGGAAAGTTCGCCCGTCATCGTGAGCGCCGATGGGCAACGAACAACCCGATCCGAGCTCGGCGAGAAACGCCCTTTCGATCTCCAAGGATCGACGTGATGGTCCGTGATCGATCCTGCTCAGAAGATTCGCGGTGATCGAATCATCGATACGACATTCCACGGCCACCGAACCCTGGCCCACCGCCGGCACCATGTCGGTCAGGGAGAGATGTTCGGAGATGCGATCCGTCCAGCCGAGAATCTCGAGTGCCGCGGCCGCCATGACGATCGCACCGTCGGTCGGGATTCTCTCCAGTCGCGTGGGAATGTTGCCGCGCAATTCGACGAACCGAAGATCGGGACGCAGTCGCCGTAGTTGGGCGCGCCGACGCACCGACCCGGTGGCCACCGTGGCCCCATCGGCAAGATTCGACAAGGTCGATCCGACCAGTACGTCACGAGGATCACGACGTTCGCCGAACGCCGCGATGACCAAACCGCTGGTCACCGTCGACGGCAGATCCTTGGCACTATGAACGGCCACGTCCGCCCGACCATCGAGCACCGCCGACTGCACCTCTTTCACGAACACGCCTTGACCACCGATGGTGTGCAACGGAACGTCCTGACGACGATCACCCGTGGTGTCGACGAACACCAACTCCACGTCCAGATCCGGATGCGCGTCGCGCAACAACGCGGCGATGTGTTCGGACTGTGTTCTGGCCTGCAGTGAACCGCGGGTCGCGATACGCAGCACGGACACGATCAGCGCAGATCGAACAGGTCGCGAACGGCCGCGGCGTTTCGCTCACCGCGTGGCGTTCCGGCATCGTCTTTCAAACGCACCGACATGTCGTGCAGGAGCTTGGCGACTATCCCCTTGGTGAGCACCTCGACCGCCTCACGCTGTTCGGGGTCGAGCGATGCCAAACGACGTTGCATCCGCTCGATCTCCGATGTTCGAACACTCTCGGCCGCCGAATGCAACTGAGCGACCAAGGGGGCCGCTTGTCGAGCTGTGGTTTCCACCGCGAATCGTTCGACTTCCTCGCGCACGATGACGCGAACAGCCTCGGCTTCGGCCGCGCGCTTCGCCTGACCACGAGCGGCCCAATCACGAAGATCGTCGAGGTTCATCAAGGTGACTCCGTCGACGTCGCCGGCCGAACGCTCGACGTCGCGGGGCACCGCGATGTCGACGATGAACAACGGTCGATGCATTCGCTGCCCCATTGCTCCGGCAACCATCTCATGATCGATGATGATTCCTCCGGCACCGGTGCACGTGACCACCACATCGGCGTCGACCAAGGTTTCGGCCAAGCGGTAGAACTCGGTTACCGAACCCCCGACGCGATCGGCCAGTTCCTGGGCGCGACCGATTGTTCGATTCGCCACCAACACCCGGCCGACACCGGCCCCGGAGAGAGCCACGGTGACTCCCTCTCCCATGTCGCCCGCGCCAACCACGAGAACGGTGAGACCTTCGACCGATCCGAGACAGTCGCGCGCCATGTCGACGGCCGCGTGACTCACGCTCGACGTGTGTCGACCGATGGATGTTTCCGTTCGAGCTCGCTTGCCCACTTCCAACGCGTGTCGGAACAACAAGTTCAATGTCGACAAAGAGCCACCCTCGCGCTGCGATCGATCCCATGCGTCACGCACCTGACCAAGGATCTCGCTCTCTCCGAGCACGGCCGAGTCGAGTCCCGCCGCCACCTCGAACAGATGGGACACGGCCGCCTCGTCGTGCTGGCTGTACAAGTGCGGAGCCAATTCGTCGGCGGAGAATCCACCAAGATCACAGAAGAAGTCGCGCAGGTCGCCGTACGCACCGTGGAACTTCTCGGCTACCGCGTACACCTCGGTTCGGTTGCACGTGGACAGAACCACCGCTTCACGAATGTTCGGTCGCGACATCAATCCATGAATGGTCTTGGCGATGGCGTCTTCGGCGATCGTGACCCGCTCCAGAAGAGCCAACGGCCCGGTGCGGTGGTTCACCCCGAAAACGACGATCGACACGTTGGTTACCTTAT